>Ga0067045_1003965_pt1 | contig 27747 bp, 17 predicted proteins | sample TerdegcTABiofilm_FD_59184 | JGI IMG/M metagenome (GOLD analysis project Ga0067045, IMG submission 59184) | Combined Assembly of (Gp0054472, Gp0054536) Wastewater bioreactor microbial communities from Singapore -Terephthalate degrading... | reverse complement strand
ATCGTCGTTATGTATTGGAGCGATGGAGATATGAGAATTCCAGTGGGTTTCCGCTTATGGATGCCTAAAAATAAAACTAATCATTATAAGACTAAAATTGACCTTGCCATAGAACTTTTGACTCATAATGATAAGTTTTGCGAATCTTGTTCATACATAACATTTGATAGTTGGTATTGTTCAGATAAAATATTAAGACTTTTGTCTCTGATGAAACTTCCCTGCATCAGTTCGCTCAAAAAGAACAGAAATATAGTCTTCAAGGGACGGGAGTGCCATATTTCTTCTTTCAGGGCTAAATCTGGTCAGGTGAATCTGCCCGGTTTCGGTTCCGTGTTGATATATCGAGACGAAAGAGAAGACGGAGTTCGTTATTTAATGAGTACCGATGTTAATATATCGGCAAAGGAGGTGGAGAAGAGATATATCAGTAGATGGTCAATAGAAGAGAATTTTCGTTTTATTAAAGGAAATCTTGGACTGAGTGGTTGCCAATGTCGTAAGAACCCGGCGGTGGAGAACCATATAAGTTCGATATTTCTGGCACATTTCGTAATGGAGGTTTTCTCGGCACAGACCGATATGAATGTATATGGAGCAAGCCTTTACATGTTAAGCAAATTTTTTGGTTTTCGGGATGAAATCCCTAAATTGCAGGAGCGAAGGGCATTTCTGCAAACAATGATCTGAAAAATGCGTAACTCCTGTAATTTAATCCTTTATAAGGTCGTCATCCTGAAATTGTTTCAGGATTTATTACGGAAATTTTAATTTGGAGTTACTATAGATTACCCGGGAAGTCCGGCCTGAGAGTTCGCCTTGTTTTTGCATGGTTGGAGGACTATATTGTCTATAAAAATAATAATACCCAAGTGTTGACAACGGATTAGAAACCTCTTATAATGTTTGCGTAAGGCTGAGGTGTAGCCAAGCGGTAAGGCAGCGGCCTTTGGAGCCGCCATCCCTGGTTCGAATCCAGGCACCTCAACCAATTTGTGTTTTCGGTATTTTTAATAAACATTTCAGATTCATTCCCGTTTCCCATAGAACCCGCTTTTGCAATCCAATCGAAGGGTTTACGAAATTCATATATAATCCTTTTATTATCCATCACCAAGTTCGAAAATAGTATATTAATAAATTTCCTTTTCTGTTCTGCTTCTTGAATAAAATACAAGGAAGATGCCTTCTGTGCCAGTTCCAGGGTGGTGAGTCCCGCCAGCATATAATTCCTGTCCGCTTTTTGATGAATTTTTATCTTTTTTAAAATCTCCTCCTGTTCCTCCCTCCATCGGGTGTCATTCTTCTGCCAGAATTCCTCGTTGATTCTCCCGTCCAGTTTGTCCAGATAAATCTTTTCAATCCTATTCTGGAGCAGGTTATATTGTGCCTGAAGTTCCTTTATTGCCCCGTTATGAAACTTCTTTTCGTCCTCCAGACTCGATTTTAACGCCATCCGGATCCATTCCAGGACTTCCTCATCAAACTGGAGGGATTTGATGATCTGCTCAAACTGTTCATCCAGAACCTCTTCCCTGACATACACCCGCTCACAATTTTCGTGAAAATCGGTGCAGTGATAATAGATATATCGGTTTTTCTTGATTTCCGCCGTTATGGCACATCCGCATTTGGCACAGGTCATAAGCCCGGAGTAGGTGAAATCGTGTTTCACATCTTTGGGTTGATTGTGGCGTTTCAGTTGCTCCTCAACTTTCTCAAAGAGATCCCTGGATATAATGGGGGTATGATTTCCTTTATACCGTCTTCCCTTCCAGGTAAAAAACCCCGTATAAAATTCGTTGGTAAGGATATATTCCAGACTGCTGACTGCAATTCGTGGGCGGGAGGGTTGTATTGAGAAACCGTCCTTGACGCACTTTTTACGAAGGCTTTTGAGAGAATAATTTCCTGTGGCATACATCTCGAAGATTCTTTTGATATAGGGGGCAGTTTTGGGGTCAATAGACACGAGTCTCGATTCCGGGTCATTGATATAACCGACGGGAGCCTTGTGGGGATAACCTCCCTGCAGAACTTTCTCGGTCATTCCCTTCTTGATTTCATCGGACAGGTTATCAATATAATTCTTTGCCATAAGAACCTTGATACCGTGCATAAACTTTTCCATAGACTTGGAGCCGGATGACAGGATGAAATTTTCCTTGACATAATGAAGTTCCAGTTGAAGTTCGTCCATGAGGTCGTCCAGAGTAACCCAGTCCTTGATGTTCCTGTAAAGACGGTCAGTCTTTTCCACCAGTATAATTTTGATGTCGGAGGAATTCTTGAGGAATTTTATCATCTCGCCAAAATTGGTTCTGCCGATAGATTTGGCGGTCTCAATATCCACAAATTCCTTCATGATTTTTATACCCTTTTCCTGGGCATAACCTCGCAGTAGTTTCTGTTGGGCGGGTATGGAAAATCCCTCTCTTGCCTGCTCCTTGCTGGATACCCTGGCGTATATTACCGCGTTCATTTTTTAACCCTCCTTTGATTCTTCTATTTTGGCAAGGATCTGTTCCAGATCCGATTTTTTATAAAGCCGATAACGATTCATAGGGTGTCGTTTTGCCTTGAGTTTACCGGCTTTATCCCATCTTCGCAGGGTCATGGGGGATATTCCCAGATACTCCGACGCTTGCTTGATAGTGAGATAATCTTTCAGGATATTTTGTTCGTTATTCATAATTAGATTATACAACATTGATCACCTGATTTCAATAGTATTTGAGTGAAACCATGTTTTTTTAAAAATCTATCAACTACCGGATTTCTTGCTTAATCTCATGTACATCTCCCACAGGGAAAGATGATCTGCTCTTATAGCCTCTTCTTTCAACCGCATATAGGTTTTCCAGTGCATCCCTTTGGGTTTGGAAGGAAAGGAATCTATACCGCATAATGAACCTCCTATTTTTTTGATGATTTTATGTGATTTGTCCATAAGTCGGTAACTCCGATCCCTTCTCTGACTATAATATGCCAGATTGTAACAGTGTCGGCATAGGAAATACTTTCCTCCCAGATACAATTTAGCAACTCTCCTGCCACACCCATTACCGGGGCATACAAACCAGGGTCTCTTGCCACCGTAATTGCAGGGTGTCCAGGTCAATCCAATCTTATAGCGAACATCAACAGTTTCTTCATCCCAGGCTGTTCTTTGATATGATAAAATGATGTGATTTGCGAAAACGGATACAGAGATAGAACCTAATCTCTCTTCTCCATTGTGCCAGGATGTTATAAAAGAGATTCCGGGTTTTATACACCCATCTCTGTTCCATCGGTTTATGTCAATTTTCTTACAATTTTCCACCATATTCTTAATGCTACCCCAGTAGCGACGACCTGAACCATAGCCTCCCATATAATCACCCCGTTGTTTTTCGAAATAATCAAGGAAATTTTGACTTTTTGAGGGCAAAAATCACAGTAAATTCCCGTCAATAGTGAGGTTTTATCATTTTTTAAAAACTCGGTAAAATTCGTATTCATTCAATCTGCTTTTTTGACTCCCTTATCTATTGGAATTGGTAATTTTTTTCTGCTTGCAACCTTTCACAGAGTTCTTTCACAGGCATGGGAAGCGTTTCACAGGATTTCAATAGAATCTTTTTTGAAAAAAACCAGTATTTATCGGAAATGCTCCTGACTTTCACCCTTTTCACGGAGTTCAGCCTATCTATATTACTATTATTATTATTTTGCCTTATATGGTATATTTTTACCATTTATATAACCCTCTTATAATTTTTATTTTATACTACTTTATAAATTGAAGTCTGTGAAATCTGTGAAAAAAAAGATGAAGAGTGGAAAAAATCCGTGTGTGGAGGCGTGTAGGGGATGTGAACAGGATTTAATCTCCGTGGTAATTTGATTCATTTCTTATGTCAATGCCTTTCCAATATCTTAAAGTAGTGTATTTAATCTCCTTGACATTCGTAATAATTCGTTTTAATTGTTCATTGAATTTAATCTGAGACAGAGGATATTTGCCTATCTGGTTCTCGTGAAATTCCTTGTAAATCTTATACAGGTCAGTCTTTGAAATCTTATAATTTTCTCCTATATTACAATATTCCTCAATAAAGAAGGCAACAGGGTCATTTTTCAAAATCCAATCCTGTTTTAATTTTTCTGATTCAGCAGAAATGGAAAATCTGTTTTGTTGGAAGAGTCGCCCTAATCCTCTCAAAGCCATGTTTAAAATACCTGATAATTCTTCCGGTGTGGTCATTTTTGCCAGAAGATTCACATCCATTTCCTCTGCAGGGATCTGGTTTTCAAATGAGAGGAATATCCAGCGGTCAATGTAGGCGGACGTTTTATCCATACTTCCGGGGAGATCATTGGCAGAAAAGATGAGTTTCGCAAAGGGACGGAAGAAGAAAGGTTCTCCGCCCTTGTGTTCTGCATCTATTTTGTCCCCGGCGACAATGGTTTTGAAGTAGGAAGAATTTTGAACCGTCCGGGAATCCAGGTCAGAGAAAATATTTACCAGTTTTCCATGAAGCCCGGCTCGTTTAAAACGATTCTCATCCAGTTCCTGAAGTGGAATGTTGGAGCAGTTGCTCTGACCTATAAGTCTTTCGATTACATCCAGAAATGTGCTTTTTCCTGTCCTGGGGCGTCCGGTTATCAGTAATGCTTTACGAAAACAGGTAATCGGAAGAAGACAGAATCCAATAAATTCTTCCATTGAAGGAATGGCTTCCGGAGGAATTGCCTGATGGATAAAGTTTTCAAAATTGGGACATCCGGCATTGGGATCATAAATAACCGGGATTCGCAGAGTTGACAGGAATTTATTATCGTGGGGATAAAAATTTCCGGTATTCCATTCCAACACCCCATTCATCAGATTGATGATGTTTGTGTAAGGATTCAGATCATCAGACTGCAAAAACCGGTATCGCTCGATAAATCCCATAACCTCGGCAATATATTTATTGCAGGTTTTATCTCCCAGGATTGCTTGAATTTCCTGTTGCAGGAAATCCGCTTGGGGACTGTAAACCCCATCCCGACAAGTATAAATTTTACCTTGAACGGTAAGGGGAAAATACTTTTCACAGAGATGTTTCCCCAGAAGAGCGGGGACAAAGGTTCCATATTCATCGCAGAAGGGAACCATATCCGGGGGTATTTCTTTCTTTTTTTGTTGATTTTTTTCGAATTTATTCTTATTTTTTATCTCTTTTATTGCATTTTTTAGAGTTTCCCGTTTTATCGTTTTTCCATCAGGGTTTTCAACTTTTTGGAGTTTATCAAGAAAAAAGTCCTGTTTCAGAGCGGGAAGACAGGCTATCCCCTCCAAAACTTCGAGAAATTCCGGGGAATCGGGGTTGTTTACCTGTTCACACGCAATTTCCAGACTGGTTTTTGCGTTGGAAATGAGAATCTTGAAGGAATCGAATGTGCCTCCGGTCTGGAAATATTTGGCGACATCCATCTTCGCTTTTTCTTTAAGTTCTTTGGGAATTTCCACCTTTTGCCCGTCGGTATTGGAATTTCCCTTTAAGAACTCTGCTATTTGTTTGCGGGCTTCCTCTTGGTCGGGGGTAAGGGGGAGGGAGATGAGTTTTGTGGTGATCCCTTCCTTTTCAATTCGGGAAGAGGTCTTCAGGCTTGCCTTCCATCCGACTTCAGAGACTTCGTTGTCATTGGCGATATACAGGGTTTTGATTTTCGCTTTTTTGAGTTTATAGAGAATTCTATCCCAATCTTTTTCCCTGATCGTAACCGTAACAGGGGATATAACCGGAATACCGGCTATTTGCAGGGCTATGGCGTCGGTAATGCCTTCAGTGAGAACCACATAATCAGGGGAAGAAGAAAGGCAATCCTCTCCATAGAGATAGGAATTATCAATAAACCGGGATATGTGTTTGTTGAGATGTTCGTTGTGGCAGGGAAGTTTCTTATACTTCCCGTTTTCCGTTGTCTTCTGGGGGGTCCAGGGGGTTTGCCTGCCGATTGCGAAACAAACCATGCCATTTGTCCAGTAGGGGAAGATGATCCGGTTTTTAAAGAAAGGAGAGAGTTTTATTCCAAATTCGTCGGGATAAACATTAAAAGCACCTGTCAGGGCTAACTCATCATCACTGTATAAAGAAGAGAAATATTCGAAGATGCTCTCCTTATTGGTAGGGTAACTCTCGGAATACCCTATTTTCAAGGCTTTAATGGTCTCCAGGGATATGCCCCACTGATTCTTTACCCATTCCAGGATAACGGAATCAGATATAAGCCTCTGATGGTAATACTCCACAACATCCGTAAGGATTGTGAAAACTTTCTCTTGTTGGGCGTGGTCTATTTCCGTTTGGTTGATTTCTCCGATATGGGTATGGGAGGAAAGAGGAGACAGACCGACTTTCTCCGCTAAATAATCACGGGCGATCCTGTGAGAATCAGTTACACCTTTCCCCTTCGTTACGCTACCGGTCAGGATAAATTCTACAAGGTGTAGCACATTACCACCGACACAACATCCAAAGCAATACCACTGCCCATTGAGTTTTGAGATATGCAGGGATTTACCTGAGATAGAATTATGCCGAGGACATCGGCAATGAAGGGAATTTGTCGTTTCGCCGTTTATCTCCAATAAATCCCTTGCAACGCTGGTAATGGGATGAGACAGAATCTGAGAATAATAATACTTTATTTCCTGGGGAGTCATTCTTTGCACCTCCGATACAAAAAATTTATTAAGAAAATTATTGAAAAGTTTTATCCGGAACAATTATCCTGGAGTCGTATATATTCAGTCCTCCGGCAGAGAACCACGCCATCCTGAACCCTGAAACGAGTTCAGGGCAGGCTTTGTTTCAGGATCTATACAGTATCTTGTGCTTCAGATTCGGAATGACGGGGGGACTGGATACATACCTGGAGTCTTTTGAGATCCCTATCTTCACTTTCAAAATCAGGACTTACGCTCAAAATCGGGGAAATCGGCATGAACCCGTCATCCTGAACTTGTTTCAGGATCTGTGGAAACCGACATAAAATCAGGGTCTTGACAACAAACAGCGTAAGTCCTGAAAATCATCCCGTTTCGATTGCCTGTTCTTCCTGATTGGTTTGTGAATCCCAGTCCATCAGCAACTGGAAGAGGTTAACCACATTACGAACCATCTCTTCCGCCTCTTCCTTCGAAGGTCTATGATCCATCCTGGTCTCCCAGAAGTCTTGGGTGAAGGTGATTATGTCGGTAGAAGATTTCTTCATTTTTGCTCCTGTCTGATATATAAGTGTATCTTGTAATAACATTATAAACGTTGAGCATGTGCGAAAAGTGTGCGTTTAGCGTGAGATTTGCGTACAAACAAAAAAATCCAGATGCACTGGATTTTGGGCATTTTGTTTATTGAATAAACTTAAATATTTAAACCGTAAAATCCTTCGTTATTTGTTATAATAAGGTTTTTCCAAGCCTTATTATTTCTAAAAATATGGACAAATCGAACAGAGGGCGGGACATCTAATTCTGACAAAATTGCGTCCTGTTTGCAAAATTTAACCCCTTTAAGATAATTCTGATAAAGAATTTCAACTGTCCTTGCTTGCCTGGTATTGAATTGAAACTCCTCACCATTAACTGTAACTGTACAAAAGTCATCAGAATGAATGAAAGAACTATCTGATAATACGGGTTTTTGTTGCATTGAACTAAGCAATAGTTGGTTAAAAATCTCAAGGTCAAATTTTAGCCCATTTTCTGTTATGTCCATAACTCTGTTAAGAGGCATTAATTCAGTATTACTATCATTTATATTATCAGAGTTTATTTCTGCCGGAATCACTAATACACTGTTCTTACTATTAATCTTGACCTCTTCAAGATATTTAATATTAGGCGAAAAATATAGGTTGTAGAATAATTTATCTACCTTATAAATACCTAATCTATATAATTTGTTTACTACCTTGCATTCAGGTTCTTCTTTAATACTCAGTTCAGTACATATAACTTGAGAAAGTTTGAAAAAATCTATCTTCCATTGTCTGAGGTCGTCAGGTTTTATAGCAATCCTGCTGGTAACTCCCTTGTCGCAATAGACATAAAGTCCGGAGGGTTTACGGGTAAAACCCATAATACACCCATTCTCACATCCTGGGCAATAAACTGATTGAGCAGGGAGCGTCTCTTTTAAGAGTCCAAGTTTTAGCAGTTGTGCCACTTCTTCATCAAATCCCAAGAAAGTCATCTCTCCCTGATTTAAAACAGGTTCATCTCCGGAATCCAGAATTTTAAGTATCTGCTTCCATAACCTTGCCAATATCAACGCCCCAATCTTTTAGATATGTTTTTATTTTCATTTCCAGTTCAGAATCTCCCAGATTGCAGACGTCGGGATATGTCAGTTCAAAAGTAATCTTCTGTTCATGCTCTCTCTTGAATATAATCTGAATTTTGATCATTGTTACTTCGGTATCCACAGGCACTCTAAGGGAGTTTATCATGTCGAATATTTCATCTGTCGTATCTGCTTCCAGGATAACCCTTCTCTTTTTTTCCCTCTTAAAATATGTAAATCTTATCATTTTTATATTTATTGAATTAACATTGTCTTCTGGAGGGGTTACCATCAGGAAATCCGGGTTTATGAATTGATTTAACTGGTAAATTTTTCTATTTTTATAGGTAACCAATTCAGGAGAAATCATGACCTCAATAAAGATATTCTGGAGTTCTCTCTTTTTATCAAATCCGCCCCGGGTTTTGATCAAAAGTCTGCCGTTTTTGGCATCGTGAAGGAAATAAATCTGGATAACGGGTTTCCTGTTCACTCTTTCCAGTGTATTACCCTGATCATAAATTATGTCCGTTACCGAATAGTCTTCCGGGTAGGCACAAAAATATGTTCTATGTCCCCGTTGATGATATTCCACCTTACACCGATGTCCCCGTCCTTCTTTATTTTTAAAATAGTCTCGAATTTGGGACTCCAGGGAGTTAAGTTTCTCTGAGGTTATCTCTATAGGTTTGGCGGGAAGTTGATCTATTTCTTTCCATCCCTGGAGGCAGGATAAGAAGTGATTCATTTCGGCTTTTTGGAATACTTCAGGATGATCCAGAAATACCCTAAATGATTTATTGTAATTACCGTTAATATTAACCAGTGTTTCATTAAGATTCAGTTGATGTTCCTGTCCCTCCTGAATAAGTTTCATAATTCCATCTTCACCGGACATTTCATATATTCTTCTAAGAGTTATATCCACTTCCCGGTAATCAAGGGGTGATGTATCTGCAAGGGAGAATATGGCTTCGAATACATCTTCAACTTCAGTTTCTTTACGATTACCAAAATTTATCTGTTGTAATAGCCCCTGATGATTAAAATATTCCTGAAGGATGTTATTGTCGGTCTTTCTTAGCACTTTTCTCGGTTCATATCCTTGTCTGGTCATCTCGTTTCCCTTTCGACAGTAAATAAGGATGTATATTACTTTAAAACTATGAAATACCCTTCTGGTTAAAAGGCATAAAATCTAACATTCCAAAACAAGTGGGGATGATGACGGGAGGTCAGTTCTGAAAGGTAGGTTAATGCCGGCTTCTTGCTGAAATTCTTGACTATGGCTAATCGAATAACTGAATTTTTGAATATTTTAGGAAATATATCGGAAGGAGGAGGATTTTTATTTAACTTTTGCGAATTTTTTTATAGTTTTTTATATTTATCTTTAGGAGGGGTTGAAGTGGGTTTTCTGGATTCAAGTTTCAAAAGGTTTGGGAAGGATAATAAGGACAAGGATAATCGGGACAAGGATAATCGGGACAAGAATAACAAAGACAAGGATGATAGGGACAATATCGGCGATAAGGACAAAGGAACGGTGGTTAACAAATCCTTCGATGGGATGGATTCTGATATTATCTCCTCTTTACCGGGGGAAATGTCTCCAAATGAACCTGAAATAGCTTCTCAGGGTAAGGAAGAAGAACCCGCTGTAAAACCTGTGATAGCAGAGGATGAAAATATTAATCCCCATTCATCAGAACAGGCATCAGGTAGAAATAAGAAAAAGGTTAAATGGGGGAAGCATCAAAAAAGTATTAAATCTCATAAAAAACCTGTTAAAGTAAAGAAAGAAAATATAAAACCCCAGGAAAAGCCTGTTATTAGAGGAAAGGATGAAGAGATTAAACCCCATTCCCTGGGACAGGCATACAGGGAAAAACCCGGTGAAAGGGCGGTTTCTCCAGGGGATAAGGGCAGAGGGGGGGAGAAAGCCGGGGATGAAAAGAAGTATTTAAAAAGCGAGAGTACCGGTAATATATATGAAATCGTTGGTAAACCCATGATGGGGGGAATGGGGATCGTTTATCCTATGATACGAAGATTCGAAGCAGGGATAATTTTATATGCAGGAAAGACTTTTAAAGATGAATATTTTGGAAATAAGGAAATAATGGATAGATTCGTAAGAGAAGCAAAAACATGGGTAGAGATGGACAGACATAAAAACATTGTAAGAGCATATTTGGCGGAAAAAATAGAGGGAAAGCCTTTTATATTTTTGGAATATATATCAGGGGGAGACCTGTCGGATTATCTGGAGAAGAAACAGGGAAGAATTATGGAACTGGATGAAGCCTTGAATTTTGCCCTTCAGTTCTGTAACGGGATGAGGTTCGCTGAGAAGAAATTTAAGGAAATGGAAAAAGTCTTTGTTCATCGGGATATAAAACCCTCCAACTGCCTCATAACCCAGGACAAAATATTGAAGATCACCGATTTCGGTCTTGCCAAGATATTTGATGAAGAAGTTGAAGATGAATTTAAAATCTTAAAGGACTCACCTGACGAAAAAAATGATCACCTTTCCGAAAAAGAACTGAATATAACCAAAACAGGTTCTTTTATGGGAACACTGCCTTATATGTCTCCTGAACAGTTTGAGAATGTAAAAAATGTGGGTATTCGCTCCGATATATATTCCTTTGGTATTATGTTCTATGAGATGATTACAGGAAGACTCCCTTTCCTGGGTAGAAATTGGAAGGAATTCTATAATCTTCATAAAAACCAACCCCTTCCCGATCCGAAAAAATGGAATAATCTTGTACCTGACGATATAGTTAAAACAATTCATAAATGCCTTGAGAAAGATCCTACGGATAGGTTCACATCTTTTGGAGAACTAACAGACACCTTATATCCTCTGTTCAAAAAATATATGGACAGGGATTTTATTTTTGAAGATGAAAAAAAGGAATTGGATGCTTATGAACTCGCAAACAAAGGATTTTCATTAGGTAATCTCGGCTTTTACGAGGAAGCAGTTAAATGTTATGACAAGGCGATAGAAATAAATCCTCGACTTTATGGTGTATGGAGTAACAAAGGGGATTCTCTTTGGGAACTTGGACGACATTCGGAAGCAATGAAGTGTCTCGACAGGGCAATTGAAATAGATCCCGGTAATGGAATGGCATGGACTAACAAAGGAAATGTCCTTTCTTCTCTTGGAAGAAATTCGGAAGCGATTAAATGTTATGACAGGGCAATAGAAATAAATCCTCGACTTGCTGATACATGGTATGACAAAGGAAATGCCCTTTATTATCTTGGAAGAAATTCGGAAGCGGTTAAATGTTATGGCAGAGCAATAGAAATAAATCCTCGGTATGAGGATGCATGGGTTAACAAAGGAAATGCCCTTTCCAGCCTTGGAAGGGAATTGGAAACCATCGAATGTTATGACAGGGCAATAGAAATAAATCCTATAGATGAGGTGGCATGGTTCAACAAAGGAAATGCCCTTTTACATCTTGGAAGACATTCAGAAGCGATGAAATGCTATGACAGGGTAATAGGAATTAATCCTGGCTATGATAAGGCATGGATAGGGAAATTTATTGTTTTTCTGAATGAAGGAAGAAGAAGAGAAGCAATGGCATGTATTGAAAAAATAAAAACTATAAATCCAGCGTTGGCAGAGAAGTTCCTTAAGTACTTGGGGATGATGGAATAAATGATGGAATATAAAAGGATGAGAAGGAGGGTAAAATGATGGAGATTGTTTTTTATGGTGGTCCCGAGGATGGCAGAAAGGTTCCTGTTGGAAAAGATAAGGTTAGTGTCGGGAGGCTATATGGATTTCTGGATATATTGTTAATATAGATAGTGGAAGGAGGATTTTTGTTTGACTTTTACGAATTTTTTTATGGATTTTAATTTTTATTTTCAGGAGGGGTTGAAATGGGTTTTTTAGATTCAAGCTTCAAGAGGTTTGGGAAGAGTAATAAGGACAAGGGTAATAACAAGAACAAGGATGATAGGGACAATATCGGCGATAAGGACAAAGAAACGGTGGTTAACAAATCCTTCGATGGAATGGGTTCTGATATTATCTCCTCTTTACCGGGGGAAATGTCTCCAAATGAACCTGAAATAGTTTCTCATGGTAAGGAACAAGAACCCCCGGAAAAACCTGTGATAGCAGAGGATGAAAATATTAGTCCCCATTCATCAGAACAGTCATCGGGTAAAAATAAGAAAAAAGTTAAATGGGGAAAGCATCAAAAAAGTATTAAATCTCATAAGAAACCCGTTAAAGTAAAAAAAGAAAATATAAAACCCCAGGAAAAGCCTGTTATTAGAGGAAAGGATGAAGAGGTTAAGCCCCGTTCCCCGGAACAGGCATACGGGAAAAAACCCGGTGAAAGGGCGGTTTCTCCAGGGGATAAGGGCAGAGGGGGGGAGAAAGCCGGGGATGGGAAGAAATATTTAAGAAGCGATAACGGTGATATATATGAAATAGTTGCCGAACCCATGAGGGGGGGCATGGGGATCGTTTATCCAATAATAGAAAGATTCGAAAAAGGCATAATTTTGTATGCAGGAAAGACTTTTCAAGATAAATATTGGGGAAATAAGGAAATAATGGACAGATTCATAAGAGAAGCGAAAACATGGGTGGAGATGGATAGGCATAAAAATATTGTAAGAGCATATTTAGTGGAAAAAATAGACGGAAAGCCTTTTATATTGTTGGAATATATATCGGGGGGAAATCTGTCGGATTATCTGGAGAAGAAACCGGGCAGAATTATGGATTTGGATGAAGCATTGGATTTTGCCCTTCAGTTCTGTAACGGGATGAGATATGCGGAAAAGAAATTTAAAGAGATGGGAAGAGCCTTTGTTCATAGGGATATAAAACCCTCCAACTGCCTCATAACCCAGGAGAAAATACTGAAGATCACCGATTTCGGTCTTGCTAAAATATTTGATGAAGAAGTTGAAGATGAATTTAAAATATTAAAAGACTCATCTAATGAAAAAGAAGATCCTCTTTTTGAAAAAAATTTGAATATAACCAGAACCGGATCTTTTATGGGAACACTGCCTTATATGTCCCCTGAACAGTTTGAGAATGTGAAAAAACTGAATATCCGTTCCGACATCTATTCTTTCGGTATTATGTTTTATGAGATGATTACAGGAAGATGTCCTTTCATGGGTAGAAACTGGAAGGAATTTTATGTTCTCCACAAAAATCAATCCCCTCCCAATCCCCAAAAATGGAATAAGCATGTACCGGACGATGTAGTTAAAATAATTCATAAATGCCTTGAGAAAGATCCCCTGGACAGGTTCACATCTTTCGAAGAACTGACCAATACCTTGTCTTCTCTGTTTAAAAAATATACAGGCAGGGATTTTTTTATTTCCCAGAGTGCAGAAGAATTGGAATCTTATGAACTCGTCTATAAAGGAGTTTCATTAGAAAATCTCGGTTTTCACGAGGAAGCAATAAAGTGCTACGATAGAGCAATAGAAATTAATCCTCTTGATGAGATGGCATGGAGTAATAAAGGGAATTCTCTTTATGAACTTGGGAGACATTCGGAAGCGATGAAATGTTATGACAGGGCAATTGAAATTAATCCTCTGTATGAGAATACATGGTACAACAAAGGAAATGCACTTGCCTCTCTTGGAAGGTATTCGGAAGCCATCGAATGTTATGACCGGGCGATAGAAATTAATCCTCGACTTGCTGATACATGGTTCAACAAAGGAAATACCCTTTTCTCTCTTGGAAAACACTCGGAAGCAATGAAATGTTATGACAGGGCGATTGATATTAATCCAAACTATGTGCAGGCATGGACTAACAAAGGAAACGTCCTTTATTCTATTGGGAGACATTCAGAAGCGATGAAATGTTATGACAGGGCAATTGATATTAATCCTCATTTTGCTGAAGTATGGGATAGCAGAGGAAATGCCCTTGACGATCTTGGAAGGAAATTAGAAGCCATCGAATGTTATGACCGGGCGATAGAAATTAATCCTCGACTTGCTGATACATGGTTCAACAAAGGAAATACCCTTTTCTCTCTTGGAAAACACTCGGAAGCAATGAAATGTTATGACAGGGCAATTGATATTAATCCTCTCCAGGATAAGGCATGGACTAACAAAGGAACCATCCTTTCTTCTATTGGAAGACATTCGGAAGCGATGAAATGTTATGACAGGGCAATAGAAATTAATCCTCATTTTACTGAAGCATGGGCTAACAGAGGAAATGCCCTTTTGTCTCTTGGAAAACACTCGGAATCTATAGAGTGTTATGATAGAGCAATAGAAATAAATCCTCACCTTGATAAAGTATGGGTTTGCAAAGGAATTGCCCTTTCCGGTCTTGGAAGACATTCAGAAGCGATGAAATGTTATGACAGGGCAATTCAAATAGAGTCTGGACTTGCTCTTGCATGGGATAACAAAGGAAATGCTCTTTTATCTCTTGGAAGACGTTCGGAAGCGATGAAATGCTATGACAGGGCAATTGACATTAATCCAAACTATGTGCAGGCATGGTTAGGGAAATTTTTTATTTTTATGAAGGAAAGAAGAAAGGAAGAGGCATTTGTATGCTTTAAAAAGGCAAAGGCTATAGATCCGGTATTGACGAATAATTTCCTGAGATCTATTGGGATGATGTAATATAGGACGAAATACAAAAGTACGGGAAGGAGGGTAAGATGATGGAGATTGTTTTTTATAGTGGTCCCGAGGATGGCAGAAAGGTTCCTGTGGGGAAAGATAAGGTTAGTATAGGAAGATCAGAGGATAAAACCCTTTCTATTCCCTATGACGGAACCGCTTCCAGACAACATGCGGATTTGTCGGTGGAGGGGGATAAAGTCTTTATAGAAGATAAGAATAGTACCAATGGAACTTTCATCGGGGAAGAGACAAAAAAGGTAAGAATAAAAGAGAAGACAGAGCTTCAGTCGGGTATGTTGTTTAAGGTCGGGAATGTGTGGTTTAAATTGGTGTAGGGGTTTCCTGAAACCGGTTTGGAACGGGTTGCAGGAAGAAAATTAGGAGGCGTGAGTATGCACGAAGAAAAAAAAGGTTCCCACTTCGATGAGCGAGACTTTGGTTCTTCCTTTCCTAAAGTTGTTTTAGCCATGGATGTGTGCGATTCGGTGGTTATTTGGAATCGCTATGGAGTGGGACATGGGCAAGAGATGATGGAAATGGTAAGAAAGATTGTAAGCGATAATGCGAAACTTTATAAACCGGAATTTTCCAAATCCACCGGGGACGGTTCCATTATAGTTTTTTCCTCCGCTCAGGGTGCAGTTAAGTCCGCCATTCAATCGCTTATGGCTTTTCGGAAATGGAATGGAGAGATAGATGAAGAGTATAAGGAACAAGATAGTGATAAAAAAGAAAAATATAAGATAAATGTACGATTTGGCATTTCCCAGGGGGACATATTCAAAGAAAAGCCCAAAAATGAGAAGGAAGGAATAGATATAAGCGGTCCCTCGGTGAATATGGCAAGCAGAATTGAAGGGGTGAAAAGGGAGAATTTTGTGGTGTCTATGGATGGTGAAAAAGAGATAGGGGAAGAGTTACCGTTATTCAATCGGATTTTTATAAGTGGACATGTTTATGAGTCCATAAAAAATACAGGAAAATTTTCTACCAGACCTTTGGGGTATTTCAGATTAAAAGGTATTTCTGAACTTATTCCCCTGTATCAGGTCATAGAAATGAAGGAACCGGAGGGAGAGGAAAAGATTGAAATTCCCAAAGAACCTACCCCTCTTGAAAAAGAGCCATCTTTTCCCTTGAAGGATTTCGTTGCAAAGTTTCAGGAAGTTTTTGATTTATGTATTGAACAGATATATTTAATGAAGCATTTTTATATGGGAGTAGAACATATATTTCTTGCTTTTGCCAAAAAGGAGAATTCTATTACCCGAAGTCTTCTAAAAAAATTCAAAAAAGAACCCGATGATTTCAGGAGGAAATTGAGGAAAACATTTGCATGTCAGTTCCTGATAACTCTAAAGGATCTTATGGAAAAGAACAAAGAAGGAGGAGTAGGACTTCACATTACTCCCCGGTTAAATAAAATAATGAACATGGCTATTAAATCTGCAGGGGGGATGGATAAACTGGAGGAAAGGGATATAATATCGGTTATGCTGGATGAGGGGGAGAGTATTCCTGTGAGGTTTTTGAGGTCTGAGGGAATGGATGTAGAGGAGATGAAGAAGGTTTTGAGGGAGAAGGATCTGGGAGGGGAACCGGGCGTAGTTCCTGAGATTCCGGCTGATATGGAAAGGGAGGATAAAGAATCTCCGCCTCAAACTCCTGACGGTGAAGATAAGAAGTCTCCAATTGTGCGTCCGATTCTTCCGGGTGGGGTGAGTAAGTCCCCTCTAAAAAATAAAAAATTCCTTGAGAAGTACGGGAGAGATATTGTCAGAGAGGCGGAGGGAGGGAAGATCAGGAAGGTTGTGGGACGGCATAAGGAGATCAAGCGGATAATCGAGATACTTATAAGGAAGGATAAGAATAATCCTCTCCTGGTCGGGGAACCCGGAGTGGGAAAGACTGCGGTGGTGGAAAAGATCGCTGTGGCTATTTATGAGGGAAAGATAGAAGAACTTAAAGATAAAAGGATATTTGAGCTGAGGATGTCGGAGTTGATGGCTGGAACTAAATACAGAGGAGACCTGGAGGAAAGGGTGAAGGGAATACTGGAGGATGCAGAAGATCCTGATGTGATATTATTTATTGATGAAATTCATTGGATATTAAAATCATCAGGGAGTGAAGGGATAGCGGATCTGCTTAAACCCGCGTTGAGCAGGAGTGGAATAAAGGTCATAGGGGCTACAACACAAAAGGAGTATGTCAAATATTTTGAAAAGGATGAGGCATTTCGGAGGAGATTCGAAACCGTTACCATTGGGGAACCTGACGAAGAAGAGACTCTGAATATATTAAGAAGATTGAAAAAAGATTACGAAGAATTTCATCAGGTATTTATTCAGGACGAAGCGTTGATATATGCGGTAAAACTCTGCGGGGAGCATATAAAAGACCGGTATTTCCCCGATAAGGCTCTGGAGATCATTGATTCCGCCTGTGCCAGGGCGAAAATGGGGAATAAGAAGATATTCGGCTCGGAAAAATGCTCTGAGAATATTACCCTGGAAGAGGCTGGAGTCCTGACCGTAACTCCCGAACTGATCGCCTGTCTTATTGAAGAGAAGACCGGAATCCCCATAATCACTAAAGAAGAAGAAATGAAAAAATACGGGGAGATGGAAAAATTCCTCAAGGAAAGGATAATCGGGCAGGATTCCGCCATTAGTGAGTTTGCGTCCGCTTTGAGAACCGGATTGATGGGTCTGAGAAGTCATAATAAACCTATAGGAGTCTTTCTGTTTATGGGACCCACCGGCGTGGGTAAAACTCTATTGGCGAGGGCAACATCGGAATTTCTGTTTGGTAGTGGGGACAGGATGATCCGACTGGATATGTCGGAATTTCAGGAGAAACATAATGTATCCCGATTGATCGGTTCGCCTCCCGGATATGTGGGGTCTGAGGAAGAGGGAGAACTTACGGGCAAACTGAGGAAAACTCCCCATTCGGTAGTACTTATAGATGAGGTGGAAAAGGCTCACCAGGATGTTTTGAATATTTTCCTTCAATTATTCGGTGAGGGACGCTTGACTGACGCCCGGGGTAAAACCGTGGATGCCCGAAACGCCATATTCATTATGACCTCCAACATCGGCGGAGAATTTTATGTCAAAGAGAAAATGGGAATCGGAAAGATGGGATTTATAAATCATGAAGAAACTTTTAGTAAAATAAAAAAGCATTTCGAAGATGAGTTAAATAAATCTTTTCGACCGGAGTTTATTTCCAGAATTGATCGAATTATATTATTTCAGATTCTTGAAAAGGAACATCTTGAAAAAATTATAAAAATGGAACTGGAAGCAGTCCGAAATCTTATTCTGGAAAAAGAGGTGAAGATAAAATTTCATCCGGATATAATACCCTTTCTTGCCGGAGAAGGAGACGATCCCACCCAGGGAGCCAGACATATCGGAAGAGTGATCCAGACCCATATTACCGAATATATCAGTCTGAAGATGAGCGAAGGTAAGATTCAAAAAGGAGATACCATTACCATATCCCTGACTGATGGGGAAATAAAATTTGAGAAGGTATCTCAACTATAGAGTTTACAATCAAATTATATCTAAAAAGAGGTTGTAATGGCAAAAAAGTATCATGCAAAATTAATGGGAAATTCTCTTCTGTTCTTTGAGATGAGAAAAGTGGCGGAACTGAAATTATCGGGACTATCTAATGAAGAAATAAAGAGTCGGATAATAGAAGATAATCTTTTTCAATACAAGACTCCCAAGAGTATATCCAAACGCTTTAGCGAAATTTTAAAACGTCTCGATTTCTTAACCGAGGATTTAGTTAAAATGTTAGTTAATTCCTCCGCTGAAGTGGGGAGATGGCTTTGCCTCTATTCCATTCTCAAATCGGATCTTTTATTTTATGAATTTATGGAGGAGGTAGTTTTGGAAAAACATTTATTGAGGCAAAATCATATTGAGAATGTTGATATAGAAAGGTTTTTCAGAGAAAAAGAAGAACAATCAGAGGAGATTTCCCGATGGACGGATTATACGGTAAAAAAACTAAAAAGTGCCTATAAGACTGTTTTGAGGGAAACCGGTTTAATCAGGGGGTATGATAAAATGGAACTATCTCCCCTGATATTTCCCCGGGATCTTTCTCGTTTAATCAAGGAAATAGGCGATGAAAAATATTTAAAAGTAATGTTGGTGATTATGTGAAAAATACAGAAATAAAATTGCAAGAATTAGCGGAAATAATTAAAAATAAAAGTCTTTTAGCAAATGGCAAACACGGTGGAGAGTTAAGTTTTGGGATTTTTGATTATAACCCTGAAGATGAATTAATGATCAGAAATTTTGTCAAAAAAACTGTAGCACAATATAATCCTGAAAATTCTGAAATTATCCCCCTGGAGATAGATCTCTTTGAGATTATGTTAGAAACCCTTGCTTCTCAAAAAGGAGATAAAAATAAAAATCTTCTTGAGTTAAGTTTTGAAATTGAAGAAAAAAAGGGAATGAAAGAATTACAAAAAGCCCTATCATCGGTTCTATCTCCCAAAAGGCTGACCCCTGTAATTATGAAAAAGGTTCTGAAACACAACCTTATTTTTATAACCGGCGTGGGAAAGGTTTTTCCTTTTATCCGGGTTCACAATATAATCAGTAACTTGCAGATTCCTCTGGAGAAGACTCCTGTTATTATTTTTTATCCTGGGGGATATCGCAATATGGATCTCCGATTATTTAACATCTTTGACGATGGGAACTATTATAGGGCTTTTCGTCTGGTTGGTGATTTTTAGGAAAGGTGTGTCAAGTAGAATGAAAATATGGGAACTGTTTGAAAAAGATATTTATCGCGAAATTAACGGTGTAGTAAAAGTAGAACAGAAAAGAGAAGAGGAAGTATATCAGGAATTGGATGAATTTATTATAACCAGAGAATTACGCAAACACTTCGGCGATTTTTATAAAAATTACAACCGTTCTCTGGATACTCCCACAGATAAAATGGGAGTCTGGATTTCAGGATTCTTTGGCTCAGGAAAATCTCATTTCTTGAAGATATTATCCTATTTACTGGAAAATCGAGAAGTCAAATCTAAAAAAACACTTGATTTTTTTAAGGAAAAAGTTCAGGATCCTTTACTTTTTAGCGATATGAAGAGAGCGATTTCTATCCCAACTACTACTCTTCTTTTCAATATAGAATCCAGAAGTAGCACTGACAATCGTCAATCCAAAACTGCCATAGTGGACATTTTCCTGAAAGTATTTAATGAAAGTCAGGGATATTCTTCCGAACTCCCCTGGTTGGCTAAAATAGAAAGAGAATTGGATGAAGAAGGTCTATTCGATGAATTCAAGAGGGTATATCATGAAATCAGCGAGGAGGTATGGGAAGAGGGAAGGGATAAATATTATTTCATCCGAGACGATTTCATAAAGACTATTCTCCTCATAAAGCCTGATATGTCTCAATCTTCCGCAGAAAAACTGTTCGATAGTACGGAACAGAATTATCGCACGATTACACCGGAAAACTTTGCCCGCCTGATAAAGAAACATCTGGATAAAAAGTCTCCAAAACATCGGCTTATTTTTCTTGTGGATGAAATAGGGCAATATATCGGTGAAAATTCCGATCTGATGTTAAACCTGCAAACGGTAACGGAGGATTTAGGCACAATTTGTCAGGGTAGGGTCTGGGTGATGGTTACATCCCAGGAAGCCATAGATACTATTACAAGAAACAAGTTTTCAGGTAGAGATTTTTCCAAGATTCAGGGACGGTTTGATACCCGCCTTAACCTCTCCAGTTCCAATACCGATGAGGTCATAAGGAAAAGGCTCCTGGAAAAAAACTCCCTCGCCAGAGAAACCCTGGAACTGAATTTCAGCGAACGATCCGTCTCCATTAAAAATCTCATAAGTTTTTCCAGGGATACTGCAGGAATGAAAAATTTTGCCGACAGTAATGAATTCTGCGAATCCTTTCCTTTTATTCCATATCAGTTTAACCTTCTTCAAAAGGTCTTCGAGGCTATCCGTACTTTCAGTCATGCGGGGAAACATCTTTCCGAAGGGGAGCGTTCCATGCTCAACGCTTTTCATAACGCTCTCAAGGGAAAGGGGGAATCTCCCATATCGGAACTGATTCCCTTACAGGATTTTTATAATACTATGGAATCCTTTCTGGATAGCAATATTAAGAGAATTGTTAATCAGGCTGACGATAATTCTGAATTGGAATCTTTTGATGTAGAGGTTTTAAAGGTTCTCTTTATGATAAAGCATGTCAAGGAGATACCCAAAGATCTGGAAAATATCACAACCCTGATGATTACTGACATTGATCAGGATAAGATTGAATTGAGAAATAAAATCCTAAAATCTCTCCAGAGGCTGAAAAACCAGACCCTTATCCATCAAAACGGAGAAGAATTCGAATTTCTTACCGATGAAGAACAGGATGTTAACAGGGGAATCAAAAACGAGAGGGTTGATCACGATAAGGTAATCCTGGAGGCAGGAAAAAAATTCATAGATGAAATATATAAAAATAAGAATTATACTTATTCCAAATATAATTCTTATAATTTTTCTCTTGAGATTGATAAAATACCGATAAATAAACAGGGGGAAGAAATGATAATTAGGATGTTTACTACTCCTTTCCCAGGCAATTATGACTCCGAAGAATCTCTTATGATGCAATCTATGAATGTTGAAGTTCTCGTTGTCCGCCTTCCTCGCCATACGGGATATATTGATGAAATCGAGGAGATTCTTCAAACGGAAAAATATATACGGCTTAAATCAGGGTTAAAAATTTCCGAGGGAGTCCAGAGGATAATCTCCCTTAAAGAATCGGAAATTGAAAAAAGGAAAAAAAGGGTAACGGAACTTCTGGAATCCGCCGTAAATAATGCGGAACTTTATATCTGTGGCAATAAATTAAATATAACCAATTCCATCTCTGCAAAAGATAAAATGGAAAAAGCCTTAAAAATTCTCACGGAAAACACATACCACAAACTTAACTATATCACCAACAACATTACCGATAGTAAAAAATTAATTACACTTCTTAGCCGAAATCTCCAGGATACTATTCTCAATGATAATCAGGACGCGGATCGGGATGCCCTTGCCTTTATTCGGCAACGCAGTGAATCTCATATTAATATAACTATGGCAGATATAAAAGAAAGATTCTCCAAAAAGCCCTACGGCTGGGCTTTGCTGGACATCACGGGAGTCATAGCCAGAATCTTCGCCCAGAAAGAAATTACTCTCACATTCCAGGGAGAAGAACTTGAACTGTCATCAAAAAATCTTATTCAATACCTTACCAGAGAAAAAGATTTTGATAAACTGACGATTCGATTCCGTCCCAAAATGGATGAAAATTTTATCGAAGATATAAAAAATATGTGGCGGGATATATTTGCGGATTTCGATCTCCCCTCCGACGGTGAGGAATTAGCAAAAAAATTAAAGGAAAAAATCAAAGAAGAAAAACTCAAATTGGATACGATTAATAAAAATTATGAGAATAATAACTTATATCCCGGCAAAGATATAACCGAAACGGGAGACCAACTCCTAAAAGAACTCTGTCGTTCCCAGGATATTAACTCTTTCTTTAGTCTATTCAAAGAAAGTTATCCCAGACTCAAAACCTGGAAGGAACAATTCTCCAGAGTAGAACAGTTCTTCAAAAATCAGAAAAATATCTTCGACAGAGCCAATAATTGTATCAAAAAATATACAGCCAATAAATATTATCTGCAAGATGATGATATAAAAAATATTGTTGATGAACTGATTTCCATAGTGAATAATCCCTCTCCGTACTCCCTTATAAAAGAGATTCTATATAAAGAAAACCAATTTAATACAAAATATAATGAACTCCTTGAAAATGAAAAAAATAAAACTATCGAGTCCATCGGCAAAAATCTCCTCATCGTCGAGGATGAAGCTAAAAAACATCCCCTCAAACCGGACTTCATCGCAAAATTATCAGAACCCTTCCGGCTCCTGATGGAAGAAGCCGGGAAACACAAGGATTTCCATCTGGATAGTCTGGTTCGGGAAAGCCGTAAACTCGTGGACGAAAAAATTAACTCCATACAAAAAGAACTCGATAAGGATAAATCCCACCCCACCGTGAAACCTCTCGTTCATATTAATAAAATCAAAATACCCAAAAAGAAAAAAATCCTGGAAACCGAAGACGACATCGAGGATTATATCCAGAACCTTCGAACAGAACTCAAAAGGTCATTGCAACAAAATAATCGAATACTCCTGGAGGATTAGTTTGAAATTGTTATGTTCGCAGAGGGATATAGTGGTAGCGAAGGACTTTAGTCCTTCATTTCCACCTCAAAGAAGAACTAAAGTTCTTCGCTACGGGAATCCAACTATAACAGTGGCAATTATATCAACATAGGCAATTAACTATATAAAAGAGGTACCAGTATGAACCGTCCTAAAATCGAATCCTTTGCCGTAAATGCCAGAAAAAAACTGATTGACGGCATCACAATAAAAGCCAGGCAAATGGGCATCACCGATAAATCCGTCGAGAAAGCCCTCAATGAATCCGGCGGGGACGGTATGGTTATTGGCGGTATTATTTATAATGAAGAAATAAAACAACAAAGGAAACAGTTAATTAAAGAAATAAAGAGAATCGGCGGAGGCGATATTACCCCCCGCGCTTTTAACCTCATTATCGAGGAAGTCGCATATACCTGGTTTAACCGCTTCATTGCCATAAGATTTATGGAGGCAAATAATTATCTGGAACACAACCTCAACATTCTCTCCTCTCTAAACCCCGGCTCCTCCGCCACCAAAGCAACCGATATATTTAACCTCAAAAAAGAAAGAATCTCTTACCTCATCCTCAATAATAAAGATGAAGAACTGTTTAAAGACCTTATCATTGCCCAGTGTAACTCCCTCCACAAAAAAATGCCCTTCCTTTTTGAAAAGATTAACGATTACACCGAATTCCTCTTTCCTCCCAACCTCCTCCGTCAGGATTCCGTAATACGGGATATGATCAATTCAATCCCCGATGAGGACTGGAAAGAACCCGAAATCATCGGCTGGATGTATCAATATTACGTCTCGGAAAAACATAAAGAAGTGGTCGGCATGGATAAAGGAGTTATCCTGAAAGAGGACATCCCCTGCGCCACTCAACTTTTTACTTACGAATGGATCGTCCGGTATATGGTTCAAAACTCCCTGGGGAAATTCTGGTACGAAATATTCCCCGACTCCCCCCTCACCGATGAATGGGAATTTTTTCTCAAACCCGATGAAATCTCCCCCAGAGATATGATCTCCCCTGAAAATATCAAACTCCTCGATCCCTGCTGTGGTTCCGGTCATATCCTGGTCTATGCCTTCGACCTCTTCTACCAAATTTACCAATCCCTGGGGTACCCGGAAGACGAAATACCACAACTCATTATAAATAATAACCTCTCAGGTCTCGATATCTGTAAAAGAGCCGTCCAACTGGCTAACTTCTCCCTCATGATGAAAGTGCGAAACTATACCCCCAACCTGGACAACATAAAACCCCAGATTTTTGAAATACAGGAATCCCTGCTCATATCGGAAGAAGCCGTGCAACTAATTACTACCAGTCCCAAAGAAAAAGAAGAAATAAATAAACTTAAACTGACTTTCCTGCACGGTAAAAATTCCGGCTCCCTCATTATTCCACCCAAAATAGATTATAATAAATATCTTAAAAGAATTCAGGAAAATAAAGAATCAGGGAAAATTTCTTCCGTGTTCGAAGAAGATCTTGATGATACCCTCAAACCCCTCCTCCTGCAGGGAGATATTCTTAATAAGCAATATGATATAGTTATAACCAATCCTCCATACTTAAATAATTATAACGATATACTTAAATTATTCGTATTCCAAAATTATAAGGACTATAAATCCGACCTCTACTCCTGCTTTATTTATCGCTGTAACGAGATGACCAGACCCGGCGGATATTGTGCCATGATGTCCCCCATGACCTGGCTCTTCATCAAAACCCATCAGAAACTCAGGGAATATATAATAGAAAACAGGATTTTTGATAGTCTGGTACGCCCGGAATATGGTGCATTTTTTTCTTCAGCGTCAGTCCCTATAACCACATTTGTTATAAAGAATTCCTGCGAAAGTAAAAAAGGAGTATTTATTGATCTTAATGATTTTAGAGGTGAAGATTTACAACCTATAAAACTACTGGAATCGGTGAAAAATCCTGATGTTTATTACAGATATACCTCTTACACCAAAGATTTCAAATCCATTCCGGGTTCACCCATTGCATATCGGGCTAGTGATAAGATCAGAGAAATATTTAAACAATCATCTTACTTGGGAAGTGTCGTGCCTGTAAAAGAGGGGTTGAATACCGGCGATAACGATTTATTTATGAGGTTTTGGCACGAAGTAAATATTAATAATATAGGAATTGGTTGTCATAGTGGAGAAGAGATAATAAGAAATAGGAAAAAATGGATACCTTGTAACAAGGGAGGAGATTTTAGAAAATGGTTTGGAAATAATGAATATGTGATAAATTGGGAAAATGACGGTTCTGAAATAAAAAAATTCAAATCATCAACAATAAGAAATGCTAATTACTATTTTCAAGAAGGTATAACTTGGTCTGGTACAACTGCAGGGAATTTTAGTGCCAGGTATTTTTCTGTGGGATTTATCTTTAACAGTGTAGGTAGAGCGTTATTCCCAAAAGAAAATATCTTTTATATATCAGGATTATTGAATTCAAGTGTTATATTATATGTATTGCGATTAATAGCTCCAACGCTTAGTTTTACTGTAGGTAATATTTCATCTATTCCTTTTGTAAAACCCAATAATGGCGATGTTAAAAATATTATTGAAAAACTTACAAGGGAAAATATCTCCATATCCCGTTTGGATTGGGACTTTTTTGAGACTTCGTGGGATTTCAAAGAGCATCCCTTTATAACCTTCAGGAGTGGGGTGGGAGAGCCTGTTGAGCAGGAACAGATCCTGAAACAGCAGATCCTGAGACAAGCTCAGGATGACATGAAACAGCAGATCCCGAAACAAGTTCGGGATGACGAATATAAATTAGAGGACATTTTTAACAGGTGGAAGAATTTTTGCGAAAAACAGTTTAGGAGGATGAAGGAAAATGAAGAGGAATTAAACAGGATATTTATAGAAATATACGGATTACAGGATGAATTAAATCCCGATGTGGAGGAGAAGGATGTAACCATACGACGGGCGGATCTGGAGAGGGATGTGAGGTCTTTTTTGTCCTATGGGGTAGGATGTATGATGGGGAGGTATTCGCTGGATATTCCCGGTCTGGTTTATGCCGGGGGGAAGTTTGATGATAAAAAATATAGTTCTTTTTCTGTTGACGAGGACGGTATTTTGCCCGTGACCGAGGAGGAATGGTTTGAGGATGATATAGTGAGTCGCTTTTGTGAGTTTGTGCGGGTGGTTTTTGGCGAGAGGCGGTATAGGGAGAATCTGGATTTCATAGGGAAGGCGTTGGGTATGACCGGGAGGGAGTCGGCGGAGGAGAGGATAAGGAAATATTTTATAAAGGATTTTTATAAGGATCATTTACGAATATATCAGAAGCGTCCTATATATTGGATGTTCACATCGGGTAAGGCATTTAACACGTTAATTTATCTTCACCGTTATGATCGGGACACTTTGGCACGTTTGAGGAAGGATTATTTGCATGAATTACAGGCGAAGATAGACAGGAAGATAAATGCTCTGGAATCGGCGGAAGGCGGGCAGGAGAAGAAGAAGTTAGGGACGATGTATAAATATCAGGATGAATTAAAGAAGTTTGATGAAATTCTGAAGCATAATGCGGATCGGAAGATAGAAATAGAACTGGATGACGGTGTTCTGGTGAATTACGGAAAATTCAAGGGATTGGTGTTGGAGTTCAAGTAAAGTTAATTGCGTATGGTCGTATAATTTACAACCGGCGGGACGCCGGTTCTACTGTCAGTAGCCCCGGCATCCTGCCGGGGGATTTATACAAAGTAACGCAATAGACTATAATCGGAATGAGGGACGGAGAAGAATGAAAGAGGAATTGATAAAAAAGATGCTGGAGGGGATGTTTAAAGGGCGTCCTCCCGGAGGAGCGAGGAGACATGTGGTCTTCTGGTATGATGAGCAGAATTTGTATCCTTTGGGGGTGGAGAGCCTTATCCCTGCCGGGGTGAAAGTCTGTATTATCAGTGAAAACAGTTGTCTCAGAGTCAAGGTACTTCTGGAATATGAAGATAAGGAAAGCAATTATTTGATATATGCTCCTTTTAAGAAACCGGTTCCCGTAGAAAACCCGTTGATAGATATATTTCTTTATAGCCGTGAGTTTATGCCTGATTATATTTTTATTTTGTCCCAGGAATTGGGTATTAAAGATGAAGGTATGAAAAGTCTTATTCGCAAATATTCTATTTTTTTAAGGAATCAGGAGCGAGTGGAGGGTGTGAAGAGACTCCTTGCCGATTCTGACATTAATCAGGAATCTCTGGAATTATCAATGATGGGAACGATCTGCGGTGCGGATTCTCCTTCTTTTCAGTCTATTTTGAGGAGCGTATTTCGGGAGGGGTTAGAGGAAGGGGACAACAGGGTAATAAAGAATTTGGGTAAGTATGGATTGGAGGAGAGGTTCTGGTATTACGGAAAGAAGGAGTACGGTT
>Ga0067045_1028779_pt1 | contig 27759 bp, 28 predicted proteins | sample TerdegcTABiofilm_FD_59184 | JGI IMG/M metagenome (GOLD analysis project Ga0067045, IMG submission 59184) | Combined Assembly of (Gp0054472, Gp0054536) Wastewater bioreactor microbial communities from Singapore -Terephthalate degrading... | reverse complement strand
CTCTTCCTTGATGGGGGATTACGTACATGGAACTTGCTTTTCTTTGAAGGGAGAGGGCCAGCTATAGACTCCCTCTCCGTTGATGGGAGATGTCCCGACATAAAATCCCTCTCCCTTGATGGGGGATTACGTACATGGAACTTGCTTTTCTTTGAAGGGAGAGGGCCAGCTATAGACTCCCTCTCCGTTGATGGGAGATGTCCCGACATAAAATCCCTCTCCCTTGATGGGAGAGGGTTAGGGTGAGGGTGAGTGATCGCGTATTTCCCCCTCCCCTCAATCCCCTCCCACCAGGGGAGGGGAGTTGAAGTTATCAATCCCCTCCCATTAGGGGGAGGTTAAAGTTATGAATCCCCCACCGGGGAAAATATGAATTTATCAATCCCCTCCCATTAGGGGGAGGTTAAAGTTATGAATCTACCACCAGGAGAGAATATGAATTTCCTCCCACCAGGGGAGGGGAAAGTTTCTTTGCAGGAAATTAATTCATGAGACATGACAGCAAAAGGGTTATTTGAGCTGGTATTTGTGTATCCGAACAGCCATGGACAGAGTCACGGGAAATAAAAATGTCCTCACGGCGGCAACAGTCTCCCTTTTCATGCACGCGGCCGCGGTGATCCTGCTTCTTGCCGTAACGTCGAATCCCTTGCCGCGGCTTCTGGAGGGCGGGGATGCGGGCTATATCATGGTCTCTCTCGTCACCGGTGAGACCGGAGGAGGCGGGGCGGAACCCGTCGTGCCCCCTGTCCCCAGGAAGCGCGCCGCGCCCCCGGATGAAAAAAGAAAAGACATTCTCGCGGCGGAACATCGCCCCTCCATCGAGAGGCTGCAGCCCGTACCGGTGAGGCCGGCCGTGCTTGAGAGCCCGGGACGAAGCGGTGAGCATCCGTCTGCCGCTATGTCGTATTCTTCCGGATCGGGTGGATTGGAGGGTCTTTCGGTCCATGCGGTGAACGGGGGCTCAGGAGGAGCGGAAGACCGATCGTTTCCGGGCGGCGGGAAAATTTCCATGGCTGTACCGAAGTATCGGGAGAACGCCCATCCCCGATACCCGATGCTGGCGCGTTCGCGGGGCGAGGAAGGGCTGGTCCTTCTCTCGGCTGAAGTGCTTGCGAATGGGAAGGTAGGGGCGCTGAGGATCAAAAAAACGTCCGGCTACCAACTCCTTGACCAGTCCGCCCTCGAGGCGGTCAGGAAATGGAAATTCGAACCGGCGAGGAAAATGGGAATTCCCGTCACCGCCTGGGTGGAGATACCGATCCGCTTTACCCTCAGCGACGGCGACGGATAATTTTTATTGCGCAGGGATGAACTTGCACGTGTCGCTGCCGAAGTGCCGGACGAGTGGATCGGTAAGAGGGCTTAGACTAGGATCGCCCGCCACCAGAACAACGATTCTCTTGATAGTCCTGCGCTTATCTATTTCCCGGATAACATCATTGATGCTTTCCCCGACGGCGATTTTTTCCGCCGGGCTTTCCGGAAAGAGGTCAAGGAGCCGCTGATCCCCCACGAGGACCTCGGCCCACTCCACCGCTGTTATTATTTCGGGCGAGATAAAATCGGGGGACCCCGTGCCGCAGCCTGCAATCACCAGGAAATGCTGCTTCATGATGACCATGGTGTCACGTTTCCATCCGCGCCATGAACAGGCCGCGTGCCCTTCGGGTCATTGACCGGAGCCTTTGAGTTCCTCGGTCAGTTTTTTCTTGTTTTTAATTGCCTCAGAGACGCGGTTGAGGGCAAGGCTCACGTTGTCTTCGGGCTTCCCAATCAGTTTGTCGGCCCGCCTGTAAAGACCAAGCGCCGCTTCGAGATCGCCGCGGCTCTCGGCGCATACTCCTAAATTGTAGAGAATGGAAGGCGAGTTTGGAGACAGGTTGTTCGCCTCTCCCCAGAGTTCGCAGGCGCTGTCCATCCTCTGCTTGGCCGCGTAGTCCAGACCGCTCTTTAGCTTGTCCTTCGCCTCCGAAGACGAGATGCCGTCCGTCGAGTCCATGAGAGCGATCTCCCGGGTCACGTAGAAGGGGGCCACGTTTTTCCGAAATTCGGACTTGGCGATCTCCTTGGCTTTCTGCAGAAGCTCGGCTTCGCCCTTCACGGGAGTCCGGTCCTCGCAGCCGGAGGAATCGGCCGAGCCGGTGAGGTTTCGGGCATAGAGGATTTTCCCCGTGCTTACCTCGATGAGCTTCGGCGAGCAGGCGAAACTCGCCACCCGCCTCGTGCAGTTTACTGTGTAGGGACGCCAGCGCAGGCAGGCGCCCTCGTATGCGTTTCCTTTGCTGTCGTATTTGATTTGACGCTGAACGCACTGTTGGCGCCGCTCACTGTAGGAGCTGTCATGAACCGCAGAGAGGCTCACCATGCCCGTATAGATTCCCTGGGCACCCACCAGCTTGCCTATCCGAGCGGCCATGCTCTGATCCACGAGACCGCTCTGGGAGAACTTCATTTCGCTCATTATTTTGTCGATCTGCGCCCTATCGACGAGGGTGAAATAGGGCTTGCCGTCGATGCTGATGCCGCCGAGAACGCCTTCTATCTCTGATGCGAACTCCGCTCCCCCGGGGCCGCTGAAGGGAAGGACAGCTATCGTCCTGGTCATAGACGCCTCGTGGTACTGCGCGGGCTCGAGCATGTTTACCTTGATTTTCGTTGCACAGCCCATGGACATTATGAGGGAGATTATGATCAAAAAGAGAACTCCCGGCCGAAGGTGGAATGGATTTATGATACGATCACGTTCTTTCATTTTTTCTCTCCGGATAAAATTGTTCAAGAGGCATTATTGCTCAGGCAAACCGTCAAATTCTTTCGTCACTATAAACGGTTTTGCTCACGATTCAAGGGGAAATTGCAGGTCATACTGATCTGCAGGCATAAAAAAACAGGGGGCTCTCGGCGAGCCCCCTGACGTTTCCGAAACCAGACTTGGCGTGAAATTTCTCCCCTCAGGAGCCGGGGTAAATCCGGGGAGGGAGGTGACAGAATCACCCCGGCTCCTTTGCCCTTACCCTGCCTTGTTCAGTTCAGTCCTGTCCAATGTTATAGAACCCTTTGAAGCCAAGTCGTTAACAATATCTGAATCTTTTCCCTGACCAATGACGGTTAAAAAACGTTCTTGTATATCCGGTGAGGGAAACAGCGACAATTCAAAGCGCCCGGCCACATACTGAAACAGCATGGGCCGTGGTGTATCTTCAAACTCTACGATTCCCTTGATACGGAATATCGAAGACGTGAGGGATTTAACCAGGGAAAGGAACTCATCGCGATTCACAGAGCCTGTGATGTAGAGTGTTTTGCACCACAATCCGTCGTGAATGTGGGAATGATGAACGGAGAGTTCTGAATCATTGATGTCCGGCGATATGTATTTCTTCGCCCAGCGGTCATCCACGTCAAAAATCAGGGATGGGTTCAGATCTCCCCGCTCCGTCATGAACACCATGGCCTTAGGGTTGATGTTCCGAATTTGTTTGCATGCTTTCTGCAGGGAGGCTTCAGTGGCCAGATCACATTTATTCAGCAGCAGAACATCAGCAGCCTTGATTTGTTCAACCGCCACCTGGAAATTAGACAAAGCATGATCAAGATTTACGGCGTCGACCACCGTCGCCGTGCAGTCGTATCTTACCAGATCCTCCACGTCACGGATCTCATCAAGCAGGTTGAAGGGGTTGGCCGCCCCTGTGGTTTCGAGGACGATGAAATCGGGCTGGAAGTTCGACAGGATTTCCTGTAGGGCCCGCTTCAGATTCCCTGCAAGACTGCAGCAGACGCAGCCCTCGTCGATCTCCGTGACTTTGTAATCCAGGAGTTTCCCGTCCAGGCCGATATTGCCGATCTCGTTCTGAATCACCGCGATGAAGCGACTGCGCTGCGTTTGATATTCGATAAAATGCTGCAGGAAACTGGTTTTGCCCGCCCCCAGGAAACCCGTCAGGATGATAAGCGGCGGGCGCTCGTCGATTCCAAGACCTTTTTTATTCAAGGTCTTCCATGTGGTCAGGTGGGGGGCAGTCCACCACTTCCTCTCACTGTATTCGGGGGGGATGGCATCTTTTCCGAGCCATCTGATTTCTCTGATCGGCACGCGACCAGTGCCGGCCAGCGTTTCAAAAAGGGCGTCGAATCTGCCGTCACCGTATCCGAGACCGGTTAAGACTTCTTCGATGTCCGGTGCCGGAATATTCTGGGTTGTCTTGTCATCATAAATAATTTCTATTCCCGGGAATCGCCTTTCAATGAGCCATCCGGGGGGTTGTTCGAGGTTAAAGGATAACGAGGCCGCGAGGACATTGAAAAATGCCTGCGTGACGGAAAGCGAGGGAAAATTCTGATCGTATCCTCCGGGATTGACGGCCCAGATCTCGCTTCCATTGTGGGGCAGTTTGATCCCTTTCCGGGCGATTGTTCGCTGTGCAGTGAGGCTTTGCATGCCAAGATAAAGCGACTTTTGCCGCGTATCAAGTGCCAGAAACAGAGTCCCTGTGTAAAAAAGGGATACCATTTCCTCGTGCTGCAGAAAATCACGGATAAGGGACATGTAATCCGGGCGCTGGCTGCAGGCCGCTGCACGGAGAGAGCAGCGCTCAACCATTGCTTCGTCCGCGGCCGGGAAGTAACTCAGGTTGAACGCACCGATCACCCAGCCGTTTTCTTTTTTGCTGCCATTGAAGCATATTCCGAAGACACCATCATATTCCTCGATGCGGGCGGTCCAACCCTCCACGGCCGTGGTCACCGATTGTCTCAGTCCACGCCAGCCGAGGGCATGACGGGCAGCCGGGACGAACTGGGCACGCACGAGAATGGCGCGCAGGAGTTCCTGAATTGCGCCATCCTCGTCGGTCCTGATGTCTCCTTGAAAAAAATTCTGCAGCATCACAACCTGAATACCGTCACACCTCGATCCCGAAACCGATCTTGTCGCCGTTGCCCAGGTATGCCGGATCAGGTGATCGGAACCGGGCCGTGCCCTTCTGAACGGGGTATCCGCGTTCGATGAACTTTTTGGCGCAGAGAACCCCGGTGCAATGGTTGCACCCTATCTTCTGATACCCGTATTTGCCGAGAGAAATCACCAGATCGTCATACTTCGGGTCCCAGTCCTCAAATGGAGAGATGTGCAAACCGCCGTAAATCCCGTATAACTGATTTTTTTCGTATGCTATCTCCCTGAAGGCGGTTTCGGAAAACTGGATGATGCCGAAGTGACAGCAGCCGGTGATGCTGACCAGACCATGATCTTTCACGTTGGCGTAAATCGACTGTTCCCCATACACCCGGCAGATGATGGGCACAGGAAAATTGTACGTGGCGAATCCGGGCACTATGGGGTTCAAGGCTCCAGATTTTACCTGGATGAGTTTTCCCTTATGGCCGGCATCTTTTAGATACTGAAGACCCTCGGGGTATAATCCTTGAGGATAATAGGTGGTGATATTGGGGTTGTATTTGAAAACGACCGGAATGCCCCAGAAGTGATCGAAGTGCTCGTGCGATATAATGAAAGCCTCGATCTCGTTGTTCCTTAGCATCTGATCGATGCCCTCCCGCTTGAAACTCTCATCCATCCATTTGTAGGACCAGCCGCTGTCGAGGAGGAATTTATGCTTCCTGCCGCTCATTTCTTCCACCTCAATCAGGGCGGCGAACCCGCCTGCATTATCGGGGCTCACGGATAGTTTCTCTGTAACCCTCCAGGCTTCCTCCAGGTTGTTCGGGAGCAAGTGCTTAATTTTGGCGATGCCGTTTTCATAGGAACCTTTGCCAAGTCCGGTGCCGTCGCCGAATGGCGGCCAATTGTAGGTATACTGATTTACCAGGAGTCCCCCGGCCGCTTTTATGTCGCTCATTAATACGGCATTTTTGAACCAGCTTGTTTCAGAGATATTGGTTACCTTTACGCTCTTGCAGACACCGATATCCACCATCTTTCGTTTTACTTCGGGGAAATAAGCCTTGCGCCAGGGGGAATAGGAAAAAAGGCCCATCCCCAGGGCTGTCCCTCCGAGAACACCCATGGCCGCCCCCTTGAAAAAGTCCCGACGGCTGAATTGACCTTTATCTTCAGACATATAATCCCTCCTTGTCTCAGTTTACTTGATAACGGTTATAGTTTTGTACAACCAGGGTAGAATGTTCAGAGTGATGAAGTACACGGCTATACCGCACAGAACGCCGGCCCCCAGCCCCCAGCCCAGAGACGGATTCCAGCGTACCTCTGCAAGCTTGACCTTGTGGGCTGCGTGCTCCTGAACAATCTCGTCCGCCGTCTTCGGCACCATCTTCCAGGCCGGCCAATTATCCATGAACCAGTGGTGCGCCAGCCAGATGTTGATCAGCCAGATGGTGGGGATCATCGGAAACTGCTGTTCATGCATGAACCCTTTCTGGGTGCCCAGGAAGTCGTGGGAGGTCATGTAGTAGAAGATGTAGAGCAGGGAGGCGGCGGCGATGGTGATGACCGTGCGGATGAGAACATTGACCGGTACGCTGAAGCGCTGCGGCCAGTTGCCGCAGTAAAAAGTGATGAAAATGGCCGGAACGAGGAAGAAAACCGCCATCTCTCCGACATGCAGCCAGCGCCAATCGGGTGCGTTGATCAGGCGTGTCCCTCTGATGGCCGGACCCCAGGTCAGTTCCTGAGCGAAATAGAGGAAGAAAAACATGGCCCAGGCCATGGCGATGATGCCGAAGAAGGCCGTCACCCGGCGCAGCCAGTTTGTTTTGATCAGAGAGAAGGGAAAGCGTTCCCAGATGGTTTCCACGATCCAGACCATCACCGTGCAGCACATAATCCATGCTACGTGGAAATTTCCCGAGACAGTGTTTGCGAATTTCTCCCAGTATGGCGGTGCGATGGATGTAAAATACTGCCAGGGGTAATAGAGAATGCCCATGTGGGAGTGCATGGTCATGAAGTAAATCAAAGTGCTGAGAAAAAAGGTAGCAAGCAGGATGCTGATACCCTTGGCGGGCTGATTCATATTCTGCCAGGGCACTTCTTCACAGGCCACCACCCATGCAGGGCTTAGCCACGATGCTATGGCCGCGAACATCAGGCATGCCAGCGATGCATATTCGAGAGCGAAGAATTCCGTCATCCTGGGCAGCTTCATAAGTCTTTCGGGGTTGAAATAGGCAATCCCGAAATTGCCGAGCAACCCCTCGAAAAATCCCTTGATGAGCACATACAGGATAAAGACGGATATAAATGTAAGGATACCTCCTTTGACTAGAGGATGAGTTTTTTCCAGCCAGCTACGCTTGAAGGGCCAGTAGTTGAAGATATAAACCATCCAGATCAGCATGATCAGCCACCAGCGCGTGTACATGTAGCCCACATAAGGCGTGTACATCCGCAACCATCCCCTCGGGTCCTGGAAAATCCACCATGTGGCGTAAAAAACCGCCAGGGTAACCAGCAGGGCCACGATCGCCGGGATAGGCTGTGGCCAGCGCGGAACCAACTTGCGTTCTTCCAGGTAGCCTGCGCCGTAACGTTCTCCTACCCTTTCTTCCATAATCATTCCTCCTTTCCGGTCCTGTTTTTTGAATCTAACAGGCACTTCGTTCTACTGCGTTTGTCCTTTCGGTTGACGTGAAAAAATCTCTTTCGCGATTTCAACCCTGTCTTTTCCTTTTACATCGATGCCAAGTCTGGCGGCTTCTTCCATCAGAAGTTCTCCTGCTTCCGAGAGAAGCGGGTAGCAGGTTTCAAAGGACTCAAAATAATCGGGTGCCACGGCTGAACTTTCCGGTGACGGGTTCCTAACTTCGTCGAGAAGCTCTCTGAGGGCCCGGATCAAATCTCCCGAAAGGAAATTTCTTCTATTTTTGTCGAAGGTCATAAAATTCCGGACAGCGGTCTGAGATCAGTGACCGGGACAGTCATCAATTGATGACGTCCCCCGGTTTGAGCCGGCCCTCTATGCAGTAAAGCAGTGCGTCGTCTACGTTCCCTATGACATTGTCGATCAATTGGATGCTCTTTTTCTTAAGCATCTGCTGGCAGTCTTTTCTTATGCCTCCGCAGATCAAAATCTCAATTTGATGGAGGGCAAGCAAGTCTGTCAGTTCCAACGGATTCAAGGTTGCGGTGGAAATCACGCGCCTCTCCTCAACCTCTCGGGAGTGATTCAATGTCACCATAAGGAGCTCGGCGGAGTGGTTGAAACGGGGGGAAACCCTCCCCTTGAATTGGCAGACCGCGATTCTTTTCATATTAACTGCTACAGTCCAAATAACGTGCCAATTGGGAAATATCTGATTAAGTCGTGAAAATGAATACTTGCGGGATTCTTGTTTAATGCGCAAATCACCCAAAACCTTTATGTGTTGCGAGGATGAAACGCGCGGATGTTGTGGTGTCAGAAAATGATTTAAATATCTTTAAGGTTGTGGAAGACAGGCAGGCTGCAACAATGTTGCGCAGCGTTGCAGGTCAGGAAAGCTCTTTCGGGCGGAGCTGGTGCTTTTTCATCTTCCGCCAGAGGGTTGTGCGGTTGATTTTTAGTGCCCTGGCTGTTTCGTGGCGATTCCAGTCGTGATTCCGTAAGGCATCCAGGATTTCATTCCGTTCCATTTGTGAAAAAAGTTTTTTTATCCCGGTACCGGAAAAGGAAGGCGATTCCTGTTGCGAATTTACCCCCTTATTTGCCAGAAGATACGAAGGGAGAACTCTCTTATCCAGCAGACCACCGTGGTACAGAAGAACGGCGTGTTCAATGATGTGTTTTAATTCGCGAACGTTTCCCGGATAGGTATAGTCGAGGAGGATCTTCATGAATTCGGGGCTCACTCCCTCTAATTCCTTTCCATAGAGCCGGGACTGTTCCGCTATGAAATGGTCGATCAGGAGAGGGATGTCGGAGAGCCTTTCCCTAAGAGGAGGGATTTCTATCATAAAGGCAATCAGCCGATAATACAAATCTTGCCTGAAAGAGCCTTCTCTTACCATCTTTTCCAGAGGCCGATTGGTCGAAGCGATCACCCGGACATCAACCCGGGCTGGCTTCGTCGAGCCAAGAGGATAGAACTCCTTTTCGTCCAGGACCTGAAGCAGCTTTGCCTGAAGATCCATGGAAAGATCGCCGATTTCGTCAAGAAAGATAGTTCCTTCCTCAGCCATTTGAAATCTTCCCGCTTTGTCCTGCTTTGCATCGGTGAAGGCTCCCTTTTTGTATCCGAAAAGTTCAGACTCCAGAAGGTGAGAGGGAATAGCGGCGCAATTGACCTTGATGAAAGGGTGGGATCTGCGCTCGCTTGCATTGTGGATAGCCCTGGCAAAAATATCTTTTCCGGAACCGGTTTCACCCGTGATCAGGACATGAATATTGGTTCTGGACACGGTTGAAAGCACGTCAAAGAGTTTTAGAATCTTCTCATCCTTTCCCAGGATGTTTTCAAAGGTGTGGGATCCGTTGATTTCTCTTTCCAGGGTAACGCGGATCGTGTCGTCCAGGAAAGATTCGACTCCTCCCACAATCCGGCCTTCTTCATCGCGTAAAACCGACACCGTGATGCTGACGGGGACCTCCTCGTTTTTTTTGTTCAAGATCTTGTTTCTGACCTTGACGATCGTTTTTCCCGTTTTTATGGCCTCTCGCAGGTAACAGCCTTTCATGCAGAGGTCGGTTCGGAAGATTTCGTAGCACTTCCGTCCAAGGGCCTCTTCTGGTTTAAAGCCGGTTATTTTTTCTGCTTCCTTGTTGAAGAGGGTAATGCAAAAATTTTTGTCCACCGCAAAAATTCCCGTTGCAACGGAGTCCAGAACGTTCTGTAAATTTAGATACGTTTTCATGAACTTTCTCCGGCTGAAGTTCAATAGTTGAGAAAGTAGCAACAAAGCATGGATAAGTCAAAGAAATATACCGGTACGGGACGGCTATGGCAATATTGGAGAGATGGCGACTTGAGGGTGAAGCCCCGGGGAGAGGGGATGGAAGGGGGAGTGTTCCATCCCCTCGCAATGATATCATCACGCGGGCTTCTCGTCTGGGAGCTTTTCACCAAGGGCAAGGCGGCAGATGTCGCTTATCATGTAGTTTGCCATACCCGCGTCGCGGACCTTCTTGTTGAGGGAGGCGAAACACATGGCGCAGAGATAGACCATGGCCTCGGCGCCGGCGTTCTTCGCGTCCTCCACGTTCATCACGCGGAAGGGTTCGAAGTTTTTCCCCCGGGAGAAGAGCTTGAGGTTCGGGCCCGCCGTCTCGATCCCGCAGCAAAGGGCGTTCACACCGTCGTACCTGCGCTCAACGCGAGAGACGCCGATCATGTCGAAAATTTCATCGAGGAAAACATCCTTCTCGGGCGAGTAGCGCGATGCGCAGGGGCGCTGGTAGGCAACCTTCATGTTCAGTTTGCTGACCTCGCTTTTGTGCTCTTTCAGATAGTCACGGAGGTATTCGAAGAGGTGCACGGGCCGGAACGGAACCTTGACGCCGTACTCGGGGGCTATTCCCTTGAGGACGGCGTAACAGTCGTCATGGACGAAAACTATTTCCTTCGCGCCCGATTTCGCGAGATTGTCAACCATCGTCTGCAGACGGTCCCGCATTATTGACTCGTTGCCCATGTGGGCGAAAAGCACGTTGCAGAAATAGTGCTTTCCCTTGAGGAGTGGGAGCGCCTCGAAGAGTTGACCCTGAATCGCCCAGGGCATGTTGCCCTGCATGACGCAGATGGACATGAAACGGTCTTTCGGAGGCACGGGTCTCGGTTCGCCCTCCGGCTTGAAGCGCTCGGCCATCTGGGCAAGCAGGGCCGGGTCTGAAAGTCCTCCCGCCTCTTCCATCCGTTTCAGGATCAGATCGAATGGCCGGGCCCCTTTCGTGCAGTATTCATCGCAGGCCATGCAGGTGACGCAGTCACGCAGCCAGTCCACCTTTTCACCCTTGACCAGTTTTTCGAATTCCTTGCTCCCGCTTTCCTTATCGAAGGGCAGATAATGGCAGCGCGAAAGACACTCCCCGCAAAAATCGCATTTCTCTTCGTGAAACATGACACGTCCTCCCTGTTGTTTTAATGTTCCGCCTTTATTCTCGGCCGTCAAGCCGCAAATGTCAGCTTCGTTCCCGACATGTTCAGTATGAATTGCTCCGGCATCTCGCGTTCCATGTGCAGAATCGCCTTTCTGCCGGTGCAGTGGGTAGGGACGATCCAGGCCGGATTGATTCTTTTCAGCTCCTCCGTTGTCCTTTCGATGATGGGTTCGAAAAATGGTCCCGAAAGATGAAAGCCCCCCATGATGACGTGGACCCGGTCCACGCCCGTCACCTCACGGGCGTAATGAACGGTATTGACAATTCCTGAATGGGCGCAGCCGGACAGCACAACAAGCCCCTTTCCCTTCATCTGCATCACGACTGATGTGTCGTCCTCGATGGGATCCCATTTTTCCGCACCCTTTTCCTGGAAATAAGCTATGGGGAATCCCCTCTCAAAGTCCGTGCGGCGCGGGATCTCGCCTAGAAACAGCGCGGCGCCGTCCAAAAGGAGCCTCGGTGTCTGTGCTTCAACGATCCTCACGCCCGCTTTTTCAGCCATCTCAAGGGTGAATATCGGGAAAAATATCTTCTGCTTTTCACTCACTTTTAGATACCTTGGCGCCTTGAAGACCGCAGGGTGCATATAGAGTTCTATGCCTTTTCGCCCGATCATCCCGACGAGCTGTTCGAATCCCCCCAGGTGATCGCTGTGTCCGTGCGAGAGCGCGAGTACTTCCACCCGGCTCATATCCTCGCCCAGCACCCTGGCATTGTACGCGGCCCCGGCCTCCGAAAAACCGAAATCGAAGAGCAGCGTCCGGATCCGGCCGTCGACCGTGATTCGGACAATTGCGGAAAAACCGTGTTCCGCAAGAACGGAATTACGGAGCTCCCCCGCTTTCAGAGGTTTGGCCCGTGAGATTACCTCGGTGTTGTCAGTTACCGTCACATCGACCCAGTTATCCTGAAGCGTCAGAATCTCGACCTTCTCCGCTTCCCGGATGCGAAAATCGTTTCTCACCCCTTAGCTCCTTTCGTGTCCAGCTTCTTAATATTGCAGATCAAAATAGCTTCATTCCCCGAATCGCTTGTCTGAAAGGGTCCCCGAAACACCTTTCGCCCGCGAAGACAGCCAGCCGATCTTTGCGATTTCTCCATGTTATCCATTGGAACCCGAACGTTTCTTTCCCACTGCATAGTCCCGCAGCGCCTTGTGCAGAGTGATGGAGGCCAGAAGCGCACAGTGCTGATCCTTTTCCGGCAGACCGCCCAGGTGATCCAGGATGGCGCTCTGACTGATTCTGAGACATTCCCTCGGCGATTTTCCCTTCGCCATCTCCGTAGCTGCGGAAACAGCCGCGTGGGAGGTCATGCATCCGTCCGTGGTGTACCGGATGTCCTCGATCTTTCCGTTCCTGACCCGGAGGAAGATCTCCACCGTGTCCCCGCAGGGCCCCGTGAATTTCGCGTAGCCGTCGGGATCGCTTAGCGTCCCGTTGTTTCTCGGACATGTCCCGTAATCAAGAACCTTTACCGAATACTGCCCGCCTATTTTTTCATGAAGGAACTTGAGTATCTCTTCCTTTATTTTTTCATCTTCGTACATGAACACCTCCTGTCTTTCCCGATACTGCCGCCTGGCTATTCCGGGGGATGCATTGCAGAGTGAGTTCTATATGCGGTCGGGTATCTTACTGTCAATGTTGGTGCCGCAGTTTTCAATTACTTGTTTTCAGAAATTCCTCGATTCCTCTCTGGATCTGCAAGAAGGCCTTAGCGGCAGGGCTGTCTTTTTTGAAAGAGATGAAGGGAACGCCTCGATCCGCCAGTTCCACCTGCTCCGGGTCAAAGGGAATGCGCCCCAGAAAAGGCACGCCGAGCTCCTGGGCTGCCTTTTCACCGCCTCCCTTTTTGAAAATGGCCGTTTCCTGATGACAGTGCGGGCAGACAAATCCGCTCATGTTCTCGATGATGCCTATTATGGGAATATTCAACTGCCGGATGAACATGACGCTTTTACGGGCATCAAGGATCGAAACGTCCTGGGGGGTCGTCACGATCACCGCGCCGTCGATCTCCGGGATGAGCTGGCAGACGCTAAGCGGCTCGTCGCCCGTGCCGGGCGGGGAATCGATGATCAGGTAATCCAGCTTGCCCCAGTTCACCTCGCCGATAAGCTGCTTGATGGCTGTCGCCTTCAGGGGCCCTCGCCAGATGATAGGGGTATCGGGGTTTGCGGTCGTGAAGGCAAGGCTTACGGCCTTAAGCTCCGGCAGAACCCGAACCGGTTCGATTCCTGAAGCGGAACCGCCGAGTGTCTCCTTTTCGATCCCCAGCATTTTTGCGATATTCGGTCCGTGAATATCCGTATCCAGAAGACCGACTTTGTTGCGGGAAAGTGCGAGGGCGTAGGAAAGGTTAACGGAGACGGAAGTTTTGCCTACGCCTCCTTTCCCGCTCATGACAATGATTTTGTGCCGGATCAGGGACATCCTTTCCTTGAGGCGATTTTCCTGATCCTGTTTTTCTGACTGTATTGCCTGTTTCATGGTACATCTCCTGACTGTTGTGTTTATTTTAACCCTGTTTTATCTTTGCCGGCCAGCGGTCAGAACCGCGCAGCTTTTTTCCAGATGGACCTTATTTCATCTGCTGCGTGACCCCCGGAAAACTCGACGAAAGGAATGCCTTTAACCAGAGAGCGGGGTACGTCTTCGGAGAAGGGAATTTTACCCAGGATTTCGACTCCGCTTGAGCCACAAAGATTCTCAACTTCTTCCGATTTAGCTGGATTAAGGTCGAACTTGTTAATTACGACTCCGGCCGGAATCCGAAAGTGAAGTGTCAAATCGATGATCCGTGAGAGGTCATGAATACCCGCCACGGTGGGCTCGGTTATAACCAGTGCCATATCCACGTTCGCCAGAGAGGCGATCACCGGACAGCCGATTCCCGGAGGACCATCAATGATCACGTAATCCATTTTATTGTTCTCTGCCATCTCCTTGGCAGTCTGCCTGATCAGGCTTACCAGTTTTCCCGAGTTCGCCTCGGCGATTCCCAGCCGTGCGTGCACGAAAGGACCGTATTTCGTATCGGAGATGAACCATTCGCCGGAGAGACGTTCCAGCATTGTGACGGCATCAACCGGACAGACGCGGCTACAAAGGCCGCAGCCCTCGCAGGAAATCGGATCCACGGCGAAATCCGGACCGATGGCGTCAAACCGGCAGAGATCTATGCACAAACCGCACCGGGTGCAGCGTCCATTTTCGATGTCCGCGACCTGACTGCTCTTGAACTCATGGCGCTTACTGTTCACGGGACTGAGCAGTAGATGCAGGTCGGCGGCGTCGACGTCGCAGTCAACCAGAACCTTTCTTTCAGCCAGGGCGGCGAAGCATGCCGTCAGGATTGTCTTGCCTGTTCCTCCTTTGCCGCTGATGACCGTGATCTGCTTCATGCCGCCTCTCTGATCGTCTCGAACAGGTTTCGGAATAGGTCCGAATAGTCTTTTCTGACATCGACCATCGGAACGCCGTTCGAGTAGGCTGCGGCGATTTCCCGGTCAAAGGGGATTCTCATGAGAACTGGTATGTTGTGTTGTCGCGCATAATCCACGACGCTGTTATCTCCGATGCCATCCCGATTCAAGACTATGCCCGATGGAATTTTGAGCGTTTTCAGAACGTCGACCGCCAGTTTGAGGTCGTTCAGACCGAAGGGTGTCGGTTCGGTTACCAGGATGCAGAAATCGCTCCCCTTCACCGCTTCGATGACCGGGCATGTCGTTCCCGGCGGCGCGTCAATAATGACCGTCTTTCCCGGGTCTATTGCTTTTTTGACCTGCCGGATCAGGGGAGGGGACATGACCTCGCCGATGTTTAATCTCCCGTGAACGAAGGAAAGGTCCCCCGCGACCCCCTTTTCCACAATTCCAATTTCCTTTTGCCTTTCCCGGATGGCTCCCCGGGGGCAGAGGATATAGCAGGCTCCGCATCCGTGGCAAAGGTGGTCAAAGACGAGCACGCTGCCCTCTCGGGTCTCCGGGTTTTTCAGCACGGCGATGCTGTTGAAGGCGCAGACCCTCTGACACTTGCCGCAGTAGTCGCACATTGCCTCTACAATAGAGGGGATGGAAATGAAGGCGGGCGACGACTTCGTTATCCGGGGATGCAGGAAAAGGTGTGCGTTGGGTTCCTCTACGTCGCAGTCGAGAAACTGCACGTCGCCCAGCGACAGGGCGAGACCGACCGCGACCGTCGTCTTCCCTGTTCCTCCTTTTCCGCTGGCAACAGAAACGATCATCGTTTAGTCTTCTCTCACCATCCTGGACCCGCATTCCGGGCACAGCTGCTCACTGCAGGGGAACCCGGCCTTGTGCAGCATCTTGAGGCCGCAGTTAGGGCAGACACAATAGCCGCCGGCGCCGAAGCCCGGGCGGCCTCCGCCCATTCTGCCCCTGCCGCCTCTTCCCCGTCCTCTTCCCTCACCGGGTCGAGGAGGTCCTGTTCCATTTTTGAAAGGCATCGGATTCACCTCCTTCATTTGTGCTGCAGACCAGCTTTTGAGCCCGTCGTCGGCCCCCGGGTTTTGCTCAGAGTTTCTTCCCTGTATCTTCTCAATGCGTCCCTGACTGTTCCCGAGATGCCGGTGAATATGTCGATGCCAGCCGCCTGCAGGGTCTGAAAGGCATTGGGCCCCACGTTGCCTGTCATGACGGCCTTTGCCCCCTTGGAAGAGATGAGCTGTCCGGCCTGGATTCCGGCTCCGCCCGACGCCTCCGTGTGACTGTTTTCCAGGGCCTCGAATTCAAGAGTATCCGCATCGATGATAATAAAGTAACGGCACCGCCCGAAACGAGGATCCACCTTCGCATCCAGGGACGGACCTTCAGAGGTTATGCATATCTTCATTTTCTTTGCCTCAATTCCCTTTGTGTTCACATTGCTCTTCGTTCGCATGATCGCAGAATGTCTTGTCCCGACCGTAACCCTTTCCAGCACCGGGCTGGCAGAGGCTTGAACCCCCTGCCAGCTTACCTTCCAGGAGTAGTGCGATGGTGTCCGACACCTTTCCGGTCACACCGACGATCGCCTCAATGCCGAGACTGCCGAATATCTCCGCGGCTCTCGGCCCCATGCCTCCCGCGATTATGCACTTGACACCTCTGTCGTGGAGAAACCGGGGAATGTAACCGGGCTGATGGCCGGGATTGTCAATAATCTCTCTTCCCACGACTCTGCCCTTATCAATGTCAAAGACGGTGAAGGAGGGACATCTGCCGAAATGGGCCGATACGTATTCACCATCAGTTGAAATGGCTACTCTCATTTTTCTTCTCCTTTTCTGTTATGCTTACTCCTTCTCGAGTTCCTCCATGCGCTTTTCAAAAGAATTGAGCTGTCTTTTGAGGAACTCGATCTCATTTTTAAGTGCTTCTTTTTCCTCTTTCACCGTCCATTCGGCAGCCGGGAATGCAACACCGTAACGGCTACCCTGCCAGCCGAATGCGGGCATCCCATGAGCCATCCTCTGCCAGCCGGGCAGACCCGTGGCATAAAACCAGTTTCTCCAGCCCCGTCCGCCACCTCGACCGAAGAAGCCAGAACCGCGGCCTCTTCCCCGGCCCCACCCCGGATTCATATATCCGGGCACAGGGTACCCGGCGCAAAACCCGGCGCCCCTTCCTGTCATGGGTCCGAGACCTTCTGGACCTGTTCTGTCTCCTCTTGGCATATCAATACCCCCTTTCTCTGTTAATGATAACCATTTTCATAAATTTCACAAAAAAATTATGGATTCCTATTTTAAGGTTTATTGCACGCCTCACAGAGGCCGTAAAACTGTATGAGATGATTGTCGATTCTGAAATTGTACTTTCTTGACAGCCCTTCCTCCGTTTTCTTGAGAAGGGCAACCTCTTCGTCTATAAAGTCGGTATAGTCAATTACCCGGCCGCAGCCCGTGCAGACGAGGTGGTGGTGGTGCCGCTTTCCCTTTGGATCTTCCGCCAGCTCATACCTGGCCCTGCCGTGACCGAAATCGAACTTATGGACCATGCCGATATTGACGAGAATGTCTAATGTCCTGTAAATGGATGTCAATCCAATTGCCGGGTTTAAGGGGTGGATCTTCATGTAGATGTCTTCGGCGCTCAAATGTTCCTCTGCCTGGGACAGGACGTCCAGGATGGCCTCCCTGCCGGCTGTCATCCTGTAGCCGCATCCCCTGAATTTCCCGTGGCACCACTGCCCTGGTCCCTTACCGCGCCCTTCAGCCATTAATAACACCTATACATGAAAATGATTTTCATTAACTTTTATCTGATGGGAAAATTTCTGTCAAGTATTTTTTCGTTGGATACGATTACTCCTCCATTTATCTGAAAACACTTTAGTTTGAAGGTCAAAGATGATATAGATTTCCCGCGATGGGCCGGTTAATGACCGGAAAAAGAGGTCGGAACCATCATGAAGTCTTCTTTTCTTTTTGATTCAATGGCCATAGCACCGCCGAGGGAGGACATTTTCAGGCGGCTGGGTTACCGTAGGGGAGTAACAAAGCTCGAGCTTCATGTCCGGGAGGAAATGGACCGGGCTATTGATGATGCCCTCTCCCTGATTCATATTCGGGGTGCGGCAGTCCGGCTGGCAATCCTCGAGAAAAAGACCACACAGACCTTGCTCTCAACAGGGACGATCCTGAAAAGCAGAAACCTTGCGAGGATGCTCAGAAACTCGGATGAGATCATGCTTATGGGGGCCACTGCGGGCGAGGCCATCATGGATGCGATACGGGACGATTCCCGTGGGGGTCGTATGACCCGGGCTGTCATCATGGATGCAGTGGCCAGCGAGATGGTCGATCACGCCCTTGACTGGATGGTCGCCTTCTTCAATCAGGAACTGAGAAGAGTGCGTAGAAAGCTCACGAAGCGAAGGTTCTCAGCGGGTTACGGCGACTTCCTTCTCGAGAATCAGAAGTGGATTTATGATACGCTGGAGCTCGGGCGCCTGGGCATGAAATTGGCGGAGAGCTTCATCCTGACGCCGGAAAAATCGGTCACGGCCGTTGCGGGGATCGAGGGGATTGAATGAATTTTGTTCCCCCTCCCCTCAATCCCCTCCCACCAAGGGAGGGGATGTTTTAGTGCTAGTTTCCTCCCACCAAGGGAGGGGATGTTTTAGTGCTAGTTTCCTCCCACCAGGAGGGGGGACAATTTTGAACCCTCTCCCTGGATGTGAGATAGTTCAACGATAATGAATTTTCCTTCCTTGATGGGAGAGGATTGAACGAATGTACACCTTCTCCCTTGATGGGGGAGGGTTCAACGAATATTCGCCCTCTCCCTGGATGTGAGATAGTTCAACGATAATGAATCTTCCTTCCTTGATGGGAGAGGATTGAACGAATGTACACCTTCTCCCTTGATGGGGGAGGGTTCAACGAATATTCGCCCTCTCCCTGGATGTGAGATAGTTCAACGATAATGAATCTTCCTTACTTGATGGGAGAGGATTGAACGAATGTATGCCTTCTCCCTTGATGGGGGAGGGTTCAACGAATATTCGCCCTCTCCCAGGATGGGAGAGGGTCGGGGTGAGGGTGATTTAATAACATCCTCAAAACAACCGGCGAGGTGAAACCCTTGATACAAAAGGCGGAGATCATCAGAAGACTTAAGAAGAGGGTGCTGGTGCTGGACGGCGCCACGGGGACGGAGCTACAGAAGCGGGGGATGCCCGCCGGGGTCTGCCCGGAGCAGTGGTGCATCGATCACCCGGAGGTGATCGGGGCCGTCCATCGCGGTTATCGGAGTGCGGGCTCCGACATAGTGTACACGGCAACTTTCGGAGCGAACCGCATCAAACTGGCCGAATACGGGATCATCGATGTGAAGGGCGTGAACCGGAGGCTTGCCATCGCCGCGAAGGAAGCGCTGGGAGCAAGCGCTCTTGTGGCGGGCGATATCGGCCCCACAGGGAGATTCGTCAGGCCTTTCGGAGACCTGGATTTCGAAGAAGCCGTCGGCATTTTCAAGGAGCAGATAGAGGGTCTGCTTGCCGGTGGCGTCGATCTCCTCGTGATAGAGACCATGATGGACATCCAGGAAGCCCGGGCCGCCCTCATCGCCACCCGTGAAATAACAGACCTCTACACAATCGTCACCATGACCTACGAAAAGGACGGCCGCACCCTGAACGGCACGGACCCCGTGACGGCGCTCATCACCCTCCAGAGCCTGGGTGCCGACGCCGTGGGATGCAACTGCTCCACGGGCCCGGAAGACATGCTGCCGCTCATCGCCGCCATGAAGCCTTACGCGAAAGTCCCCCTCGTGGCGAAGCCGAATGCCGGGATCCCCGTCCTCGTCGACGGGAAGACAGTATTCCCCATGGGAGCGATCGAGTTCGGCGGATTCGCGAAGGATTTTGCGTCGGCCGGCGTTAATATGCTCGGCGGCTGCTGCGGGACCACACCAGAGCACATTCAATCCCTTGAACGGGAATTGCGCAACATCCGTCCGGTCGCTCCCCTCAGGAAATCAATTGCCGCTCTCACTTCATCTCGGAAGACGGTATTTCTTGACCGGGACAAGCCTCTCAAGATCATCGGAGAGCGCATCAACCCCACGGGGAAGAAGGCCCTCAGGGAGGCGTTGCAACAGGACTTCAGGGAAGGGAAGCTTTCCCTTATCCGACAGATGGCCATAGATCAGGAGAAAGAAGGTGCGGACCTCCTTGACGTCAATGTGGGCGTACCCGGGATCGACGAGGCAGGTGCGATAACGGCCGTGGTGGATCTCCTGTCGACAGTGACCGGGCTTCCCCTAGTAATAGATTCGCCGAAGATAGAGACGATAGAGGCGGCCCTGCGGCGCTATCCGGGCCGGGCGCTTCTTAACTCAATCTCTGGCGAAGAGGAAAAGATGCGGAGGCTTCTGCCCGTGGCGGCGAAATACGGCGCCATGTTCATCCTCCTGCCCCTGGCGGACGGGGAGGTGCCGGAAACGGCGCAACGGCGAAAGGAAATAGTCCGCCGGGTATTTTCTGCCGCGAAGGAACACGGTTTCACGAAAGAGGATATCGTCGTGGACGGTCTCGTAATGACGGTGGCGGCTAATCCAAGGGCGGCCCTGGAGACCCTGAAAACGGTTGAGTGGTGCTCCGGTTCCTTTGGCGCGAGGTCAATCCTTGGTCTATCCAACGTCTCATTCGGGATGCCGGAGCGAACGTGGATCAACGCGGCCTTTCTCGCAATGGCGGCGGGGAAGGGACTTACCATGGCGATAGCCAATCCCGCTCACGGCGAGCTCATGAATATAAAGATGGGAACAGATGTGCTGGCGTGCCGGGACAGGGACGCGGCAGTCTACATCGCCCGCTTTTCGGGAAAGGCAGGGTCCCCGGAAAGGGATGTGAAAAAAGATGTGCCTCCCAGGGAAAAGATTTTCCAGGCCGTTCTTGAGGGCAACCGAGATGACATACGGGACTTCATCGAATCGGCCGTGAATGCCGGAGCTGCAGCTTTCGAACTCGTTCAGGATGTCATGATCCCGGCCATAACCGAGGTGGGGAACAGGTTCGACCGGCGCGAGTATTTTCTGCCCCAGCTCATCGCCGGCGCCGAGGCAATGAAGAAGGGGCTGGACTATCTGGAGCCGCTGCTTAAGGAGGACAGGAAATCGGAAGAGGTGAAAGGCACCGTCATTCTTGCCACCGTGCGGGGTGATATCCACGACATCGGGAAGAACATCGTGGCCCTCATGATGAGAAACCACGGCTACCGTGTCATAGATCTCGGCAAGGACGTTCCGTCCGAAGAGATCGTCGGCAGGGCGAAAGAGAATCCCGGTGCAGTCGTAGGACTCTCGGCCCTCATGACCACCACGATGACGGTAATGAAAGAGGTCATCGATCTTGCCGCCAGGGAAGGACTGACATGCAGGTTCCTTCTCGGGGGCGCCGTAGTAACGGAGTCATACGCACGCTCACTCGGCGCCGCCTACGCGCGGGACGGCGTGGAGGCGGTACGAAGGCTTCAGGAACTGTTCGCGATTTGAGGGAAAGAGCTTGTCGTAGAGAATTTACCCCCTCCCTTGTGTTCCCTCCCGCCAGGGGAGGGAAAAGGTAGGTCCCTCTCCCTTGTCGAAGATCCGCCTGTGGCGGGATGGGAGGTTATTTCGCAATATTTCCCTCTCCCTTGATGGGAGAGGGTCCAGCAATATTTACCTCTCCCTTGTCGAAGATTCGCCTGTGGCGGGATGGGAGGTTATTTCGCAATATTTCCCTCTCCCTTGATGGGAGAGGGTCGGGGTGAGGGTGAGAAGACATCATTAAAGCCGTGTAAGGGCGGAGATAATGGGAGACGATATGACCAGAGAAGAAATGAAGACAAGGCTGGCGGAACTAATCCTTGAGCGGTCCTTTCGCTACAGTGAAGACCCGCCCTTTACCCTCTCATCGGGCCGGAAAAGCCCTTACTATTTCGACTGCAAGCCGACAACGCTCGATCCCGAGGGAATGAATCTCATCGGCCGTCTCGTCTTTGACATGTTGAAAGATTCTCCGGTGACGGCGGCGGGCGGCCTCACCCTCGGCGCCGATCCCATCGCCAACGCCCTTTCTCTCATATCCTACCAGCTCGGCAGACCCATAAAGTCCTTCATCGTGCGGAAGGACGCAAAGGGCCACGGCACGAAAAACAAAATAGAAGGGAACGTGAAACCGGGCGAGCATGTCGCAGTCATCGACGATGTGGTAACCACCGGCGCCTCAACCGTAACGGCTATCGAGAGCGCCCGCGATGCAGGACTAATCGTCGAGCGAGCCGTCGTCCTCATCGACAGGGAGGAAGGCGGGATGGAGAATATCAAAGCCCTTGTGGACAGAGTGGACCCGGTGCTGACGCGATCGGAGATAATGGCCCTTTACAGAAAGAAAAAATAAAAAGAAAGGCTGTCTGTGGACATGAGAAAAACATGGGGATGGATTATTATCTGGATAATGGCGGCTGTCACTGTTTTTTCAGGCTGCGGCGGCAAATCTCAGGATGCTCCTCCGCCCGCTGCACCAGCGGTTACGGCACCGTCTGCGTCAGCACCCGCTGGAGTTCAGTCTCGGGCTCCGGGCGGACAGATGGCTCCCGTGCAGGCTCCGGCGGCGGTTCCAGCGCCCGTCAAATCTCCGGCGGCGGGCGTCCCGGCTACAACCCCGACGGGAAAAATTCTTCTTGCCGCGAGTTTTCCCTCTGCCGCCATGGCGGCCGGAGCGCCGTCCGGATGGGCGCTTGAGACCAAATCCGGCACCCCAATAGTGAGGCTGGAACCCCAGGAAAATTCCTTTTGTCTTCGCCTGACCAGCGACAGTGAATCATCCTTCGGCATCAAGAAGGAGATCCGGGTGGACATCCGGGAGTATCCCTTCATAAACTGGAGATGGAAGGTCAACCGGCTGCCTAAGGGAGGGGACGTAAGAAGCACCGACACAGACGACCAGGCCCTGCAGATTTATGTGGCCTTTCCGGCGACGGGCTGGCCGGAGGCCTTGAATACACCGGTTGTAGGCTACATCTGGGACAGCGAAGCGCCCAAAGGTTGGACGGGGAGGAGCGCCCACACGGGGGGCGGTATGCTCCGCTATGTCGTTGTGCGCAACAAGACTGACAGATTGGGGCAATGGTTCACGGAGAAGAGAAACATCTATCAGGATTATCAGCGGCTCTTCAGCGACGTGAAGGGCGGCCAGCCGCCGGGTCCGACCAGGGGGCTACAGCTTTACATAAATTCGCAGCATACCAGGACCGCGGCCGAGGGATACGTTTGCGAGATCTACTTCAGCCAGAGCTGACACTTTGCCGCCGCAAGCGGTTGACGGCGAGATGGGCCTTACGGATGGGCTCGGGTATGCGGAAGCCCGCCGTGCACCTCAAAACGGAGTTGAGGGCACCGTCGATGCCTATCCTGTGACCGGGGGATACGAATACCGGTTTGACCTTCTTTTTTGTACGTAGAGCTGCCCCCACGACCTTTCCGTCGAGAAGGAGCCCGGCATAATCGCCCGGCTCTTCTCCCACAGCGCCGTGGGTACCGATGAGTCGTTTTTTCGCGCAGCCCACGGACGGGATGTCGAGAAGCAGTCCCATATGGGATGCCAGACCGAATCCCCTCGGGTGGGCGATGCCCTGTCCGTCGAAGAGGACTATGTCGGGGATGCGGCTGAGCTTTTCAAAGGCACGGCAGAGAATGGGACCTTCTCTGAATGTCAGAAGCCCCGGGATATAAGGGAAACCGACGCGGCCCGATGCAGAAGCCTCCTCGATGACTTCGAAGTCCGGGAGACTCAGCAGGACGACGGCGGCGAAAAAGAGATCGTCCCCTTTTGAATAGGAAATGTCGGCTCCCGCGGCGGTTTTAATTCCCGCCGGAGCGCGGCCGCGGAGAATCAGTTTTTCTTTCAACCGTTCTTGGATCAGGACAGCCTCACGGTAGTCCACTGACCAGTCATGGAGTTTTTTTACTTTCATAGAAAAGGTCCTTGATGTATTATTATCTCCGCATTCCGGGAATATTCAAGCGATTAAGTTCCGTTCGATAGAATGTTATTGCATATTCGCCAACAATCGGATATCCAGAGAAAAAATGATGAGGTTTGCCTATGAAAGCGATTATCCGGGGATTCCTTTTCGCGGCATGCATCCTTCTTCTTTTTACCTCGGGCGACATTGCGTTTGCCCAGGCGAAGAGCGTTGATGCAGAGGGTGAAGCGGCCATCGTGAACAACGACATACCTTCCGCGAGGCAGGAAGCCGTGGCCAGGGCGAAGTGGGCGGCCATCGAGAAGGCAGTCGGCGTGCAGGTCAAGGCCCAGAGCTTTGTCCAGAACTTCACGCTAGTCGAGGACGCCATGAAAACTGAGGTAACGGGTGCGGTTAGAGATTACCAGATCGTGGATCAGAAGCAGAAGGCGGATATCTACTGGGTTCTTATAAGGGCCCGCGTAGAGCCGACCCGCGCGCAGCAGGCAGTATCCGCCCTCGCCCTCAACAACTCCATTGCAGTTTTCATCCCTGCGAAAAAGCCGAGGGCAGGCCGGGGAGACGAGGAGTATGAAGAGACCAACGTCCTTTCCGAGACGCTGATAGGAAAGCTCAGGAGCCAGGACTACACTGTTGTGGACATTGCGCCGACGAACGCCGCCGACGCGGCTGAGATCGAGAAGGCCGCCCGGGGCGGACGGACCCTAATGTTGAGGAGCCTGATGTACAAGTTTCTTTCCAATCTCCTCATCGTCGGTAAGATCGACTACAATATCTCCACCAAAAAGGGAGAGGATATCGGTTACGGAATAAGCATGCCCTTCAACAACGTTGCGGTGAAGCTCACCTACCGGCTGCTTGCGAAGAACAACCAGACAGGAAAGACGGAGGTGCTTGACGCAGGCTACGAGCAAGGCAAGGGACTTGCGAACAGCGTGGAGGACGCGGCGACGGAAGGCCTCAAGGATCTGGCTGAGAAAATCACACCCAAAATTCTGGAAAAGGTTGCGAAGTTCATGCAGGGTAATACAAAGAAAATAAGCGTGAAGGTCGCCGGCGTGAAGGACCTGGACACGAACATGGATGTCAAGAACGTCCTCCAGAACCTTGTATGGGTAACCGGTGTGGACGACAAGGAAATGGGGGAATTCATCGTCAGCTATCCCGAGAACACACTTTATCTGGCGAACAGCATCAAGCAGAAAGGTCAGTTCAGAATCGTGAATTTTTCTCCCTATTCCATCAGCCTGGAGTACGAGAAAGAGAAATGAGGAGGAAGAAGAGCATGAACAGGAGATTTGTTCTTTTCCTTACAGCGGCGTTTTTTGTTGTGGCCTGTGTCGGCGTGCCGGTGAAGCACGACCCCATGTCATTCGCGACGGATCCGCCGGACAAGGAAAGAATCCCGAGGTCATGCAAGAGCGCCTATGAGAGCGTCATCCCACGGATCGCAGTCGTCAATTTCACGAATAACACCACCTTTGATTATGCGAAGATGGTGCAGGGCAGCGTACAGGGAACAGATCAGCGGACGGCCGTGGGAGGAGCGGCAGTGGGTGTGGTGCCGGGAGCGGCCGGCGTCGTTTGGGGAGCGAAAGAGCAGAGAAAGTTCAAGAGGGACTCCCAGAGGATCGAGCGGCAGTTCAACGCCAAACTGAGCGAGAGCGTTGAAGACGGCGTGATGAACGAACTTGTGACAATGGGAGGCTCGAAAGTCTATACCCGCAACGAGATGAAAAAAATCCTCGAGGAGCAGCAGTTCCAGCGTTCCGGACTCGTGGACGACTCCCAGCTAGTCAGGCTCGGCAAGCTCGCCGGTATCCGGTATATGGTCACGGGTTCTGTGAACAACGTCAACCTGGCCTGGAAGGACTTTGGCTCGTCCCAGCTCGGGCAGTATGGTCTCGGAGCGGCCATAGCCGGAGGTATCCTCGGGACCCAGGAGGGCTGGAACATCAGCACCGATATCGCGCTGAGGATCCTTGACGTTGAGACGGGTGAGATTCTCTTCTCCAAGATCGTTTCGGGGAAGGAGATCATCGGCAAGACGCCCTACCCGAATTTCGACGCCCTGATCGGCGGTATCAAGAAAGCGGCGGCCAAGGCGCTCGAGGACGTGAGGCCGGAACTTTCAAAGTGGTTCACCCTCAAGGGGTACATCTTCCAGACCCGGACAAGCCCCGACGGATCGGAGAGGAGCGCTCTAATAAATATCGGAGAGAAGCAGGGTTTGAAGGCGGGGCAGAAACTCGTGGTCTACACCTTTCAGGAGATAGTAGACCCCTTCGACGAGTCGAAGAAGTCTTGCGACATCCAGAAACTTCCCGTGGAGGTCGAGGTGACGGATCAGCTCCAGGCTGACAAGGCCTGGGTCATCATCAAGGGTGACAAGAACGCTCTTAAAAGGGTGAAAGTAGGGCAGCTGGTAGAACGGGTAGCCCTGGAAGGCCAGAGCTTCATTAAGAAACTGGGCTACTGATTTTTTCAATGCGCATTCCCTCTCCCGTCAAGGGAGAGGGTTGGGGCGAGGGTGGTTAAGCTGGGTGTTGTGCCTCCCTTGCATCCCTCCCACCATGGGAGGGAACGTTATTTGTAGTCGTTCCCCGCCCCGGTTGAAAACTATGAGGGATGGTTCCGGCAGGGATCGAAGCCTTTTATCTTTATATCATCCTCTCATCTTCGCAACTTCTCAACTTCTTTCTTCTCCAGAATTTCTCTGGTTATATCCACGTCCCTTTTTATCTGTTCGATCAGGGGTCCCGGGCCGTCGAACTTCTTCTCGTCACGGATTCTTTCAATGAAGGAGAGCAGGAGCTTCTGACCATAGAGGTGCCCATTGTAGTCGAGGATGTGGGCCTCCACGGTAGTTCTCTTTTCATCGGTGAAGGTGGGATTGAAACCGATGTTGACGGCGGCCTTGTATCGGCTTGCCTCCATCTCTACCAGGGCGGCGTAAACGCCCCGCCCGGGGACGAGGATCTTTTCCGGAACGATATTCGCCGTGGGAAATCCGATTTCCGTGCCGCGCCGGTCTCCCGTCACTACATGCCCGCGGAGCGAGTAAGGCCTTCCCAGCATCCTCGAGGCGAGCGCCACGTCTCCATCGAGGATTGCGTTTCTCACCCGCGTGCTGCTTACGATCCCGCCTTCCATCTCGACGGCTCCCATCACCTCGACATTGAACCCGCATGCACGCCCCTCGCTTTTGAGGTAATCCGGCTTTCCCTCTTTGCCGCTCCCGAAGGTGTAATCGTGACCGATGAGGATCAGGGTGGGCTGAAAGGCGCCGCATAGAATGTCCCGTGCGAACACACCGGCCGTGGTCCTGGAAAATTCCAGGTCGAACTCGATAAGCACAACCGCATCGATGCCCAGCCCTTCGAGCAGCGCGAGTTTTTCATCCAGTGTGGTTATGAGATAGAAGGGCTTCCGCTCCGGGTGCAGGACCTGCTGAGGGTGGGGTTCAAAGGTCATTACGATGGCCCTCGAACCGGTCTCCTTCGCCACCTCAAGAACTCTGCGGAAGATTGCCTGATGGGCAAGATGGACGCCATCGAAATTGCCGATGGTGATCACGCCGCCTTTCAGGTCTTCGGGTATGTCTTTCAGGCCTCTGATGACTTTCATGCATGTATCCTGTAGCACTGCCTCAGTTTTGCTGCGACGTGTAACATAACATCATTCCGGCCAATTTCAAGAAGCTTTTTTCTTGACAATACACAGCCTGCCGGAATAAATTAACACGTAATCGTAAGCGCCGGGCTTGATCCGAAATCCATTGTTCTCAAATAGAAAAGCCGGCCGGAGCCGGTATAAAACGTACGTTGCCGAAGTGGCGGAATTTGGTAGACGCGCTAGGTTCAGGGTCTAGTGGGCGTGCGCCTGTCCGGGTTCAAATCCCGGCTTCGGCACCAAAACAAAATAGGGGGGTTAGAAGTTTTCAGGTGATGCTTCTAATCCTCTTTTTTTGTCTTTTTCTAATGCATTTCTAATGGATTGAAAAATCGTTGGGTCATGTCAATTAATTTGTGGAAATTACCTTAATGGATTTGACCTTCCAGTTGTATTTTAGCATATCCGAGATGCCATACATGATGCGGTTGGCACTCGCTTCATTAGCTCTTTGTCAAAATCGAAATGGCGCAGACACTCGAACAGGATGTTTTTCTCTCCTTGCTCCCGGTCAGCCTCTTTCCGGTGGATCCCAAAAGCGCAG
>Ga0067045_1028778_pt1 | contig 27764 bp, 32 predicted proteins | sample TerdegcTABiofilm_FD_59184 | JGI IMG/M metagenome (GOLD analysis project Ga0067045, IMG submission 59184) | Combined Assembly of (Gp0054472, Gp0054536) Wastewater bioreactor microbial communities from Singapore -Terephthalate degrading... | reverse complement strand
GGTAGTCTCCCTCTTGAGTGTTTACGGATAACAGGTTATAATGGGGGCATCCTTTGAGCCAGGAGGTCAGGATGCCGGGATTTGCGCATGTGGGTGATTTCTGTCCAAACGAAGCCTGTGCTGACTATGGCAAGCAGCAGGGTGAGCAGCAGAAGAACATCGTCAAATGTGGCAAGACGAAGGCCGGTCGTCAGCGTTACTTGTGCCGCACGTGCGGTCACACGTTCACCGAAACCAAAGGCACGATCTTCTATCGTCGTCGCACTTCTGCGGACGAGATCATTGAGACCCTCGCCTTCCTGGCCGAAGGGAGTCGGATCAGTAGCCTGAGCCGCGTCAAGGGGCACAAGGAAGACACCATCCTGGCCTGGCTCCGCGATGCCGCCGAGCACGCTGAAGCGATAGAAGAGGAGTTGCTGGCCAGGTATCGGATCGAGCGCGGTCAACTGGACAGCCTCTGGGCGTACGTGGGCAACAAGGGTGAAAAAAAGGCTACCTGGAGAGTGCCGAAAGCGGCCAATTCTGGCGCGCCACACTGATCGATATGGACACCCGCCTGCGTGTGGCTCGGGGGATCGCCAAGACTGGGACGGAAGCCAGCCAGCAGGTCTTTGAAACCCTGAAACGGCGGGGGCATCCCGATGTGCCACCGCCACTGGTCTCGGATGGTTGGGGCGGTATTGATGAGGCGATAGTTGAGGTGTATGGGGCGGTCCCTGAATACGCAGGCGTCGGACGACCACCGACCCGGAAGCAACCCCAGGCGGGTTGGCAATATCTGCAAGTGGTCAAACAGCGTGAGAACGGCCGGGTCGTCGGAACGACATTACGCGTTGTCTGGGGCAACAAGGAAGAGGTCTTGGCGCTGTTGGGCAAGAGCACAGCCTACATCGAACGTACCCATCTCACGATGCGGCTCTTCAATGGTCGCCTGACGCGCAAGACGCTGGCGTTTTCCAAGATGGTGGCGATGTATCGAGCCTCTGCCACTTGGGAGGACCTGGTCTACAACCTGGCCCGATCACTCAAGACGCTGCGTCTGGAGGAGCGCAACGCTGGTCACCGTTGGCTACCCCGCTCACCTGCTATGGTGGCTGGACTCACAGACCATGTGTGGACTGTTAAAGAGCTGCTCTGGACCGTTGTGCTCCCTGTCAACACTTAACGGGGAGACTACCCACGTTAGGCTAAAACAAATATATGCCCAAAGGCCAGACTTGTCAATTTCCGTCGGCCGCTGCGGAAGCGAACGCAGAGGAGGGAACCTGCGCCCCCGCCCCGCCGGGCACCAGGTTCCGGTCAGGTATGGAAACCTGACCTACAGATCGGGGGCAAGTAGGGCGGCTATCCTTAGCCGCCGTGGGGTCCCCCGCTCCACCTGCCGGAAGAGAAGCGGAAACGGCATGCCGTGGGCAGTTCACTTTGGGGTAAGGTCGCGGCCCCCACCGCGCCTTGACCACGTCTCATGTGAGGACAACGCTCACAAGGAGCCAAAGAGCGAGTCGCGCCAGGACTGGAATGCACCCCGGGCAAGGGTGCTTTTGACGCCCGCGCGGGGCTGTGGTATACTGAAGTCGTGGGCCGTTAGCTCAGCATGGCAGAGCACCTGCCTTTTAAGCAGGGTGTCGCGCGTTCGAGTCGCGCACGGCTCACCTACTACCCCTAGCCCCTCTTTCGCATTTGGCATACTACCCGTAGTGTCCAAAAGCGAAGGGGGGTTTTGCTATGCCGCTTGAGCACCTTACTGTGCTGAAACCCGAAAGGCCCACGCCCCTGGCCCTGGCCGTGGACGGCTTCTTACTGTCCCGCCAGGCCATGCGCTGCACCGCCAAAACCCTGGACGCCTACCGTTACGCCCTGGGAAACTTCGCCGCGTTCCTGGAGACCCAGGGCGTTCGCGACCCGCAACGCATAGCCCCCGCCCATATCCGCGCCTACCTGGTGTCGCTGCAACGGCGCGGGCTGAAGGACACGACCCAGCACCTGCACGCCCGTTGCATAAAGACCTGGCTTCGCTTCTTGGAGCGCGAAGGCGAAATCGCCGAAAACCCCATGCGCAAGGTGGCCATGCCGCGCCTTGAGAAGCGCATACCGCCGCCGTTCACGCCCGAAGACATCCGCCGACTGCTGGACGGGTGCGACCGTTCGCCCGCGGGCCTTCGCGACCGCGCCCTGATTCTGGTATTGCTGGACACGGGATTGCGGGCCGCCGAAGCCGTGGGCCTCACTGTCGGCGCGGTGAACATGCGCACGGGCCTGTGCACGGTGATAGGCAAAGGCCGAAAGCAGAGAACCGTTCGCGTGGGAAACAAGGCGCGGGCGGCGGTTTTGCGCTACCTGCAAACGCGGCCCGACGCGCGGCCCGATTCGCCCCTGTGGGCCGCTTACGACGGGCTGACAGGCGCGGAACGCGGGGCGCTGACCGTCCACGGCCTGCAAACGGCCCTGCAACGCCTGGGGCGCAAGGTGGGCGTGAGGCCGTGCGCGCCCCACCGCTTTCGGCGAACCTTCGCCCTGTGGTGTCTTCGCGACGGCATGGACTTGCATTCGCTACGGCTGCTGATGGGCCATAGCACCCTGGCCGTCCTGCAAACCTACTTGGCCCTGGCGGGCGAGGACATAGAGCGGGCGCACGCGGCGCATTCGCCCGTTGACAATATGCTGTAACGCGCCAGGACGCGCTACAAGGCCCGTAGAGGCCCGATTTTGGGCATGGCCATAAAATGGGACCTATGGGCTGCAAATCGCCCGTCCTAGAGGCTGCTAGAGGCCTTGTAGGGCAAGAAAACGCCCCAGCGTGGGGGGTTGCCGCCCTGGGGCGGCCCACTTTTGGGGGACTAAGCTTAAATTTTCGTGTCGGGGCCTAATTGGGGGCTCCAGAGACTTGTGGCCTGGGCAAAACCGTGGTATGATAAACACGTATAACACAACTGAATACTAATCTGCCCCAGAGAGGGAGAGTCCCTGCGGGGCGCGATGCCTTGTCGCATTGCGCCCCGCTTTTGTTTTGCCCTGGAGGTTCGAAGAAATGGCGACCAGAATTGACACGATACCGACAGAGTCCGAACTTCGGGCCATGCCCGACGCGAAATTGTTGGCGACGCGGGCCATGCTGCAAAGTATCCCCATCGGTGCGCCCGAATGGCCGTCGGCGCGCGCGGCCCTGCAGGTTATTTTCGGCGAAGTCGCGCGGCGCGGCCTGTACCATCAGGCGCTGGACACGGGCGACCTTATCGCCGCGGCGTCCGCCCCAGAACCGGCGCGCACCGCGCCGAAACGCCCAGAACCGCCGCGCCGTGCGCCGCAACCGAGTGAGCCGCCCCAGGCCAAACCGCCCGAACCCGAGGGCTGGACGGTTGCCGACTTGCTGACCGCCGACTTTCCAGAACCTAAATGGGTTGTCCCAGGCTTGATACCGACGGGCCTATCCGTCCTGGCTGGCCGCCCGAAGGTGGGCAAATCCTGGCTGGCGCTGCAAATCGCCGTCGCCGTCGCGTCGGGCGGCTACGTCTTTGACCAGCAGGTGGAGGGCGGGCCTGTGGTGTACCTGGCCCTTGAGGATAGCCCCAGGCGCTTGAAATCGCGCCTGGAACTGATGAACGCCCTGCTGTCCGACCTGCCTGTGATGTTCTACACCGAGTGGCCGTCGCTGGCGGACGCCGACGGCCTGCTGGCGCTAGAGGCCAAGATTGCGGCCCGTTCGCCGCGCCTTGTGGTGATAGATACGGTTACGCGGGCCTTCGGTGGGGCGACCGACTGGAACGACGTTGCCCAGACCACCGAGGCCCTGGCGCGGTTGCAGGCGGTTGCCCTGGAACACGACACGGCCATCCTGTCTGTTGACCACCTGCGCAAGGCCAACGGCTTCATACCCGATGTCGTGGATGACCTACTCGGTTCTACGGGCAAGGCGGCGGCTGTCGACACCGTCCTGGGCCTGTACCGGAAACGCGGCGAGCGCGGCGCGACCTTGAGGGCGACGGGGCGCGACATTGAGGAGCGCGAACTGGCCATTGAGTGGGATTCTACGACGGGCTGCTGGCAACTGCTGGGGGACGCGCGGGAAATCGCCCAGAACGAGGCCCAGGGCGAAGTCCTTGAGGCCCTCAAGGCCCTGGGCGGGGTGGCGAGTGCAGGCGACGTCGCGAAGGAACTGGGCCTATCCCGCGTGGCCGCCCGAAAGCACCTGGAGCGCCTTACGGCGTCGGGGCTTGTCCACCGCGAAGGCGCGGGGGGACGCGGCGCGGTATCCTATCAGTTACACCCGCTACAAGAGAGAAAGTGTAACGAAAGTGTAACCGTTACACCCATTACACCCGTTACACTTTCTTTCTAAAGTGTAAAAGTGTAATGGGTGTAACGGGTGTAACCCCATGTAGGGGTTACAGTTTCAGGTCAACAATCCGAGCGTGAAAGGAGAGCGACATGTACCAGAACACCATCGTTATCGGACGCCTGGGGGCCGACCCAGTTATGAAGTACACGCCCGACGGCAAGAGCGTTACCACGTTTTCGGTGGCCGTTTCGCGCCAGGAGCGAACGACCTGGTTTCGGGTGTCGGCGTGGGGGAAACTGGCCGAAACGTGCCAGGCCCACCTTGCGAAGGGCCGCCTAGTCATGGTGTCGGGGCCGGTGTCGGTGTCGGCCTGGAAAGACCAGGACGGCAACCCGAAGGCGACGCTGGAACTGACCGCCGACACCATCCGCTTTCTGGACAAGGCGGTGGCTGATGAACCGGCGTTCTGACCTGTGGAAACGCACCGAGCGGGCCATTGCCGCGCGGCTAGGTGGCCAGCGCACGGGCAACCGCGGCGTTGCCGCCCCAGACGTTACGACGCCCTGGGCCGCCGTAGAGGTGAAGGAGCGCCGCCGTTTGCCGCAATGGATTGTGCGCGCTGTGGCCCAGGCGCGGGCCGGTGCAGGCCCGAACCGGTTGCCGCTGGTGATTCTACACGAGGCGGGCGCGAAGCACGACGGCGACATCGTATGCCTGTCGCTGGCCGACTTTGAAGCCTGGTATGGCAAACCTTGAGGTGGCACAAAATGGCACGGAATGGCACGCTGACGGCGAAGCAATCGCAATTCGTGGCCGCGCTGATGACGACGCCGACCGTGGAGCGCGCGGCGGCTGTCGCTGGTATAAGCACGCGCACGGCCTGGCGGTGGCTTCGCCTGCCAGAGGTGCAGGCGGCCCTTCGGGACGTGCAAGATGAAACCTTGCGCGCGGCTACACGCCAGGCTGTGGCCGCTATCGGCATGGCCGTTGCGACCCTTGAGGCCGTCATGGCCAACCCTGGCGCACCCGCGGGCGCGAAAGTATCCGCCGCGCGCACAATTCTGGACGCGGCTGCCAAGTTGACCGAAACCGCCGACTTGGCAAGGCGAATATCTGATTTGGAGGCTAGGCTATGAAACTGACGACACGAGTTGAGAGGCTGGAACGCAGGGGCGGCGCGCCCGCCCCGCCGCCAACGGTGCGCGTGTGGCTTGACCTTGACGACGGGGCGGTGCGGTGCAAAGAGACTGGCGAAACCTTGAGCGCCGCCGACTTTGAGCGGCTACATCCGAAGGCAATACGAATCAATCTTGACGAAAGGAGTGAAGACCATGAAAACGACTGAAGCAAAGAAACGAGTTGACGAAGTGGCACGGCGTCATGCCGACGCGCAAGTCGCCCTGACGAACGCGCGGCACGCCCTTGAGCAGGCCCAGGCCGACCTGGACGCCGCGCGGGCCGCTGAAGCCCTGGACGGCGCGAAGCCCGACCCGAAGGCGCGCCAGGCGGCCCAGGACGCCGCCGAAAACGTCGCGCGCCTTGAGGCGGCCCTGCAACGCCTTGAGCGCGAACGCGCCCAGGCCGAGGCCGACCTTGCCGTCGCCGAAAAGGCCGAGGCGCAGGAGTTTTGCGACGCCTTGAGCAAGATGGCTGAAGACGCCTACGTGTCGGCGGTGAAGGGCCTAACGCAGTTGTGGGCCACCCAGGCGCGCCTGGTGGAGTCGCAGGATTATATCCGTTACGACCGCATTCAGGCGAAGCACGGCATTCGCGCGAAGCGGCACGGTGCTTTGCGGGGCGTCCTGGCGTCCTGGCGGAACGTGCACCACGTCTTGAGCGCGCTGGAAATGGCCGACCCGACGCTGTACAAAGAGGCGGGCGGCATTGGCCACCTGGAGCGTGAGCAATGGCTGATAGAACTAGACAAGCGGCCCATCCCGCGCGAATAACCGAGGCCCAACTGTGGGCGCTGACGCAGGCCGTGCGACATCGGATTTACATCCGCGCGTTGCAGGGCGTGCCGTGGGCGATTCGGGCATGGCGCGCGATTGCGGGCGAGAGCGCGAACGTGGAGCGGGCCATGCGCCGCAAATGACGGACGTTCGGGCGTGTCGGCGGCTGCTGGCGGCCATTGTTTTGCAGGCCCTGGCTGACAAGGACACGCCCGAATATCGGGCCGAAGTGCGCCGCTTCTTTCGCGGCAAGTGGTATGCGACGGTTGCGGCGTATCTGGGCCTGCCCGCGAACGTTGACCCCATGACGTTGGACACCCGCGACCTTTACGGCTATCGCGTGCGTCGGCGTCGGCGGTGAACTTCGGACTACGCCTATTATGTCAAAAACTCCGCGATTGCGAAAGTATTTGCACGCAAGTATGCGAGACGTTGCATAATCTGGCCACAAATCGCCCTAGATGCCCCTAAATGCCCGCGAATGCCCAAAAACGGCCCTCGCTTTTCGCCCCGACCTGTGCTATACTGGACGTAGAGAAAAGCCCCCGCAAGGCCGCAACCTTCGGGGGCGTGGCCCAGGTGGACAGAGCACCCAGGCGGCTGAATTGTAGGCAACGCCCCGCTGGGTGTCAAACCTGGCGGGGCTTTTGTGTCGGTTGCCTTGAGCACCTTACTGTGCAAGGCGAAAAGCACTACCTGTAGTATGCTCACAAAGCGGAATAGGGCTACCTGTAGTGCATGGCAGAGCACCTGCCTTTTAAGCAGGGTGTCGCGCGTTCGAGTCGCGCACGGCTCACCTTTTTGTCCCCATTCTTCATCACACCTTCAGCCCCCCTTCATAATCCCTTCACACTCCTGTGGTATCCTGTCCGCGGAAGGATGAGAAACACACGAACCTTCCCTAACCAAACGAAACTCACACAGGAGGATTTCAACATGAAACGGACAGTGGTAATCGGTGTAGCAGTGGTGCTGGCGCTCGCGCTGGCGATGGTCATCGCCACGGCGGCCTTCGCTCAGGGGCCCTCGGGGACGCGCGACGGCATCCGCGACCTGTCGGGCAACGGCAACGGCCACGCCTACGGGTTTGTGGACGCGGACGGCGACGGCGTGTGCGACAACGCCGGTCAGGGCCGCGGGCATGCCTGGGGCTTCGTGGATGAGAACGGCGACGGCGTGAACGACCGCTTCGTGGACGCCGACGGCGATGGCGTTTGCGACAACGCCGGCCAGGGCCTCGGCTACGGGCGCACGGCCCGCACCGCCTCCAACGGCCAGGGCGCGGGCATGGCCCGGCGCGGTTACGGGGCGCGCGGCGCCAACTTCGTGGACGCCAACGGCAACGGCATCTGCGACCTGCTGGAACAGCAGTAGACTCCGCTACAACCGAATACGACCAGGCGGTGGGAGAGACCTCTCCCGCCGCCTTTTCTTTGCCCCCCGCGCGCTTCTGATGTACAATGTGCCGGACATTTGCGCTTCCCGCACCAAAATGTCCCCATGCGCGTTTCAGCCTTGGGCACGGGCCGCGGTAGGCCATACGAACGCCCGCCCATTGTGAGGAAAGAACCCTTTGGAACCGACAATCTTGGCCCACGCAAATCGGCGGAATCTGCTCGCCTCGCTGCTGTTGGCGATGGCGACCATGCTGATCACGCTCCTGGCGCTCCAGCGGCCTTTCGCGTCGCCCGGCTCGCCCCACCCGCCCACACCGACGCCGACCGCCACCGCGACGCCCACTCCCACGCCCACGCCGACGCCCACCAGGACGCCAACCCCCACGCCCACCCCGACCGCCACGCCTACGCCGACGCCCACGGCCACGCCCACCCGCACCCCGACGCCCACGCCGGTGCCGCCCGGCGTCCGCGCCTCCATCATGGACACCCACACCATCGTGGCCTTCTACGGCAGGGCCTTCTCGCCCCACGACTACATGGACAAAGTCGCCATCCTGGGAAGACTCGGTTACTACGACAATTTTGACCACTTCTACACCGAGGTCATCTCCTACTGCGCCGAGGTGGACGCCGCCAACGGTGATTTGGGCGTCATCCCTGCCATGGACATCATCTTCCAACTGGCGTCGGGAACCAAGGAGAACGGCGGCGGCACCTTCCTCATCAGCGTGCAGGAGTATCTAGACGCCACCCGCGGAGGGTCCTTTGAGGAAAATTATGTAAAGCCCGCCGCCGAGAAGGGCGTGCTCGTCTTCCTGGACAACCAGTTGGGCCTGTCATCGGTCCTGAGCCAGACCGAAGCCATGCTCCCCTACCTGGAGAAGTACGACAACGTGCACTTCTTCTTTGACCCCGAGTTCCACGTCTATCCGGAGCAGTACGAATCGGGCGAGGTAACCATCCCCGGCAGGCCACTGCCCGGACGCATTGACGCCGCCGACGTGAACGCAGCCCTCCGGCGCATCCACGAGTTCATGCAGCAGAAGGGCATCCGCCGCGAAGTCATCGTGGGCCTGCACCAGTTTGAGGATCTCAACGTGCCCACGGACAAGCGCACCATGATCGTGGACAAGGCCGACATCGTGATACCCCCTGGCATCACCCTCGTCTTTGACGCCGATGGCTTCAGCCCCAGCGAGAACAGCCATGAGGTCAAACTGTCCAAGTACAGAGGCATCACGGACCCGAAGGCGTACCCGTTCTTCGGCAAGGGCGCGTACCCCGCCATCAAGATCTTCCCGCCCAACGACTATGTCAGCGTAACCCGCTACGACTACGAGCCGTTCACGCCGCGCCAACTGTTCGGCCTGGACCCCCTCCGCAACGGACGCTACTTCAGCCCGCCCCCGGCGCTGATCATCCTCAACTGACACCTGGCGGCGCAGTAGGGCAGGCATCCCTACCTGCCCCCCGGCCTCTGGAGGCCATGGAAACCCGCCCTGCGTGTCTTCGGACAACGGGCCTGCGACACCCTTGGGGGCCTCGGCTCAAACCTGCGACGCACCTCGGAGGTGCGTCGCAGGTGGGGCCGCACAGCGAGCGTAGGGCAGGCATCCCTACCTGCCCCCAGCCTCTGGAGGCCATGGAAACCCGCCCTACGAACCCGGACTCACCGCAGAGCAAGCGTAGACCACAGAGATTTACCCCGAAACCTCCACATCATGACATGCTGGCAAGGGCAGCGTGGTACAGCGCCCGGGCGCGGCAAAGCAAAAGCGGCGGGAGAACCCGCCGCTTTTCGCACCCATGGCACCGGCAGAGAGTTATTCCTCGGCCTCCGCCTGTTCCTCTTCCTTCTTGCCCTTCTTGATGACTTCCACCTCGCCCGGCTCCGCCGGCGCGGCTTCGGCCTCCACCGCCTCTTCGGCGACCGGGCTGACCGTGGCCACCAATTCCTCCGGGTCGTCCAGCACCTGGATGCCCGCAGGCAACACCAGGTCCTTCACGTAGATGGAGTCATCAAATGTCTGGAGCGTGCTCACGTCCACCGCGATGTGCGGCACCAGGTCCTTGGGCAAGCACTCCACTTCCACCTCTTCCTTCTGCTGGAGGAGGACGCCCTGGAACTTCTGGAGCACGGGCGGCTCGCCTTCCAACACCAGCGGGATGCGGACGCGGATGGTTTCCGTCATGACGACGGCGTAGAAATCCACGTGCGTGATGACTTGCGTCAGGGCATCGCGCTGCTGATCGCGCACCAGCACCGTGAGCGGCTCGGCGCGGTCCGCCACGCGCAGCGAGATCAGCGTGGACTCGCCCGCCTTGCTCAGCACCAGTTCCAGCGGACGCCGCGGCACCTGGACGGGAATCGGCGCGGTGGCCTTGCCGTACACGACCGCCGGCACCAGCCCCTGGCGGCGCAACTGGTTTACCTGTTTCCCCTTGATGGTCCGGGGTTCTGCTTCCAATACAAGTTGATCCATATATACCAACACTCCTTCCCGAATTGCAGCAGCGCATTATATGCTCAAAGGCCCCTGACGTCAAAAACGCACTTGACAGCCCGCACATGCTGTTGTAGAATACATCATCTGATCGCTGCACTCTTCGCTGCTTCCACACCGCTCCACCAAACTTGTCCTTGTCTGGAAACCCCTAACCCTCGCAAGTCAACCAAGCCACGATTCCACCAAGGACGTGAGCACCAAAAGGAGGGTACCGGAGATGTCCAGCCCAGGTTCCGGAATGACACGTCGGGATTTCCTCAAGGTTTCGGCTGCCGCGTTTGCCGCCGCGTACCTCGGATGGGGCGATAGCCTCGCAGAGACCTCCGAAGCGGCCGACATGGTGCTGCTGAACGGCAAGATCATCACCGTGGACGCCTCCAACAGCATCGCCCAGGCCGTCGCCATCCGGGGGGACAAGATCCAGGCGGTCGGCTCCACTACCGCAATCCGCGCGTTGGTTGGCCCCGCGACCAAGGTCATAGACCTTGACGGTCGGACCGTAACCCCCGGCATCATTGACGCGCACATCCACCCCATGTACTACGGCCGCGCTTTCTGGGAAGGCTTCTTGAACATCCGCTTCCCAGGCATCAAGAGTTTCGCCGAACTGCGCGCCGCGATTGAGGAGCGGGTGCTGACCACGCCGGAAGGCCAGTGGATCTCGGGCAACCAGGGGTTCTACTTCACCCAGGGGGACACGGAGTTTGACAAACATGACCTGGACGTATTCACGCCCAACCATCCGCTCTACCTGCGGCACGGCAGCGGCCAGTACTCGGTGGTCAACAGCCGTGCGCTCCAGGAGGCTGGGATTGACGCCGGTGGAACGATCACACCGAATCCCTTCGGCGGCAGAATCGTTCGCGATCCGGTTACCAACGAGCCCACGGGGGTGCTGCTGCACTATCCCGCCGAGAACCTCGTCATGATGGAGGCGGATGGCTACAAAGACCTCACGGATGAGATTCTGGAAGACGATTTCAAAAAGGCACAGGACGCACTCCTTGCGGCCGGCATCACCAGCGTGCAGGATGTCATCGTGGGCAATCCGCGCGACTTGATGGTGTACAAAAACCTGGGGGACAAGGGCGAACTCAAAATGCGGGTGTACCTCTTGCTGTACATCAACTCCGCCGCGCAGGCCCAACAATACGTGCAGGAGATTCAGGGATTTGAGTCTGACTATGTGAAGTTCGGGGGCTGGAAACTCGCTATTGATGGCGGCGTTGCGCCGGGCACCACGCTCATGTACGACACGAGCCTCCCTTGCGCGCGCCAGGCGTACTACTACTACGACCCGCCCATCTTGAACGGCATCGTCCATCTGCTGCACGAGACAGGCCGGCAGATTTCGTTTCACATCATCGGCGACAAGGGGATTGACGAGGCGCTCAACGCCGTGCAGATCGCCTTCAGCGCGCTGGGGCAGAACGGCGCTCGCCATAGGATTGAGCACCTGATCTTTCCATCGGCCGGCGCCCTGTCCCGCATCCGAGACCTGGGCATCGTCGCCTCCATGCAGCCGCAGTTCCTGTCCTGGTTCGCCGACGGCTACCGTGGATCCACGAACGAAACCGTCATGGCTCGGTGCATGCCCATCAAGACGATGCTCCAGATGGGGATTCCCATGGCATTCGGCTGCGACGTGCCCGCTGCCATTGCGCACCATCCCAAGTGGGCGTTTATCGGCGCTACCACGCGCGAAGCGCTATCGGGCTACGTTACGGCGCCGAACGAGGTGATCGGCATACCCGCGACGCTAAAGGTTCATACCATGGGGTCAGCCTATGCCGAGTTCGCAGAGGACCGCAAGGGATCCATTGAGCCCGGCAAGTTTGCAGACCTTGTCGTGTGGAGCCACGATCTGTACTCCGTTACCGACCCCGAAGAACTGGAAGACCTCACGGCGCTCATGACCATCGTCGGCGGGAAAATCGTGGCGCACAGCAAGGATCACGTCGTCTACATGCCGTCGGTGCAAGTGGGGCAATAGGGCTTTCGTACCTGCGAAGTCCGCACAATGACGAATATCTGAACCCGCCAACGGCCGCGGATATCACCGCGCCAGGCCTCGCGACGCTCCCTACGAGCGTCCCGCGGGCTGCGGGCAGTTCGCTGCCGCATGCGGGAGGGCCGGATGCACATGCCTGCTGCACGAGCGTTCCGGTAGTTTCTGCCTGCTCTACTTGCCCTCCTTCGCCGCCTTCAGCACACGCACACTATTGCTGCGGCACTTGGGGCACATCCGCTCCTTCTCCGGGTCGTGCTCCGCCTCCCACTCGTGCCCACAGCGCATGCACCTGAACCGCGCCTTCTCTGCCATTCCTACCTCCACAACGGCCAACCGCGAATCGCGCAAATAACCGCGAAGGATTTTGTATTCTCCTATTCAATTCGCGCAGATTCGCGTTATTCGCGGTTACCCCTTCCATTCAATTCGCACGGATTCACGCTATTCGCGGTTACCCCTTCTATTCAATTCGCGCAGATTCGCGTTATTCGCGGTTACCTCTTCTCAATTCGCATGGATTCGCGCTATTCGCGGTTACCCCTTCTATTCAATTCGCGTAGATTCGTGTTATTCGCGGTTACCTCTTATCAATTCGCACGGATTCACGCCATTCGCGGTTACCCCTTCAAGACCTCCATCGTGTACCGAATCTCCTCCGGCGTAACCGACGCGCGCAATTCCTCCATCTCGCGCATCGTCTTGGCCCACTTCTGCCCTTCCGCCGCGCTCACCCATTCCAACTGCAGCCGCTCCGGGCGAATCCCCAGTTTCTCCAGTTTGTCCCACAGCCGATCCACTCGCCGCACCGTGTTCCGGTTCGCGTTGATGTAGTGGCAGTCGGCGTAGTGGCAGCCCGACACCAGCACCACCGGCGCGCCCTTGCGGAACGCGTACAGCACGAAGTCCTCGTCCACCCGCCCGCTGCACATGGTGCGGATGACGCGCGCGTTCGGCGGGTAGGTCATGCGGCCGGTGCCGGCGGTGTCGGCGCCCGCATACGAGCACCAGTTGCACGCAAACGTTACGATCTTGCTCTCCGGCCGCTCCTCCAGGATGGCGTCTATCATCGCGTAGATGGCCTGATCCGAGAAGTGGCGCATCTGAATCGCGTTGAACTTGCATTCGGCCGCGCACGTGCCGCACCCCGCGCAGGCCGCCGTAACGACGCGCGCCGGCGTCTTCGCCTTCACGTCCACGGTGATCGCGCCGTAGGGACACACCCGGGCGCACACGCCGCAGAACTTGCACTTGTCGGGATCCACCACCGCCGTGATGGCTTCGGCCGTAACGTTGCTCTTGTTCAGCAGCACCTGCGCCCGCGCCGCCGCCGCGCTCGCCTGGGTTACGCTATCCTTGATGTCCTTGGGCGACTCCACGCACCCGGCCAGGTACACGCCCTTCGTCGGCGTGTCCACCGGCTTCAACTTCGGGTGCGACTCCATCAGGAACCCGTCGCTCGTCCGCGACAGGGTCAGCAATTGGCGCACCAATTCGGTGTCGCCGCTGGGCACCGCGCCGATGGACAACACGATCATGTCGTGCTCGTGCTCCTCAATGCGGTTGGCCGTCGTGTTCTCCACCACCACCCGCAGCGTCCCCGTGGCGGGGTCGCGGGTTACCTCGCCCGGCAGCCCGCGGATGTAGCGCACGCCCGCCGCCTTGCTCCGCTTGTACAAATCCTCAAACCCCTTGCCGAAGGCGCGGATGTCCATGTAGTACACCGTCAACTCCACGTCGGGATAATGATCCTTCAGCAGCAGCGTGTCCTTGACGGTGTTCATGCAGCAAATGTTGGAGCAGTAGGGGTTGCCCTTCTTGTCAGAACGCGACCCCACGCACTGGATGAACGCGATGCGCTTGGGATGCTTGCGGTCGCTCGGCCGAACCAGGTCTCCCTCCGTCGGGCCGCCCGCCGAGATAAGCCGCTCAAACTCCAGGCTCGTGATCACGTCCTCGTACCGCGTGTACCCGTACTCGTCCAGTTCGGTCGGATCGTAAGGCTCCATGCCGGTCGCGACGATGATGGCGCCCACGTTCAGGGTGAGAATCTCGTCGCGCATGTCAAAGTCAATGCACTTCTTCTCGCACTTCTCAATGCACTTGCCGCAGGCAATGGGCACATCGCCCAGGCACTCCTGGATGTTGATGACATACGCCGAGGGCACCGCCTGGGGGAACGGGATATAGATGGCGCGGCGCGTGGACAGCCCCGCCTCAAACTCGTTCGGCACAACCACCGGGCAGACCTTGGCGCAATCGCCGCAGGCCGTGCACTGGTCCTCGCGCACGTACCGCGCCTTCTTCCGCACCTTCACCTTGAAGTTGCCAACGTACCCCGAAACGTCCTCAATCTCGCTGTAGGCCAGCAGTTTGATCTTGGGATGTCGACCGACATCCATCATCTTCGGCCCGAGGATTCATATGGAACAGTCCATGGTGGGATACGTCTTGTCCAACTGCGCCATAATCCCACCGATGGACGGCCTCTTCTCCACAAGATAGACCTGATGTCCCGCGTCGGCCAAATCCAGCGCCGCCTGAATCCCCGCCACGCCCCCGCCGATGACCAAGGCCGCGTCGGTTACGGGGATGCGCTCCTCGTCCTGCGGGTAGAGCCAGCGCGCCCGCGCCACGGCCGCCTTCACGATGTCCTTCGCCTTCTCGGTGGCCAGGTCCGGCTCGCGGAAGTGCACCCACGAGCAGTGCTCGCGGATGTTCGCCATCTCCAGCAGGTACGGGTTCAGGCCCACCGCCTGGATGCAGGCGCGGAACGTGGGCTCGTGCAGGCGGGGCGAGCACGACGCCACCACCACGCGGTTCAGGTTGTGCTCCACCACCAGCCGCTTGATTTCTTGCTGGCCGGGGTCCGAGCACGTGTACTTGTTGCGCGCTGCCACCACCACATTGTGAAGCCCCGCGGCAAACGCCCGCACTTGCTCCGTGTCCACACTCCCCGCGATGTTCGTGCCGCAGTCGCAAACGAATACCCCGATGCGCAATTCCTCTCCTGGCATGTACCGTCTCCTTTGGCTCCAAACCTCGCCCTGTCCTGGCAGGCAGAATGCGCCAGGCTCACCTACAGCCACCTCACCAGCCCGCCCACGAGCAGGCACAACGTTGCGAAAAGTTCCAGCGCGAAATGCACCTTGAACGTGTTGAGCGTCAACTCGTTGATGCCATCGCCTTCGTACCCGCGCCGCGCCATCTTGCGGAAATTGTCCACCGCCGTCGGGAGCGCGAACGCCAGCGGAATCAGCGCCGCATATACCGGTATCCCCCACAGCCATGCTGTCGCCATCGCCGCCAGCGAAATCCCGACGTTCACGCGGTACAACTGCGATGCCCTTTCCGGCCCCAGCACCACCAGCCACGTCCGCTTGCCCGACGCGGCGTCCGTCCGCCTGTCGGCGAACTCGTTGGCCAGGATGACGTTGAGAATGGAGAAGGCCAGGGCCACGCTCAGCGGCACCAGCCCGGGCGAGAAGCGCCCCGCTTGCAGATAGTACCCCGCAATCACCGTCAGCGCGCCCGAACAGGTGGCGATGACCAGTTCCCCCATGCTGTGGTACACCAGCATCAGGGGCTTGCCCGTGTAGAACCAGCCAGCCAGCGCGCCGAACACCCCCAGCGGGATCGTCCACGGGCCCGTGTGCAACAGAAACCGCAGCGACAGGCCCAGCGGCAGCGCGGCCACCAGCAGCCCCACCGCGAAGTACAGCGCCCGCTGGCGATTGGTGATCTTGTTCTCCACCAGCACGCGGATGCCGCCCGAATAGGCGCTGAACTCCCAGTTGTTCAAGTCCGTCTCGTAGTCAAAGTACGTGTTGCCGGCGTTCACCGCGCCCACGATCAGGAAGACCGTTACCGACGACACGATGAAGACCGGCCAGTTGAACTGACCCGTCTCAAAGTAGGCCAGCACCGCGCCCAACGCAAACGGCAGCGAGGCCGAAAGCAAGATGAACCGCGCCACCATGATCTCGTAGAACGCCCTGGCGCTGTCAGGCTCAATCGCATCCATGCGTTGCTTGTAGTATCGGTGAACTTCCTCAAAGGTTGGCATGTTCGCTTCCCCGCGGCAGTAGTTATGTCAAGCAACGATGCGGAACAGCCGAAAGGCGTCCAGAATGGCCGATAGCGAGCCGTTGTAAATCGCCTGCACTTCCGCCATCACCCCGTAGCCGCAGTGTTCGCAGATGCGCGGATCCACCAGCCTCGCCCCGCACCCCTCCACCACCATCCCGTTGGGGTGCGCCAGGTGGATCAGCCAGTGGGTCTTGTTCCACCCGGGCCTGAGCATCAGGCGGAAGGACGTTTCGGAATTGAGTATCGGGAAGCCCTGGCGCTTCAGCGCCACGATCCGCTCCACGGCAGCCGCCCGCTGCGGATAGTCCAGCGTATGCGCCTCCACTCCCGGATACGGAATCTGGAAGTTGACCGAGATACCCTTGATTCTCGGCATCGCCTCCACAATGTTGCGCACGTTCGCTTCCAGGTCGTGCACGTTGATCTTGGACAGCGTGATGTTCGCGTACATGTTCGGGTTACGGCTCTCGGCCACGTTCCGCGCCATTTTCTCGTAACTACCCGCGCCCCTCACCTGGTCGTGCACCTCCGGCGAGCCGTCCACGCTCACCCACACCAGGTCGCACGGGTTGTCAATTGGCAGGATGGCGTTGGTTACGCACGCCACCTTGTAGAACCGCTTCTTCGCGTCCCTCACCAGGTCGTTGAAGCGGTAGTCGCCGTCGTGCCACAGGGTCGGCTCGCCGCCCTGCAGGAACAGGATGCGCACGCCCCGATCCAGGAACGACTGCATCATCTGCTCCAACTGCGCCCGCGTCAGGTGCTCGCGCGGGACATCCGAACCCACATACGGGCAATGCGCGCAGGCCAGGTTGCAGTACGATGTGATGTTGATGCCGCCTACCAGCGGGTCTCTTCTGCCCAGAACGCGCGTGCGGACGAAGTAACCCGCATAGTAGCCCAGTTGCCCGATTTGAACGCTCACCCCAAGTCCTCCGTAGATATGATTGGATTGCTACAGCGGCCTCGCTGGCCGCAGACCACAACGACCTCCCACGATCTCCTACCCTCGCGCGAGAGCGTCGGCCAGCACGCCCGTCAAATCGCGGACGGCCACGCGCGGCCCCGACGCCCCGCCCGCGCCGCTCATGGCGCACGTGAAGTGAATCTGGCACTTCGGGCAGGCCGTAACCATGACCTCGGCGTCGGCGGCCAGGGCCTCGCCGATGCGCTCGTCCTGTATGGCCTTCGCCACCTGCCCGCACTGCGTCCACACGCTGGTGCCGCAACACAGCGCCCGTTCCCGCTCGTGCTCCATCTCGCGCAACTCGGCAGCCGCCGCCAGGAGCGCGCGCGGCGCGTCGTATTCGCCGCCATGCCGCCCCAGGCGGCAGGGATCGTGAAATGCAACTCGCAGCGCGCTCCTGCGCAGCGCCAGCGACCCCGCGGCAAGGGACTGGGCGAGCACCTGCGAGACGTGCAGCACCTCCACCTTGAGGCCGCACGCCGAGGGGTAGTCCATCTTCAAGGTGCGATAGCACTCGGCGCAGGACGTAACGATGCGCCGAACCCCCGCCTGCGCGAACAGCGCCGCGTTGAGGCGCGCCAGGGCGCGGAACCCCTCCACGTGGCCGGCCCACAGCAGGTCGTGCCCACAGCACCGCTCGTCGGCCAGCACCCTGGGCACGATGCCGACGCGGTTCAGCAGGCGGATCGCGTTCCGCGCAATCTCCACGCCCTCAAACCCCTGGCTTCGGAACATCGCGTCGTAGTGGGGAAGGCACCCCACGAAGTACAGCGTATCGCCATCCTCGGACACCTGCAAATCGTCCGTGATCCAGTCCAGGCGGTTCTGGCGCAGGTTCGGATCTTGCATCAGGCGCATCCACGTGAAAATCGCGTCGCCGTGCGTGCAGGCCCCCGTACTCCCGCGCTGCCGGGCCAGCGCGCGCAGGTCGCGGGCGAACTCGGAGAACCGCACGTCGCCCGGGCACAGCGCGCTGCACCGCAGGCACGTCAGGCACTTCCAGAGATCCTCGCCGCCCAACCAGGTGGCCGGGTCGTCATTCACGGCGCGCTCCACCGTGCGGCGCGGCGAAAAGCCGGCGTCCTTGCGGGCCACCGGGCACACCGCCGTGCACTTGCCGCAACTCAGACACAGGTAGGCGCGGTTCTCTCGGAGCGCAACGCCCAAGCCTTCCATCACGTCCCCTCACATCCCGCCGCAAGATCGTGCGCGAATTGACGGATGCGCTCCGCGCAGGCCGTGGCGCCCCCGTTGGGCACCCAATCCACCTTCAAGCGCGTCGGCGCGATCCCAAGCAGGTGCAGCAGTTCCGACGCTTGCTGCGCCACTCCCCGAGCGTGCTCCCCACCCACGCCGTAATGGCAGCGGTCGGGCGCGCAACCCAGGGCCAGGACTCCATCCGCGCCCGCCTGGAACGCCTTGAGGATCAGCCCCGGGTGCAATCGCGCCAGGCACGGAATCCGCACGACGCGCACCTGCGCGCCCACCCCAAGCCGCGCCCGGCCCAGTTCCTCCAGCCCGCGGTATCCTTCCCAGTTGCACGCGAAGATCACCACTCGCGGGCGCGCATGCTCGTCCGTGGTCATCTCACTTCCACCCCCGACACAGGAGTTCCAGCGACAGGGCGATATCCCCATCGCTCGCCGCGCCCAGCGTCATCGCGCCCGACGGGCACCGCGCGACGCACAGCCCGCACCCCTGGCACCGGCCCGCGATGACCCAGGCCGCCCGTCGCCCGCCGGTCTCGCGCACCTCCACCGCCCCGAACGGGCACACCTCCGCGCACGTGCCGCACGCCCGGCACAGCGCCTCGCGCACCGTCGCGCCGCTCCCGTCCCGGCGGATCACGCTCCGCCCCAGCAGCGCGCTTATCTTTGCCGCCGTCGCCTCCAGGGCTGATTTCGGCGCATCGGCCCGCGTGTGGAAGACGCCCGGAACGCGGCGGTCGGACTCCGCGCCCACCAGCACCACCGCCCCGCACGTCGCCGACATCTCGCCGCGCTCCCCGCGCAGCGTAACGCGGAAGTCGCCCATCGCGCCCTCCACGCGCTCCAGTCTGGCCCCAGGCAGCACGTGCACCCCGTTCGGCGCGTCCTCGTGTCGGTCGCCGCCCGCCGGCCTTGCCCACGACGTGGCGATGCCCACTCGCGACAGAAGCCTTGTCATCTCCAGCGCCGCCCTGCCCTCGCCCACCACCAGCGCCGCCGGCATGACGGGATACTCGGCAAACGGCATGTCGACCCCGCCCGCCCTGGCCCGCGCTACCCCCAGGGCAATCAGGCTCTCCGCCACGGCGTTCGCCTCGTCGCCCTCGTACATCCACGCGCACTGCTCGCGAATGTTCACAAACTCCAGCCACGCGCCCGCCTCGTTCAGGGGCAGCAACTGGCCCTTGCACCGAAGCCGTTGCGTCGTGCACGAATAGCAGACCTGATCCAGCGCGCAGCAGGAGCACGCCGCCACCACCACGCGGTTGAGGCCGTGGCGCGCCACCGACTGGGCCAAGCGCGCCCCTGCATCCGGCGCGCAGGCCTGCTCCACCACCTCGGCCCACACCACATCTTGCAGCGCCGCCGCGCGCTGGACGATGACATCCAGCGGCAGGCGCTCGGAAATCTGCCCCTGGCAGGCGCACACCCACACGCCGATGCGCGGACTTGCCGCTGCCGCGCGCCTGCGCCACGTGGCCACCGTCTGACGAGGCCGCCCGGCCGTCAGCGCCAGGAGTCGCGCCGCGGCCGCCGACGCCCCAATGCGGTCATCCGCCGCGACGCGAAGCGCCCGCCGGCTCGGCGCAACGTCCAGGCTGGGCCGCTCCTCCGCCACGATGACCCCCGCCACCGTCAGCGTCCGCTCTTCCTCAACCCAGTCGTGGCGAATCGCGCCAGGCTCGCACACGCGCACACACGCCAGGCACTCGGAACAAGGGCCGCAGGCCAGGCATCGGCTCGCCTCGGCCACAGCCTGCTCCGCATCAAACCCCAGTTCCACCTCCTTGAACGTGGACAGGCGCTCGTCCATGGGGATCGTGGGCACAGGGACACGCGGCCGCACCTGGCGCTGGGCTTCCGCCAGTTCCCGCCGCGCCACGGGCACGTCCGCCCCCTCATCCGCCAGCGGCACGCCACGAAGATACGCATCCATCGCCGCGGCAGCGCGCTTGGCAGAAGCGATCGCGTGAATCACCGACACCGGCTGCGTGATCGCGTCGCCTGCCGCGAAAATGCCCGGCCGATTGGTCATGTACGTGCGACGGTCCACGTGGAACATGCCTTGAGGCGTGATCTCAAGCCCGTGCCCCTCTCCCAGGAACGACAGGTCGGGCGACTGCCCGATGGCCGGCACAACCACGTCCACGTCCAGGCGGAACTCGCTGCCCGGAATCGGAACGGGATGCGGACGGCCCGAAGCGTCCGGCTCGCCCAGCCGCATGCGGACGCAGTCCAGGCCCGCCACGCGCCCGTCGCGCTCCACGACCCGCACCGGTGCCACCAGGAACTGGAACGGGACTCCCTCCCGCTCGGCCTCTTCCACCTCCTCTGGGATGGCCGGCATCTCCTCGCGCGACCGACGGTAGAGCACCGTAACGTCCTTGACCCCCAGGCGGCGCAGCGACCGCGACACATCCATGGCCGTGTTCCCGCCGCCGATGACCGCCACGCGCGTGTCGGCGCCGCGCACCAAAACCCGCGCCAGCGCCTGCTTCCACTGCGGGTCGCCCACCTGTTGCGACAGGTTCAGCATCTTGAGCAGCCGCGCGCCGTGGACGACGCCCTCCAGGTGCTCGCCGGGGATGCCCAGTTCCGTGCTGCGATGCGCGCCCACGCCGATAAAGATGGCCTCGTACCCCTGCGCGAACAGCCCGTCCAGCCCGCCGTCGCCCAGCCTCACGGGCGAATTCAGGCGAATCTCAACCCCCAGCGCCTCTATCGCCGCTATCTCCAGGCGCAGGATGTCCTTGGGCAGCCGATAGGGCGGAATCCCCACGGCCAGCATGCCGCCCGCAACAGGCAGCGCCTCAAAGACCGTAACCCGATACCCGCGCAGCGCCAGTTCCGCCGCAACCGTCAGTCCCGCAGGCCCGGAGCCGATGACCGCTACCCTGCGCCCCTGGCCCACATCGGCCGCCCGCCCCTTGCGGCCCAGGAGCGACGGACAGCGCTCCGCGCGCAATTCGTAATCCGCGACGAAACGCTTGAGGGCGCGGGTGGACACCGCCCTGTCCACCTCGTTGCGGCGGCAGTTGGCCTCGCAGGGGTGATCGCACACGCGCCCGCAAATCGCCGGAAGGGGAATGGCCTCGCGGATGAGTTCCAGCGCCTCCTCAAACCGCCGCTGGGCGATGAGCGCCACATAGCCCTGCACGTGGATGCCGCCCGGGCACGTGTCGGAACAAGGGGGCCGCCCGCTCCGCTCAATGGCATACACGTCGGGGACGGCGTTCGCGGGCCGCCAAATGGCGCGGCGCGTGATGTCCACCGCAACCGGGCACACCTTCTCGCACTCGCCGCAGCCGGTGCAGCGTTCCACGTCCACGAAACGGCTACGCACGCGCACCGTCGCCCTGTATCCATCGCCGTGCCTACTCAAAGCGACAGGCGTCGCGGGCGCGAGAAACCGAATGTTCGGGTGGCGCGAGGTCTGCAACAGCCACGCCCGAACGTCCAGGTCGCCCTCGGGCGCCGCAAACCAGGGGCTTGCGCTCACCAGGTGGACTCGCGCCCCCGCCTCGGCCAAATCCCAGGCCGCCTGCGCTCCCGCCACAGTCCCGCCGATGACCAGGAACCCGTCCATCACGCGGCGCTCCCCATCAGTCGCCTGCCGTAGTCCAGCCCGGCCTGAAACGCCTTGAGGTTGAGTTCCTCCGTGCCCTTGGGCACCGATTCGCTCACCGCCCGTCGCATGGACTCCTCGGACACCACGCCCGACACCGCCGTCAGAAAGCCCAGCATGACGATGTTGGCGACCATCTTGCGGCCCACCTCCGCCTCGGCGATGCGCGTCGCGGGAATGGCATAGACCTTCACCCCTTGCGGCAGCGGGCCCAATACCACCAAATCCTCGTCCACCAGGAGCAGGTTCCCGTCGTGCAGCGAAGGCGCGTACTTGTTGTACGCTTCCTGGGACATGATGACCACGACCGAAGGGTCTATCAGGTGCGGGTACTGCACGGGCGCATCCGACAGGACAACCTGCGCCGCGCACGCGCCTCCCCGCGACTCGGGGCCGTAACTCTGGGTGAAAGTCGCGTATTTGCCATCGTAGAGGGCCGCCGCCTTGCCCAGGATGTACCCGGCCAGGATGATGCCCTGCCCTCCAAACCCCGTGAGCCGTATCTCCGTTCGCGACATGGTGCCCTCCGTCGGTCGCCGATGGGGCCTAGCCTTCCGCGCCCCACACGGGCTTCTCTATGTCCACAAACTTGCCCACGATGATGTCGCCGCCCAACTCAATGTCCACATCGCGCGGGTCGGCGCCGTGGATGATGCGGCTGCGCTCGCGATAGTAGCGCAGATGCTCCAGCCCCTCGCGCAGTTTGTTCATGCGCCCGTACAGCGTGGGGCACGGCGAGATGACCTCCACGAAACTGAACCCGCGCTTCGCCAGCGCCTCGCCGATGGCCTTCTCCAGCCTTCGGACGTGCAGCACCGTCCACCGCGCCACATAGACCGCCCCGCTCCCCGCCGCCAGGTAGGGCAGGTTGAACGGGTGCTCCTGATTGCCGCGCGGCGACGTGGTCGTGCGGGCGTGCAGGGGGGTCGTCGGGGCCAGTTGGCCGCCGGTCATGCCATAGTTGAAGTTGTTCACGCAGATGACCGTCATGTCCACGTTGCGGCGTGCCGCGTGGATGAGGTGATTGCCGCCGATGCCCGCCAAATCCCCATCCCCGCTGAAGACCACCACCTTCAGTTCCGGGTTGCCCAGTTTCAGCCCCGTGGCGAAGGGGATGGCCCGGCCGTGCGTCGTGTGGAACGAGTCCAGCCGCACATATCCGGCCACCCGCCCCGTGCACCCGATGCCCGACACCACCACCACCTTGTCCAAGTCCAGCCCCGACTTCACCAGGGCGCTGACGAAACACGTGAGCGCCGTCCCCAGCCCGCACCCCGGACACCAGATGTGCGGCAGTCGGTCTTGCCGCAGCACCGCATCCATCGGGTGCGATTCCTGCGTTGCCAATTCCTGCGGCGCTGTCTCAATCATGTACACCCTCCCTGCTCACCGGCCCGCGGCCCGACGGATGAGCGCCAGGATGTCGTGCGGGTCGTGCAAGTCGCCGCCAGCGTGGCCTGCCAGGTACACCGCTGCCTTGCCGGCCGCGCACCGCTCCACCTCATAGACCATCTGCCCCAGGTTGATCTCCACGACGACGAAGGCGCGCACGCGCTCCGCAATGGCGCGAATCCTCTCCTCCGGGAACGGCCACAGCGTGATGAGGCGCAGCATCCCCACCTTGATGCCTTCCCGTCGCGCCTGCTCTATGGGCCAGTACGACGTGCGCGCGGAGATGCCGTAGGTAACCACCACCACCTCGGCATCGTCCAGGTCTTGCTCCTCTACGTCTATCATCCGGTGGCGATTCCGGCGTATCTTCTCCACCAGGCGCGTGATCATCCGCTGCTGCGTAACGGCGTCCACCATGGGGTAGCCGCGCTCGTCGTGGGTGAGGCCGGTGATGTGAATCCGATACCCCTCGCCGGCGTTCACCATGGCGGGCACCAAGTCGTCGCCGACCTCAAAAGGCTTGTAGGCATCCGGCCCCACCGTCGGCTTGCGGCGGGGGTAGATGGGAATCTGCTCCGGCGGCGGGATGACCACCTTCTCGGTCATGTGGCCCACTTCCGCGTCGGTCATCACCAGCACCGGCGTGCGGAACTCCTCCGCCAGGTTGAAGGCGCGGATGGTGAGGTCAAACAGTTCCTGCGGCGAACTGGGGCAAAGCGCGATGATCTCGTAGCAGCCGTGGGAACCCCAGCGCGCCTGCATCACGTCCCCCTGGCCCACCAGCGTCGGCAGGCCCGTGGACGGCCCGCCGCGCTGGACGTTCACAAGGACGCACGGCGTCTCCGTCATGATGCCCAGGCCCAGGTTCTCCATCATCAGGCTGAAGCCAGGCCCCGACGTGGCGGTCATGGCGCGGCGTCCCGCCCAGGACGCCCCCAGGACGGCGTTCATGGACGCCAGTTCGTCCTCCATCTGGATGTAGATGCCGCCTACTTCGGGCAGGCGAGCGGCCATGCGCTCGGCGATTTCCGTCGCCGGCGTGATGGGGTACCCCGCGAAGAATCGGCAACCGGCGCAGATGGCCGCTTCGGCGCAGGCATCGTCGCCGCTCATGAAGTACTCGCCGCAAAGAAGCCGAGGCTCGCTCATCGCGTCCCCTCCATCTCTTCTCGCACATGGATGGCGAATTCGGGGCAGAGCATCTCACAGAGGCCACACGCAACGCACTGCTCGGGGTGCAGGGCATAGGGGGGATGGTAGCCCTTCTGGTTGAAGGTCTCGGAGATCGCCAGCACATCGCGGGGGCAGAACTCCACGCAGAACCCGCACCCCTTGCACCGCTCCACGAGAACGGATATCTTGCCACGCGGCACTACAACCTGGTCGGCATCCAGAGGACGACGCCAAAGTTTCACGCTGCCCCTCCTGTCGGTTCTTCGCGAAAACGCGAGCGCTCCATTGCAGACCCCTGAGCGAATGGAGCGCCCTCGGTGATAGCCAGCGTTCCACACCCCGCCCAAGCGCCCTTGCTTACGCGCGTGCGGCGTCCATGTCATGTCAGGTTCAGTATACCGATAGCCCTGTCGCTGTCAAGGAGGCTACGCCACGGACACGGTCCCAAAGTTTGTTGGTCGCGCCATGGGCATCGGTACGACACACCTCCGAAAGTGCGTCGCGCCTTGGTCGCCGACACAAAAACGCAGCCGAATCACGCCATTTCGGCGACCAGGTCGGCCACCTCCACCGGGTGGCGGGCAATGCGCACCCCTGCCTCGCGCAGGGCGGCGATCTTCTCCGCAGCCGTGCCCGTGCCGCCCGAGATGATCGCGCCGGCGTGGCCCATGCGCTTGCCCGGAGGAGCCGTCTGCCCAGCGATGAACGCCGTAACCGGCTTGGTCATGTGCGTGGCGATGTATTCCGCGGCGCGCTCCTCGTCGGTGCCCCCGATCTCGCCGATGAGCACCACCTGCTCGGTCAGCGGATCGTCCTGGAACAGTTTCAGCGCGTCAATGAACGTCGTCCCGATAATCGGGTCGCCGCCGATTCCGATGCAGGTGGACTGCCCGATGCCCTTCTGCGTCAGGGCGTACACGACCTCGTAGGTCAGCGTCCCGCTGCGCGACACCACCCCGACTTTCCCCGGCATGTGGATGTGCCCGGGCATGATGCCCACCTTCGCCTCGCCGGGCGTAATCAGGCCGGGGCAGTTGGGGCCGATCAGCCGCGTGGACGTGTGCTGCAGGTACTCGCACACCTTCACCATGTCCAGCACAGGGATGCCCTCGGTGATGCACACGACGAGTTCAATCCCCGCGTCCGCCGCCTCCAGGATGGCATCCGGCGCGAAGCGCGCGGGCACGTAGATGATGGACGTGTTCGCGCCCGTCGCGTTCACCGCTTCCTTCACGGTGTCAAAGACCGGCACGCCGGCCGCCCACTCGCCGCCCTTGCCCGGCGACGTCCCGCCCACGACCTTCGTGCCGTAGGCAATCATCTGCAGGGTGTGGAACTCCCCCTCACGCCCCGTAATTCCCTGAACCAACAGACGGGTGTCTTTGTTGACCAAAACGCTCATCGCATCCCCTTCTTATGTAAACTTCAGGATTCCAACCCGATGGTTTGTCGGATTCGCTCGGCTGCCCGCTGCAAATCGCCGTCTCCGGCGAAGTATTCGCGACGCAAGGCGATGGAACGGTCGCCCGCCCAGCGCGGGAGCACGTGGATGTGAAAATGGAAAACGGTCTGCCCCGCGGCGGGGCCGTTGCTCTGAAAGATGTTGACCCCGTCGCATCCGAAGGCGGTTTTCACAGCGCGGGCTACCTTCACCGCCGTGCGCATCGCCGCCGCCGCATCCTCCGGATTTACCTCAAAGACATCGGCCGCATGGGTCTTGGGCACTACCAGCGTGTGCCCCTCGTGAATCGGCGCGATGTCCATGAAGGCCAGCGTCGCCTCGTCCTCGTACACGATGTGCGCTGGAACGCGCCTGGCGACGATGTCGCAGAAGACGCATCCCATGCCAGCCCCTCCTTTGCTACGCCTCGCCGCGAGCCGCCGCCACGGCCAGTTGCGCCGCCTCCACCAGCGACGTCGTGGCGCGCATGTTCGCGCTGGCCAGCAGTCGCCGCCCTTCCTCCTCGTTGGTGCCCACCAGGCGCACCACCATCGGCACGTTCGGCTTGACCTCCTCCAGCGCCGCCAGGATGCCCTTCGCCACCTCGTCGCAGCGCGTGATGCCGCCGAAGATGTTGAACAGCACCGACTTCACGTTCGGATCCGACAGGATCATGCGCAGGGCCGCCGCCACCTTGTCGGCCTTCGCCCCTCCGCCGATGTCCAGGAAGTTCGCGGGCGCGCCGCCAAACAGTTTGATGACATCCATGGACGCCATCGCCAGCCCCGCGCCGTTCACCATGCACCCCACGTTGCCGTCCAGTTTCACGTAACTCAGCCCATACTTGCGCGCCTCGGTCTCGGCAGGCGCTTCCTCGTCCAGGTCGCGCATCTCGGCCAGGTCGGGGTGGCGGAACAGCCCGTTATCGTCCAGGACGATCTTCCCGTCCACCGCCAGCAACTTGCGCTCGTCCGTAACGACAAGCGGGTTGATTTCCGCCAGCGACGCATCCGTGCCCACAAACGCCTTGTAAAGCCCCTGCGCGATCGCCGCGAACGACCCCACCAGGTCCTTGTCCAGGCCGATGCCGAAGGCGATCTCACGCGCCTGGAACGGCTGTAGCCCCAGGAAGGGGTTGATGCTCACCTTGTAAATCTTCTCGGGCGAGACGCGCGCCACCTCTTCTATCTCCACGCCGCCCTCGGCCGAAGCCATCATCACGGCGCGCTTGGTGGCCCGATCCACCACAACCCCCAGGTAGATTTCCTTCTGAATCCGCGCCGCCTCGTCCACCAGGACCTTCTTCACCTTCAGGCCCTTGATGTCCATGCCGAGAATCTGCCCAGCCACCCGCTCGGCCTCGGCGGGATCGTGCGCCAGTTTGATGCCCCCCGCCTTGCCGCGCCCCCCGACCAGCACCTGCGACTTCACGACCACAGGCTTGCCCAGACGCGCCGCAATAGCACCCGCCTCCACAGGCGTAGTCGCCACATCCCCTTCTGGGATGGGGATGCCATAACGCGCAAAGATGCGCTTGGACTGGTACTCATGAAGTTTCACCACAACCTCCTCGCGACAAAACAGACTATACCCACGGCCGTCGGGTTTTCCCGCGCGGCCGAGATTCCACCGTGCCTCACGGCCCGAAAGGCGCAAATACCATAATGCGATGATTCCCAGAATCCGCCACGATCAGCCGCCCACTCCCATCCACCGCCAAACCCAC
>Ga0067045_1028776_pt1 | contig 27784 bp, 19 predicted proteins | sample TerdegcTABiofilm_FD_59184 | JGI IMG/M metagenome (GOLD analysis project Ga0067045, IMG submission 59184) | Combined Assembly of (Gp0054472, Gp0054536) Wastewater bioreactor microbial communities from Singapore -Terephthalate degrading... | reverse complement strand
CCGCCGTGCATAAGAGCGGGGATCGCCAAGTGCGTGCGAATCGCCAGGGCGAACAGCCCGCCCAGGAGCAGAGAGGCGACGATGCCCACCAAGTACATCACCCCGATCCGCTTGTGATCGAGCGTGAAGACCCACGACCAAAGGCCGCGATCGGCATGCAAATAATCGACGGGACGCGAGGAAGGACTATCCATGACGTTCTATTCGTGCCTTGGCATCGTTGGTAATAATAAACTCGTACCGCCGCGGAACGCCGCGCCGGCGACGCACTACGGCGAAGCCTCGGGCGAAGTGCTCTTATCAGCCTCCGCCGGTTGCTTCGCATCCTCCGCATGGGCATCACTCAAAGACTTGATGAAGGCGATCAGCGCGGCGATCTTGTCCTCATCCAGAAGTCCCTGGTAGGGCGGCATCTGCGGCGGATAGCCGGCCACGATCTTGGCGTCCGGAACCAAGATCGATTCGCGCAGATAGTTCTCATCCGCGACGGCGGAAGTACCATCGGCGAATCGGACCTCTTCGCCGTACACGTTCTTGAAACTGGGACCGACCTTGCGCGTGCCGTCCAGCGAATGGCACTGGGCGCATCCTTGCCGCTGGTAGAGAATCCGCCCCGCCTCGACCGGCGACAGATTCTTCATGAAGTTGGATGCCTCCTCCAGCCACTTCTCGAATCGCCCCGGTTCGTGCACCACCACGGTGGAGAGCATGGAGGAATGATTATCCCCGCAATACTCCGCACAGAGCAAGGGATATTCCCCCGGCCGCACGGCATGGAACCAGGTGCTGGTGTAGCGCCCGGGAACCAGGTCCATCTTGAGACGGAACGCCGGTATGAACAAGCTGTGGATCACGTCGCGGCTGGTCATCACTAACCGCACGGGTCGGTCGATGGGCACATGCAGATTCTCGTCCACATAGCCGGTGGGATAGGTGAAAAACCATTTCCACTTCTGGCCCGTCACGCGGATTTCGTAGGCGTCCGGAGGGGCGGTTCGCATCTCCATATAGCCCACGAAACCTGTCGCGAAAATATAAATGACGATACAGAGGGGCACAAACGTCCAGAACAGCTCCAAAGCCGTATTGTGACTGGGGGCTTTCTCCGCCTTGGTCCGCGAGTCGCGACGGCGATAGAGAACCAGAAAGACCGTCATCAATACGACGATCAGGGCGAAGAAGAAGGCCGAGATGTAGAAAATGGCGTAGAACAGATAATCGGTGTAATGGGCCGTGGTCGAGGCGGGATCGGGGAGCCAGAAGCTGCCGCCGGCCTGAGCCAAGGGGAGCGCCCAAACGAACCGCGGGGCCGGCCGCCCCGTGTCTCGTCCCTCGCTTCTCTCGCCCGCCGCGACATCCGGCAACTCCGGGGCGAAACTTGCCGCCATCGGGTCCGGTCCAACGGCATGAGGATCGTTTTGCGATGATGCTTGACGGTTCATGGATGCCGGAAGAATCCCTTGCCCATATGAATATCGGTCCCTTGCGAGCGGCGGTCTCCCACGCCGTCCCGACGTATCAATCCTGACTCCGGCCCGGATTTTGCACGTTCCCTTCCGCCGTCGGAGGCGACCGTCGCTGATCGCGGACCCACCACGCTCCCAGCACGACGCCGAACACGGCCAAGGTCAAGGCCGCGCCGAGCTGCATCAGCCTCCAAGCCGCCAGCGTATAACTGCCGCGTGTGGGGTCGAAATGCATGCAGAACATCAAAATCCGATCCACCGTGGTCCCAATCTTGCCTTCGGCGGCCTCTAGGAGTGCCAGACGGAGCGTTTGGGCCGGGTACTCCACACCGTACAGATAGCGCGACACCCTGCCGTCCGGAGTGCAGACCATGATCACCGCCATGTGCACGTATTGCTTGCCGACGGGATCGTAGCGATAGAAGAATCCTACCGCATCCGAAACTTTTCGGATGTTTTGCTCGCTGCCCGTCAAGAACACCCAATTCTCCGCCCCCGGCACGCGATACGTCTTGCCGTACTTGGCCTTGGTGGCCGCCGCGCGATCCGCGGTCTCGTCCGGATTGATGCTGATGGTGACCACGCGGTACTTCTCGCCCATCGGCCAATCCAACCCTTCCAAGCCTACGAACAAGCCGTTCAATTGCAGGTGGCAAAGCTTGGGGCAATTGGAATAGTTGAGCGTCAGAATGACCGGGAGTCGGCCGTCAAAATAGTCCCCCAAGCGAACGTTCTTTCCCTCCGCGGACACGAACTCCAAATCGAGCGGTAATGGACGGTTGAGGTGCTCTTCGACGCCCACGCCCTCCATCTGATCGGGCGCGGTCTCCGCCAACTGAGCACGAACCGATGCGGCGGCGATGATCGAGGCCAAGCAGCCGGCCGCCGATACAATCGCCAACCATCGGCGAGTGTGCTGAAGTTTCACTTTCATGAGCTTACCTCCCGTGTTCCATCCCCACCCGTCACGACTTGTCCCCGGCCGAGGGCGAATCCCGTCCTTTATTGGAATTGTAGGAAACGGCCGCGCGGCGGATCTCAACTCCCCCCGGGCAAGGCCGTCCCCGCCGACGTACCTTGGGAACCCGGAACCGGCTCCGAGGGCGGAGCCGCATCGCTCGGCGTCTCCCCGGCGGCGGAACCGGCCGGCGGCACGGGCGTGCCCGACGGCTGCCCGGACACTTCGCGAATCGGCTTACCTGCCCGCAAATCTTGGACCACGGCGTCCATGGCGGCGGCAATCGGCAGACTCCCCGACTCCGTCCCCTGAGGCGGGACCGGCACGTTCAAGCGCGCCTCTTGCTCCGCGCGGACCCGGCTCCATTCGGAGGGTGGAACCTGCCGATCTCGGGCCTCTCTCGCCGATACCCATCGCAAGTAGATCACTTGCAACAAGATGATGACGGCGAAGACGATCAGCGTCCCGATGAAGCCGATCAACGCCACGCTCGAAGTATTGATGTCTCGTTCGGCCATGGTGAGCCTATCTCAATGAGTGAGGCGACGGACCGCGATGCGTCGGTCCCGCCCCGGAATTGCCTCTAGGTATTCTCGAAATGCAAAGCCTCGGACAGCCGCGGGTCGCGGAGCGGTACGACGGGCGCCGCGGCCGCGCGATCCAACACCGCCGCCGAAAACACCAGCAGTCCGCCCGCCGCCGTCAATCCGTCGATCCAAGCGAACCCTGTGAATTCCGGGCTCACTTTCGGCATGACCATCCAATATACATCCAGCCAGTGAAAGACCAGCAGCCAAATCGACCAGAAGGCCAGGCTATAGACGTTTCGCTTCGCCGCGCGCGACATCAATCCCAGCATGGGGATGAAAAGATGTCCTAGAATCAAGGCGATGGAAACCCACACCCAACCGCCGCTCTGCCGAGGCAGATAATATTGGGTCTCCTCGGGAATATTGGCGTACCAAATGAGCATGTATTGCGAAAAGGCGATGTAGCCCCAAAAGATCACGAAGCCGAACAGCAGCTTGCCCAGGTCGTGAAGGTGCTCGACGGTGACGAAACGGGGATCGAGTCGCCGCGTACCGCGCAGAAACAGGATGAGCAGGATCAGAAAGGCCGTGCCGCCGACGATTGCTCCGGAGAAATAGTACAAGCCGTAAATGGTACTGAACCAATGGGGAGTGAGCGACATCAACCAGTCGATCGCCGCGACGGTGACGGTGAGAGCGTAGAGCAGCAGGGCCGGCCCGCTCCAACGCTCCATGGCTCGCGTCAGATCGGGGTCGCCGGTGGCATCTTGAAGCACCGAAGACCGCCGATAGAAACGGGCCAACAACCACCACGCCGCCAGGCAGAATACCGCCCGAACCGCGAAGAAGGGCACGTTCAAATAAGGGGCCTTGTGCCGCAGCAATTCATCCTGCAAGACCGTCTGGCGATTTACCCACGGATACACGGCATCGCTTCCCAGCAGCACCGGCAAGCCCACCGGCAAAAACAAGACGCAGAGCACGGGCAGGGCCGCCGCGGCCTCGGCCGACCGCCGCACGGTCACGCTCCACCCCGCCCGGGTCGCATGCTGCAAAATCACGAAAAACAGGGCGCCCAAGCCGATACTCAAGACCCAAGCGAACTGGGTGAGATAGGCGTGGAAGAAATAATCGCGGTTTTGGAACTGCAGGAAAGCCAAGGCGAAGGCAACCGCCAGGCAACCCACGCCGGCAATCCCTAATCGTCCGACCCAGGGCTTCAGCCCTTGCGGCGGTTCCGCCGCCGCAGCCGCGGCCGACAACGAAGTATGCACCGTTTCGATCGAATTGACGTTGCTCATGGCGCGTTTTGCTGACCGGTCTAGGATTGGATTCCCTGCATCGGGGCAGCCGAGCTTTCCGCCGAACTTTCCCCTGTTCCGCCTTCCGCCGCACGTGTCTCCTCCGGGGAGGTCGGAGCGGATGTCGGGGAAGAGGCCGCCGTCCGGGAGGCCGCGCCGAAATCGTCGGGCGACGGCGCCCTCGCCCGCTGAAGGGCCAACATGTACAAGATGATGGCCCAGCGATCGCGGGGCGGAATTTGCACGGCGTAGGGGGGCATGGAATGGCGTCCTTCCCGCACCACGCCGTGAGTGATGGTATCGAAGATTTTGCCCACCGGCTGTTCGCGGACGGATTGACTGGTAAGCGCCGCCGGGGGGAACCACAGCGTTTCGCCTCGCGCCCGTGCCCTCCGAGCCGTCATGCCTTCGTACATGCCGCCCTCTCCCGTCAATCCGTGGCAGGTGGCACAAAACACGTTGTAGCGCTCGCGCCCACGCTGCATCAGAGCCGCATCGACGGGAATCGGGAACTCGGTCACGAATTGGTCGCCCTCGCGCCCGGTCTCAAAACGCCCGCGATCGATCGCCGGAGCGGGATTCGGATCGAAAGGCAGCGTTCCTGGGACCGGCGGGCGCATCCCCAGTCGATCCGGGAAAAACGTGCTGATCCGCTGCGTTTTCAACTTGGGTTGAAAATCCATGTCCTTGATGATGTGGATGCGGGGTTGCTCCTGGGGGGCTTCCAGGGTGTGATTGCGTGCCCGCGCGATGAACAGCGGCGGCAACAAGGCCGATACCGCGATCACCGCCAGCGCCCAATAGACGCCGCGAGGGATCTCCGCGGCGCCCTTGGGGAGAGGGCACAATTCGACCTCGACCGCCCCCAATTCGCGGAGAAACGCCGCGGTCCGTGCAGGATCGAACAAGGGATCGGAGGCTTGTACGGTGACGAAGAAGCCGTCCGAGGTGACGCTCGCAAACGATGCCGCCGTCGTGCCGGGCTGTATGAAACGGGGCAATCCGTTGAGTAGCAGGGCGCCGAAAAAGGCCGTCAGGGCCGCGAAGAGCACGGTCAACTCGAAGATGACCGGAATATTGGCCGGCAGACTGAACAAGGGCTTACCGCTGATTAGGAAAGGGTAGGCCACCGCGTTGGTCCACCATTGCAAGAGCAGGGCGACCAAGGCCCCGGTCAATCCGGCGGCGAAGACCAGCCAGGGCAGGATCGTGGGCCGCACGCCCATCGCCCGTTCCAACCCGTGAATCGGGAAGGGGGAGTGACAATCCCAACGGCGGAAGCCGGCCTGATTCATGCGTTGGGCGGCGGCCAGCAGTTCCGCCGGGCCGGCAAATCGAGCGGCGGCGCCGAGCCATGGCCCGCCTTCCTGCGGACCGTCGTCGGGAGAAATGGATACGGCTTCGCGATTCATCTTCTTCGCTCAAATCGTCGTTTGTGCGATGGCGTTTTCAGCTTTCTCAATTCCGGTCGATCCCCGCCGGGCGTTCGAAGACGCCGAGTTCACACCCCATGCGCCGGGGCGGTCGCGACATCATGGCCGACGGGAGCCGCCGAGGCTTCGTGCTCCGCGTGATGGTGCACCTTGGCCTGCGGCAAGACGCCCTTCACCTCCGCCATGGCGACCATCGGCAAGTACCGGCAAAACAGCAGAAACAGGGTAAAGAACAGGCCGAAACTGCCGGCCAACATGCATAAATCCACCCAGGTCGGCATGAACATGCCCCAACTGGAGGGAAGATAATCCCGCGTCAGTGAAGTGATGATGATCACAAATCGTTCGAACCACATGCCCACGTTCACCAGAACCGCGATGATCCACATGGCCCAAGGCGTCGTACGGAAGTACTTGAACCACAATAACTGCGGAATCACAACGTTGCAGGCGACCATCGTCCAGTAGGCCCAGGCATACGGGCCGAGGGCCCGGTTGACGAAGGCGAACAGCTCGTAGCGGCTGCCGCTGTACCAGGCCGTAAAGAACTCCACGGCATAAGCGTATCCCACCATGCAACCGGTGGCCAGGATGATCTTGTTCATGTTGTCCAAATGGCGAATGGTGACCAGCTCCTTGAGGCCGAAGAAGGCCCGCGCCGGCACCATCAGCGTGACCACCATGGCGAAACCGCTGAAGATGGCCCCGGCGACGAAATAGGGCGGAAAGATGGTCGTGTGCCAACCGGGCACCTGCGAGACCGCGAAATCGAAACTCACCACGGAGTGCACGCTCAGCACCAAAGGGGTCGCCAAAGCCGCCAAGAAGAGATACGCCCGTTCGTACACATGCCAGTGCCGCGCCGACCCCGTCCACCCCAACGCGAATAATCCGTAGAGCAAGCGGCGGAGGGGCGTCACGGCGCGATCCCGCAGCGTCGCCAAGTCGGGAATCATGCCCAAGTACCAAAACAAGACCGACACCGTGGCATACGTGCTGACGGCGAACACGTCCCAAAGCAGAGGGCTGCGGAAATTGGGCCACATCCCCATCGGGTTCGGATACGGGAAAAGCCAGTACACCAACCAGACGCGACCGACGTGGATCGCCGGAAACAGGCCCGCGCAGACCACGGCAAAGACCGTCATGGCCTCGGCGAAGCGGTTGATGCTGGTCCGCCAATGCTGGCGAAAGAGGAACAGGATCGCGGAGATCAACGTGCCCGCGTGACCGATCCCCACCCAAAAAACGAAGTTCACGATGGGGAAGCCCCAGAACACCGGGCTGTTGTTTCCCCACACGCCCACGCCCGTCAAGAACAAATATCCCACCAGGCCGAAAAACACGAGCATCCAGACGACGGCCGCGGCGAAGCCGATATACCAGCCCAGGGGCGGACGCGGCCGTTCCACGAGGCCGGCCACCCGATCCGTGACGGTCGCGAAATCCGCCGATCCAAGCACCAAGGGCGCGCGGCGCCGCGGATCGGTAAACGTGTTGTCTTCCAAGGAGACGGTGGTAGCGCTCATCGCGATGTTTCGTTCCGCGTTCGACTAAACGACCTTGACTCCCCTGATCTCGCTTTATCGCCGCAGACTCCCGCAGGCGGGAATCCGGCCGGCACGACCTCACGCATGGCCGCCGTGCCCCTCGCCGCGGCGGTCCGCGGCCTCGTGTTCCGCCGCCAAAAGGGGATGGGGATTACGGACCCGGGCCAAGTACTTGGTCCGCGGCTTGACGTTCAACTCGGCCAGCATCCCGTACGCCCGCGCGGAGGCATGTTCGCGACGGACCGCCGACTGCTCGTCCGCCAAATCACCGAAGACGATGGCTTGGGCCGGGCACGCCTGCTGGCAGGCCGTGCGGATCTCGCCGTCGGCGACGGCTCGACCTTCATTTCGGGCCGCAATCTTTGCGCCTTGAATTCGCTGCACGCAGTACGTGCACTTCTCCATCACGCCCCGGCTGCGTACCGTGACTTCCGGATTGAAAACCAGTTGGAGGAGCCGGTTATCGGGCTGCTCGACCCGCTGGTGATAGTAGAAGTAATTGAATCGCCGCACCTTGTAGGGGCAGTTATTGGCACAATACCGCGTCCCCACGCAGCGGTTATAGACCATATCGTTCAGCCCCTCCTTGCTGTGGACCGTGGCGGCCACGGGACACACCTGCTCACAAGGGGCCAATTCGCACTGTTGACACATGACCGGCTGATGGACGGACTGGGGATTGTCCTCATCTCCGCGGAAATAGCGGTCCACGCGAATCCAATGCATCTCCCGGCCTCGGACGACGCGCTCCTTGCCGACCACGGGAATGTTGTTCTCGGCCTGGCAGGCCACCACGCACGCCCCACAGCCCACGCACTTGGACAGATCCACGGACAGCCCCCAGCGGTGCCCGTCGTGGCTCGGCTCGGTCCACAGGGACTCCAACGGAGGATGGTGGACCTCGTGTTCGGCCGAATAATGTGCGTCGGGATCATGGAGCCGTTGAAACGTGACTTCGCGGACCAACTCGCCCAGACGTTCCGTCCGCGAGGCCAGACCCACCGTGTCGATGAGGTGATGGTCCTGCACGCTGGGGATCGGAACCTTCTTTCCCAGCACACGGACCGGGACGCTTTCGCGGACGAACCAATCGGCCGAAGTGCGCAAGGGATGGACATTGACACCTACCGGCGGGACGCCCTCATCGGCCAGGCCGCCCACATGTCCGGCCGCCTCGCGACCGTAGCCCAGAAAGACCACGGCCGTATCGTCCGGTACGCCCGGCAAGATGCAAACCGGCAATTCGACGGAACGACGGTCGAGCTCCAATCGCACCAGGCGGCCGTCTTGGCATCCCAAACGGCGGGCCGTTCCGACCCCGATCACGAGCGGATTACCCCACGTCCAGCGCGTCATGGGATCCGGGAACTCTTGCAACCACCCGCTGTTGGCGAAGCGACCGTCGAACACGGAGGCGTCGCGACGAAAGACGATGGTCAGGTCGGCCGTCGAGCCTGGTTGGGAGGTCCCCGTCCGAATCGCTTCCGTGAAGGCCGCGACTGCGTCGCCGCTCGCTTCGGCCGCCGCCGCAACGTCGGGCACCGCGTAATCTCGTGATGGGGGGTGGCAGCCGCGCTGCAACGCCGCCGCCCAACGCGACTCCGCGTCGTCGCCCTCCTCGGCCGTTAGTGCGGCGAACGTCTCACGCACCCACTGCTCCGGCGAGCCAACCATGTCGCCGAGCATGGCGAGAATTTCCAGCGTGGACTTGCCGTTGCGGAGCGGTGCGATGGTGGGCTGCACCACGGAATACGTGCCGTCCCAAGCCTGCACGTCGCCCCAACTTTCGAGGAAATGGACCTGCGGCAAGTACCACCCGCACAAACGAGACGTCTCGTTTTCGTAACCGCTCAGATGTGCGGAGAATTCCAGTTTCGGCAACCGCTCGGCGAGGGGCACGTCGGCGGGGGCGTTGAACGCGGGATTGCCGCCCAGGATGAGCAAGCCGCGAATCTCGCCCGCCCCCATCGCCTCGGTCAGACTCGTAACGGCCTGCACGTGGGTCGGCCGGTCGGGATCGGGCGCCGGGTAATAGAGCAAGGTCGTCCCGCGGTTCTTAAGCAAGTCATTGATCCGGGCGACGGCGGCATGAACCTCCGGCGGCATGGCGGGACCGGCCGCCACAAGCCCCCGCGACCCGGCAGCCCAAAGATCCATCGCCGCCACGGCCAGAAACCTGACCGGGGCCGCCTTCCCAGGATTGCCGCCGGATTCGGCCTCGGCTAATTGCGAGAGGGTCTCTCCCGCAGCGAGGCGTCTCACGGCCGCCTCCATCGCCATTGCGAACAGCACGACCCGCCGCGGAGAGAGCGGCAAGCGGTGATCGGCCGACGCGCCGGTCGTCGTGTGGCCCGACTCCACCACGTACAGCCGACTCATGCGATCCGGGCTGCCGTCCCGCGTCGCGGCGAAATCGCGGGTCCAGCGGACGGATCCCGGCATCCCGCCGAACAAGTCCGCGTCCAACGAAAGGATGACGCGGGCCTGATCCAACCGATAGAACGGCTGCAACGGCCGCCCGAAAGCGGAACCGGTCCCCAACCGGGCGTTATCGTCGCTCCACGGTTCGTATTCGAACCACGAAATGCCGGGCAGTCGGGCGCTGATCGCGTGCCGCAGCCGCGCCAACGTAGGCGAGCAGCTCGCCTCGGCAAGGATCGCCAACCCTCGCCCCTCCGGCGCGGACTGCAAGAACCGGCCCAGAGCCTCACGGTAGGCGTCCCACGATGCGATTTCACGCCTCTTGCCTTCGCGCCGTACGACATCTTGCCCACGATCCGGATCGTACAGTTCCAGCACCGCCGCCTGGGCGAAGACGTCGGTTCCCCCCAAACTCATCGGGTGACCGGGATTGCCTTCCAGCTTGATCGGCCGACCGTCCACGCATGTGGCCACCAAGCCGATGGGAGTTCCCGCCAAGTCCATGGCGGTGGCGTAGTGTTCCGCCTTGCCCGGGATACGACCGACAGGACGGTGCACAAAGGGGGCGATCTCCTCCTTTTCCCAGCGGCAACCGCCGAGACCTGCCAGGGCCAGCGACGCCCCCATCAATTGCAACCAGCGGCGACGGTGCACCCCCTTCAGCTCGATGCCGTAGGGAAACTCCTTCGCCAGCATCTCGCGAAACTGCGGCGTGTCGGCCAACTCTTCCAAGGTCCGCCAGTAGGGGCTGCGACGCGCGGAAGGGCCGTGATCTGGGGAAGCAATCGGGTCTAACGGTGACATGTCGAGCAATCGGTGGACGGTTGAATGTTGTTCCGGCGACGAATCTCTTGACCGATGCGAAGCTGTTCCTCGGGCGATTCGGCCTGCCAGCCCAAGTTGGTGATTTGATCTTGCGGACGGAGGTGCGGATCGGGGTTGCGATGGCACTCCAAACACCAGCCCATGCGGAGCGTCTTGGATTGGAACACGCGCTCCATGCGATCGACCCGATCATGACACTCCACGCAACTGACGCCTCGGTTGACATGGGCGCTGTGGTCGAAGTACACGAAGTCCGGCAAGTCATGGACGCGGCCCCAAGGGACCGGCTTGCCGCTTGCATAACTGTCTCGCACGGCCGCCAGTTTGGGGCTCTCGGCCGCGATCGCGTTGTGGCAATTCATGCAGATTTCAGTCGAGGGGACGGCCGCATGCGCCGCTTTTTCCACCGTGGTGTGGCAGTAACGGCAATCCAGCCCCAGTTCGCCGGCGTGCAAGGCGTGAGAAAACGGGACCGGCTGGGCGGGCGCATAACCGATGTCGATGGTTTGAGGGTCCGCCGCGAACCAAGCCACGCCTAACACATAGATCGGCGTTAGCAATAAGACCGCGCCGAAGATCGGGCGAGCCTGATCGACCCACGGTGGCAAGATCGGTTTGGGCATATCTCAAGTCGAAAACGATTCGGTTTAAGGCTTCGCTATGCTTCCGTCGAAATCCGGCTCGGCAGAAAAGGGGCGCAGACGGCGTGCAACCGCGGACCCTGCTGCGACGGGTATCGCAGACCGAGACATCCCCACCCACGACGGCGCCGGTTCGGCTCCGTCCCATCCGCCGACTATTCCCACTTGCCCCCGCCAAGCCGAGCAAAGTGTCATTATCGCCTGTCGTTAACTTTTTGCAATTGTAGGGGGCGGACGACTGCGACTTCGATCCGGCGAAACCGACGGCTCCCCCTGCCCGCCCTCTCAGCCCGCTTGATCGGCTTCCGCCGGTCCGGCGATAAACGGTTTCCAAAATTCTGCCGTCGCTCGTCCTCGCCGCGCGGACCGCCGCGATTTCCCGCTGAACATCCCCGGCGAAAAATGCCTGCAAAAACGCCCGGCCGGGAACCGCGACGTTCCCCACCGGGCCAATGGGAATCGCATGGACATTTTGGAAAGTTGCGCGGAGGTGCCGCGGCGACGCAACACCCCTGCTCTACTTCGGGCCAGGGCCTGAGCCTCGCGCCCGCTCGTCTTACCGCACGCTCTTACCGCACGCTCGCGGCAGACACCGGCGCAAGCAAGCCGGCGGTCGAGTCGCTATGCCAAAGCCTCGGCGATCATTTGCAGGGTCTCGTCGATCTGCTCAATCTTGCTGAATCCAATCGTGAAGCAGTCCACGCAACCCAGCCCCAGCACCCACTTGAGGGACTGGAATCGCTGTTCTCGGGATTCGAGGCCGTTCTCGCCGTAGATTTTCATCCCGATGATGCCGCGGCCTGCGTCGTGCATCTTCTTCACAGCGGCGGCCACGTCCTCGGGACTGCCGTCCATCTTCAGACCGAAGGGGTTGATCCTTACGAGCTGCACGTCGCACCAATCGGTCTCGACCGAAGCGGCCAAAGGATCCCAGCCGTGGCACGAAACGCCGATCGCCTTGATTCGGCCTTTTTGCTTTTCTTCGTAAAGCACGTCCATCACCGGGCGCATCTTCGTGGGCCAATCCCCCGTCGTCATGCAGTGCATTAAAACCGTATCGAGGTAGTCCACGCGCAGTTCGCGGCGGAACCGCTCGATGTCCGCCCGAGCGACTTCAGCGGTTTGCGCCCGGGTCTTGGTCTGAATGAAGTACTTGTCGCGCGGCACGCCCTGAAGGGCGATCTGCACAAAAACGTGGGTGTGGTAATTGTCCGCAGTGTCGATGTAATGGACGCCGCGATCCAGCGCCTCCCGGACCATCTTGGTGAAGCCGTCCGTCCCCATGTTGCGTTGTTCACGGCCGCCCATAGTACCGGTACCGATGCCGAGCACGGAGGTTTTAATGCCGGTACGTCCGAGCGTCACCATTTCGGTTCCGCTTTTCAGGGTGGGCCTGTGCGGATCGGCCCAGACGCCTTGACGCCAACCCAAGGCTGCCAGACCGCTTGCAGCCGCCCCTGCCAAGAAAGATCGCCGGGACACGAAGCTCATGACATCCTCCGTCGAATGGAAATCGATTCCGGTCGGAATTCCGCCTACCGATACCCCAAGGTTTGCTTTCGATTGTATCGCCTTTCCTGGCAAAAATACACTCATTTTTTGCCCGGTGGGGCGCAACACGGGCCGGGCGTTCTTAATTATTGCCAAACGGCCCTCGTCGTCCGCCGGCAGCGGCGAACCCCGCACGCACCCGGGCGGTCACCGATTGTCAGCCCGCGAACACTAGCGGTCGGCCCCGTATTGTTGAATCATCCACTGCGGGTACGGGACGGGCGTGGCGCTGACGGCGTCCAGTTGCGCCATTTCTTCCGCCGATAGCTTGACATCGGCCGAGGCCAGATTCTGCCGCAGTTGCTCCATCGTGCGAACCCCCAAAATCACCGACGTCACGCCCGGCTTGTGCAGCAACCAGGCCAAGGCGATCGCGGCGGGCGTCACGCCGTGGCCGGACGCAATCTCCTTCAAAACATCGACGATTCGGTAGATCCGCTCCCAATCGGCGGGCAGGAATTGAGCCAGCGGACCGTCGATTCGCGAGCTTGCCGGCCGCCTGTCGCGGTCGTACTTGCCCGACAGGTAGCCGAAGGCCAAGGGACTCCAAGGCAAAATCGCCAGCTTCTGGTCCAGGCACAGCGGGACCAGCTCCGTTTCCAGATCGCGAAAGGCAAGATTATAGAGCGGTTGCAAGGACTCGAAGCGGGCCCAACCGTGCTTGTCGGAAACCCAAAGGGCCTTCATCAACTGCCAGGCCGCAAAGTTGGAGGCCCCGATATAGCGGACCTTGCCCGATCGAACCAAATCGTCCAGCGTCCGCAACGTCTCCTCCAACGGCGTGACCGGATCCCAGATGTGGATTTGGTACAGGTCGATGTAATCGGTGCGGAGGCGTCGCAAACTGGCGTCCACGGAATTGAGGATGTGGTGCCGCGAGGCCCCGATCTCGTTCGGCTTGTCACTCATCCGAAAGCGGACCTTGGTGGCCACGACGACGTCCTTCCTCACCCCTTGCAAGGCCTGGCCGAGGAGGTCTTCCGATTCGCCGAAGGCGTAGATGTCCGCCGTATCGATAAAGTTGACGCCGGCATCGAGCGAGGCGAAAACGAGCTCCTTTACGGCCGGCAAGTCGAGGTCGCCGAAGCCGAACTGGTTCTTGCCGAAGGTCATCGTGCCCAAGCACAGCTTGGAAACCCGCAGACCGGTGTTTCCCAAGAATCGCGTATCCATGCCGAAACACCCCCTATGTCGTCGAGATGCGTACCCCGCAGCGCCGGCGCACACCGCCGGCCGGTGCTTGTGCATTTTACAGCCCGTCCTCCCTCGTCACCACATGAGCCGGGAGGGTCGCCTCACATCGCACAGGTATCCGCCGGGGGAAGTCGGCGGGGGAGGCCGATCCTTGCGGAGACATTCTCGTTCCCCGCGCGCCGTCCGAAAGTTCCACCCCGAACTGATGTCTGATGCTCGCGTCCTGGCAGATCGGCCGCCGGGTCACTTCGAACGGAGACGATTTTGCGCGTCCACCTTGACGACTTTCGGTCGGTAGGACCGGGCTTCGTCGTCCGACATCGAGGCATACGAGAGAATAATGACGAGATCGCCCTTGCAGCCCAGTCGAGCGGCGGCCCCGTTCAGCATGATCGTGCCGGAACCGGGCGGGGCCTCGATGACGTAGGTCACCATGCGGCTCCCATTGTTGATGTTCAGCACGTGGACCTGCTCTCCCGGCAATAGATCGGCGGCTTCCATCAGCAGCCGGTCGATGGCGATGCTGCCTTCGTAATCCAACTCGGTACCCGTCAAGACGGCCCGATGGATCTTCGATTTCAGCATATACCGTTGCACGTCGGAAACCCTCTCGCCGGAAGATCAAAAGGGAAGCCCTTCAGCTCGATACGCCCCGAGCTGCAAGGAGGCGCGCGGCGGTGCCACCGCCGTGCCAGACCGCCTACCCCTAATTCTAGGTCGAAAGCCGCCCGCCAAGAAGGTCTCACCCGGTCGTCGTACGGGCTATCGTTGCGAAAAAACGGCGATTTTTTGCCGAATCCAGTCGCATAGGCCCTCCGGATCGTCCGTCCCAATCCAATAGACCCGCCGCTTTGTCTGAATCCGTACACACTGGTAGCCCCAAACGTTCATGATGGTCCCTTTGTACAGACTGTAGTGCAGTCCCCATCCATCCGTAAACCGAGTCCGGGCAGGTTCCGCCGACACGATGTCGCCGTAGCGGATCCTCGTACCCCAAAGCGGGAGGGGACCGAACCGGACCGCCAAAGCGTCTCCCTCGTCACGGATCGTAAGGGAGCAAAAGGTGAGAAGCACCGCGGCCGTCACGCCCGTGGCGAAAAGGTACACCCACCACGGCACGGCAGGCCCCGGCGCGATCGCGTCAACCAGCGTGATCAGAACGGCGGGAAACGGAATCAAGAGGTACCACTTCCCCCACTGCGTCCGCGCATAGGACATTGCGCCCTCCGAATAGCTCCCTCTAGCACTGGAACCGTACCGCGCTGCCCCTCGCAAAGGTCGTAGCCCCCTCCTCATTAGAACTGATACTACGTCATGCCGCAATCTTTGGGGGGTGACATCGCTCTTTCTGTCTGGTCCAATGGAGGATTCTTCCTAGTAACGTTACGCACCACGAAATTCGTGATTAGAATTGAGAGAAAGAACTAATTCGCCGTGACCTGGAGCGGCGGCCGGAATCCGGCGTCCCCACCGCCCCAACCATCGCCCGTCGGCGACACACCGGAGCCATCGCTGTGCCGACGAACGAGCCCTGACTTGCGCTTTTCCGGGATTGCGGAAAATACCGCCCGCAACCGCGATGCCGCACTTTCCGACATTGGGCAGCCGAAGGAACTAAAGACGCAACCGTACGCTTCGGCGATTTGCCGAAAAGGTCGCATCGCAACGATCGGGAAAACGCCCCTCGCGGGTTACCCGTTTCCGTAGACATCCTCGCTCCGTGGTGACAAAGTCGGTGTTGATCCGCGAGCGACGCAGGAAAGGCTTCTAAGGAGGGGATGAAGGGGGCGTTTTAAGCCTAAATCTTTTCGATCCGCGGAAGGGAGTCCCGGTCTCGAAAACGCGCCTATCAGCATCATTCGTGAGGACACGAGGTCCGAACGGAACGACAGGCCAAGGTGTCATATTCGATGTCGGATTTTCGCTCCGCTGACTCGGCAAAGCCCGGTTTCTTTGCCCGATACGGCCTCGCCATCCTCTGCGTCGTCGCGTTCCTCGCGCCCTTCATGTACCTGGGCACGGAACGCAGCTTGATGAGTAACAAAAACGACGTCAAGTCGTGGTTACCCGCCGAGTACGAGGAAACTACCACCTTCGAGTGGTACCGCCAACGATTCGAAAGCGACCTGTTCATCCTGGCCAGTTGGGAGGGCTGCACGCTGGACAGCCCGAAGCTGGAACTCTTGGCACGGCGTCTACGGCCGTCGCCCGACGCTCCTGCCGAAGATCCCCACCGCTTCTTTAAAAGCGTCATCACCGGGGCGGATGTGGTGCGTCAACTGCAAGACGAGCAAGGGTTGACGCGCGAGCAGGCGATCGATCGACTCCGCGGTTTTTTGGTGGGGATGGACGGCCGTCAAACCTGCTTGGTGATGACGATCGACCCGCGGGCCGAGGAAGTCTGGGACCGCTCCTTCAAAGGCAATCCCACCAAGAAGTTCATGCACGCCGTGATCGACCACATCCACGAAACGGCGCTGCAAGTCTGCGACATCAAGCCGGCGGATCTGCACCTGGGAGGTCCGCCCGTCGACAACGTCGCCATCGACGTCGAGGGACAGCGGTCTCTGGTTCGGCTGGCCGTCGTTTGCGGCGTGGTCGGATTGGTCGTGTCTTGGTGGTGCCTGCGGAGCTGGCTGCTGACGGCCATGGTGTTCACGACCGGCATCTTCAGCGCCGGCCTGAGCATGGTGGCGGTGTGGCTCAGCGGCAACGACATGAACGCGATTCTGCTGACCATGCCCGCCCTCGTCTATGTCGCGGCGGTGTCCGGGGCCATTCACATGGCCAACTATTACCGCGATACCTTGCGGAATCAATTGGCGGCCGGATTGGCCGATCCCGCCGTCGGTGCACCCGACGGAGCGGTCCGCGGGGCCTGGTTGCCCCTTTTCCTCGCTACCGGGACCACGGCCTTCGGTTTGGCCTCGCTCTCCGTCAGCGAACTGGTGCCCGTCAAGCAATTCGGCGTCTTCTCGGCGGTGGGAGTGGTGCTGAGCTTCATCTTCCTCTGCCTTTACATGCCCTCCCTGCTGCAAGAGTTCCCCATCCGTTCGCTCGTCAAACCGCGGAAGTCGTCCTTGTTCGACCCCGGTCGGTGGAGCGGTTGGAAATACGTCGGCAATTGGATTCTCAGCCGCCACGGCTGGGTGATCGCAGGTTGCCTCCTGCTCATGGCCCTGGGCGCGTACGGGGCTACGAACATTCGGACTTCCGTCAAGCTCATGAAGCTGTTTTCGCCGGAAGCCGACATCATCCAGGATTATGCCTGGCTGGAGGAAAAGCTCGGACCGCTCGTCCCCATGGAGATCGTGCTTCGCATCGACAAGGAACGATGCCAACTGGACCTCCTGGAACAGATGCGGCTCGTCCGCGCGATCCAAGAGGCGGTCGATCGCTTGCCGGACGTGGGCAGCGCGGTGGCGGTGCCGACCTTCGTACGGACGATCCCCAGTCGGCCGGGAATGGTCGAACGACGGACCTGGATCGTGCAGCTCCAGCGGCATCGCGATCAACTGAAGGACTACTGGCAGACGGAGGGCAATGAGGAGCTGTGGCGAATCAGCGCCCGGGTCAAAGCCCTGACCGATCTGGACTACGGCGACTTCGTGGCGGACATTCGCCGCGCGGTCGAGCCGATCTTGGCCCGGCACCGGGCGCAGGGCGCGGAAGGGTTGCGCGCGGAATACACCGGCCTGGTGCCGTTGGTGTACAAAGCCCAGCATTCGCTGCTCAACGGCCTGCTCACCGGTTTCGCCGGCGACCTCGTGCTCATCGCCGTGGCGATGATGCTGTTGATGCGCGATTGGTCGTCGGGCTTGCTGCTGGGATTCTCCAGCGTCTTCCCCATCGCCGTGGTCTTCGGCGCGATGGGCTGGTTGGGCGTGGTCGTGGATGTGGGAACCGTGATGACGCCGGCCGTGGCCCTGGGCGTGACCGTCGATGACGCCATCCATTTCATGCTCTGGTGCCGACACGGGCAAGAACGCGGCATGAATCGCCGGCAGTCCATCATGTTCGCCTATCAAGACTGCGCTCAGGCCATCTACCAAAGCTGGGGAGTCATCGGCTTGGGGCTGTCCGCCTTCGCGCTCAGCTCGTTCGTCCCCACCCAGCGATTCGGCTACCTGATGTTCTTCATGTTGACCGTCTCGTCCTTCAGCAACCTGGTCCTTTTGCCGGCGTTGTTGGCCAGCCCGCTCTCCAACTTCTTCTGGCGGAGCGGAGCCAAGGTCGCGGAGAAAAAGCGTGCCAAGGAACGCGGCGACACGGACCGCTCGATGCCGCCGGGACCGCACCTGGATACGGCGGAAGTTTTGGAGACGGTACGCGACCTCCCGCCGGTCCGCGACATCATCCTCGACGACGTGCTCCACGACGAAGTGCCGGTGGGAGCGGCCGTGGAGGGCCATGCCGGACCCCATTTGAAGTCGGTCGTGTCGGCGCGGCACCCGGGGCGGCTGCTCCGTTCCGATGCCCCGCACCGCAAAGGCAAGAACGGCCGACCTCGCCGTCCCCGCTAGGGTCGACGGTTCCCCTGCCGGACCGATCCGCCGCCGAGCCGGGGATTCATAATTCCAACCACGAGGTGGCATCCGCTTCTCCGCGCCCGCCTCGCCCCGCACGCTCCGACGAAATCGATTCGCGGCTCGTCTCGATCCCGCGGCAGGAATCGAACAGCGTCTCCAGCAGTTGGAGGTATTCCTGCCGTTGGATGCGCGTCAATTCGTGATGCACGCGAAGCGCGATCAGACGTCCCGAGTAGCGGCAACACTCTCGCCGAATCCGCCGAAACGCTTCCGCCAATGCGGCCTCGGCCCGTTTCCGGGCCCGTTCCGAACCGTTCCGGCTTTTCACCAGAAGCCGCTCCAATTCCGGGGAGGCGTGGACGGCGATTCGTAGAGCGCGCATGACCTCGGCCTCGCTTTCGCTCCCGTTCCGCGTCGGGTCTTGCGACGCGGCGCGAGCGACCGGGCACGAGGAGAGCAGTTCGCGATTCCGCAACGCGCGGCGCGTCCAGCGGCGAAACTCCTCCGCCCGCCACGTCGAGGCTCCCGCCCAACGGAGATCCGACCAGAGGTCATACCCGAGACTACCGTCCAGGTACTCCGGGTCGTAGGCCGCCCGCAAGGCACTCGCCAACAAGAATCGGGGAAGCAGAAAGCGGTCGAGCATCCGCCGTCCTTGCGCAGGATTCCCGAATACGCGTTCCAGGACGCGGCGACGCTGAGCCAGCAGGGCGGATCTCGCGTCCGGCCCGAATTGTGCCACCCACGCCTCGTCCTCCTCACCCGGCCAAAGGAGGGCCTGGACGTTGAAATAATCGGTATCGAAGCGACGATTGAGGAGCAGCACCGATTCCCCCAAACGCAGACTAATGGCCTGGGTCACGAGGCGGAACCACAGCTTGGCCGACAGTTGCAGCGGCAGATCGCGGAGCGAGCGTCCCACTCCCCAGCCCAGCTCTTCCCGAACGGCTTGGAGCGTGATCGAGGCGGCGTATTGTTCGCTCAGCTTCTGATCGTTGGGATCGAAGTAGCCGCCGTTGTACCAGTCTTCCAGCGATCGCAGATCGACGCCCAGGTAGTAGCGCTGCCGGGGTTCCGGTTGCGGTCGGTCCAGGGCGAAACGGCAACGCCTGAGGAACAGCTCACGATTGCGATCGGCCGCATCCTGAGGAAGCCCTTCCTCGCCGTTGAGCGATTCCGGGCACTCTTCCGCGTGTTCCCGAACGCGGCAGGCATGGCTGCCCAAGGCCCATTCGTGGCGGAAGACGTGATCCCAGAGCGCAGCCAAGTGCGCTCCCTGATTCCATTTGCGGTAGTTTTCCATGAGATCGAGATCGGCCGCCTGAGCCACGCTCGTCAGCCGCGATTTGAAGAGCAGGGGCACCAGCCGCAAGGTCAGCCCCAGCCCCAGCATGGAAAGCCCGACGCAAAGCGGCAGTAATAGGACGACGCGAGCGTCGTACGTTCGCACCCCGGGGATCAAGTTGCCCAAATAGCCGGCCGCGGAGACCATCATCGTCGCCAGCGTGTACCGCAAACTGCGGCGCATCAGAAAGTTGCCGGCAAAATACACCGCATCCAGGAAGCTGAACAAACGATAGGCTTCCTTGAGCCATTGCATGTCGGGTCCCTCTTCGTGGTTTCCGCCCGCCGTATTCGGCGGCCGCGCCCCCTTGCTCGTCCGGTGCCGCCGGCGCCGCGGTGTCGCCGCCCGACGCAAAAGACTTTATACTGATCGTTGTTACTGTGATTCCGCCGCCGTCGGAAATCAATGTCCTCTCGTGAGGATTCGCGTCCCATGTCCGCCATCAGCGTCGTATTGAGTCGTCCGCGCAGCGGTATTCCCGAGCCTGCCTTTCGCGGCATGGCGGAGAAAATCGCGGCGGCCGTCGGCGAGGAGATTCCCTTCACGGTGGTATCCCATCTGTATGATGCCGACCCGCAAGGACCGGTTTTCCAGTTTCTCCGGGAATTGCCGGGCGACTTGTTGATCTTGGCGCCGCTCTATCCTCGCGCTGCGCACCTGGTGTTGCGGGCCAACGGCGTGGACGTGCAATTGGGCGGTCATGCCGACCTCGAAGCGGCAAGCGAACCCACCGTCGCCGCGTCCGGTTCACGGATCGCCTGGTACCTCGACTACCGCGAATATTGGATCGTGGACGAGCTGGTCGAGAAAGTCTCCGCGTTCCTGCGTACGCGCCGCTCGGCGACGGTTTCCGCCGCCTCCGTCGGCGCCTCGACCGGCCGGGCGTGGCGATCCGTCGAAGAAGAGGTTCGGCCGCGTTGGTACCCGGTGATCGATCCCGACCACTGCACGCAATGCTACGAGTGCCTGAACTTCTGCCTGTTCGGAGTATTCGACCTGGACGCATCGAGTCGCATCTTCGTCGCCCAACCGGAAGCGTGCCGTCCCGGCTGCCCGGCCTGTGCTCGGGTCTGCCCGGAGGGCGCGATCGTCTTTCCCTTGTACACGGATCCAATCATCGCGGGGGCCGACGGCAACGGTAAGAACGGTGCATCCGGCCTCATCTCGCTCTCGCCGCCCGGGCAACGTCCCGGTTCTCCGCGGGCGGATTCCATCAAGGAGCAAGCGGAAGCGGAGCGGCAGCGCTATTTGGCGGATGCCGGTTCGGACGCGACGCATGGCCGCAGCGGCCTACCCGCGGGGCCTTCCGACGCGGAGCGATCTTCTCAGCCCCCTTCGAACACATCCGACATGGATCGCTGGATGGACGAATTGGAGCATTGGGATCCGTGACGCCGGCGCTTGCGCCGGGAGGCACCCCTCTCCGGCCGGCGTGCAGTCCGGCTCGTGCCTCGACGGCCGTGTCACAGCGGTTTCACTCGACCGAGGCGATCAAGTACGGTCCCTTGGGCATGACGGCGATGCTTGCCTCGGGGCCGTAGCGGCGCAGGCAATCGGCCACCGCCGCTTCCACGCTCGGCTTCGGCGTCACGAACAGCCTGCTCAGCACATCCGGCGAAAGTCCTTGCGTTACGACCATGATTTCCGCCTTCCGGCGAACCTTGGCCATCTCTTCCAATTGCCATTGGTCCATGCGGAAGTAGTCGTCACCGCTGATTCGCTCCAGGAAGAGCTCCAAGGACTCGTTTTCTTGGAAGATGCGTTGGAACTCGGGACTGCCGATGCCTTCAGAAATCTCGGCAGCCAGAATAACCGTTCCGCCCGGCCGGACGATCGGCTCCGCGGCCACCATGCCTTTCACGGATTGATAAAACGTGGCGTCCAGGGGATACCCGGCGGAGGAGGTCACAACGATATCCACCGGCTTCGGAACGGTGTCCCGAACCATACCCTCGACGAAACGGACGCCCGCGGCAAAGGCGGCCTCCATGTCGCCGGCCACGGCATGCACCACGCGCCGCTTTTCATCCAACACCACGTTGACGATGAAATCGCAGCCCACCCGACGCGCGATCCAGGTATTCTCCTCGTGGACCGGATTGCCGTCCAAGCATCCCGCCCGGGCATGGGGATGCTCCAAGAATCGCGGCGCGTGCCAAGCGCGGACCGTCTCCAAAGCCGCTAGACCGGGACAGATCAGCTTGCGACCGCCGGAATAGCCCGCCATGAAGTGCGGCTCGATCAGCCCCAGCGTGATCTTCAGGTCGGCTTCGACGAAGCGGCGGTCGATGTAGATCGGCACGCCGCGCGGGCTTTCGCCCAGATAAGCGTGCTCCTCGACCCGCTCGCCCGCATGATTCGCGACCCGATAGTTGCGGGCGATCTCCGGTCCGAGAATCTCTTCCAATTCCGGACCGAGATTGGGTCGGTGCAGGCCCGTCGCCACAAGGATCAGCACATCTTCGCGGCGGATCCCGGCCTCATGCAGGACCGGCAAGAGCTGTTGCAAGATGAGCGCGTTCGGAACCGGTCGGGTGATGTCGCACACCGCGATGCAGGCGGTCCGCCGTCCCACGGCCAATTCGCAGAGGGGCGGACAACCCATCGGCGCCGCCAGCCGATCACGGATCACCGCCGCGGGGTCTTGCAACGGATCGGCCGGGCGATAACGCAGGACCTTGATGACGTTGCGATCCGGCAAGTCGACCGCAAGACCCGTTCGACCGTAATCCAGAACGACGCGCACGCGGACACCTCCCGCAGCGATCCGGCAAGCTCCGGAATAAGAGATCGCCGACAGAGCAAACGGCGACGGCGGCGGGCCTTGCGAAGCCGCCCTTCCTGCCCACGAGCATCGCCGCGAAACGAAACCCGGGCGATGACCGGCGACGGAGCCGCTAAACTATTTGCCCTTGCCCTGCTCCGCGGTGTCTTCTTCCTTTTTCTTCTTTTTCTTCTTCATCGAGATCTTTTGCACTCGGACCTTGGGAAGGCCGATCGGCGAGCTTTCCTCGCCCCAGCGGTCCAAGTCTTGAAGGCGTTTGATCCGTTCCGCGCGGGTGAGCACACTGCGCACTTTCACCAAGGCGCGGCGGATCCGCAAACTCTTGTCCATGGTCATGGCAGACACCTTATGCTGGGAATGCCCATCACCCAAACGAGCGGGTTTTTGATCTTCGATTCAAGGGCTCGCTTGCGAAAGCCGCAGCGACGCGACACCCACTGATCCCTCGGCAACGGCAAGATTTTTGAGTATATCAAATCTCCCATCCAAGGACAATCAGGATGCCGCCCCCGCTAGAGGACCGGCCCCGCTGGATCGCTCCATGATTGGGCTATTTCCGGAGGCCGTGCCGATCTTCGCAATCGCCACACAATCTTATTGGTCCGTTGTCGTTTATTCATCCCTTTTCGAGAATCCCATCCCGGCAAATCGTCTTGACGCGAGACGCCGTTGCCGACTACAGTTCGCGGCAAATCCGATTGCGCAATACGCACGCGCCTCCGAGGCATTGGCCGCCGCGGTCAGGTTGGCGCATGCAAACAGTGAACCGATCCACACGAGGGAACCGTGACTCGAATCTTGCCGATCTTCCTCACGGTTTGGCTGCTGGTGGGGTACTCCCCGATCGGCAGCATCGCAGTCCGGGCGGAGGATTCCGCTTCTGCCGCGTCCGGGACCGGCTCCGACCAGGCCCAGGCGGGAACGGAGTCCGGCGCGGGCCAAACCCCGTCCGGTGCCGCACGGACGTCGCCTCCCCTGCCGGCCGTGGGGATTTTGCGAAACCTGCGAGAACCGGGAAAACCGCTACAACCGCCGGTCGCCCCGTCGCAGCCTGCCCCCGCGGCAAGCGCCCCCGTCCAGACCGCGCCTAAACCCGCCGTTCCTCCGCCTGCTTTACCGCCGGGCCCGCGTGCCCCAGTTCCCTTGCGCCCCGCGACGCCGCCGGTTACCCCTCAGCCTCGCCCCCTTGCTCCTGCGGAGATCGACCACCCCGTCGATTGGATCGAGGCTCAGTTGGAGATGTCGGGCACACTGAAACCGACCGTCCCGGCGGAAAAGCCCACTCCCATGACGGTCCAGGCCCGATTCGCCTATGAAGAAGACATCCTGGAGGCGGGCGACGGCAAGACGCGACCCGTCCGAGCCGTCCGATGGTACGACGCGGCCTCCGCCAAATTGAACATCGGCGGTCAAGAGGCCGAGTTGCAACTCGGCCCACAACGGCGGCACCTCGCGGTCAGCATTGCCGAGGGACGCGTTGAGGTCTTCGCCCCCGCCGGACCTTTGACACGCGAGGAATTGGACCTCCTCGACATCCCCGGCAACACCGCCGTGATCGATCTCCTGCTGCCGCCGCCTCCCATCGGAAAGGGAAGCCGATGGCAACTCACGCCCGACCTGCTGGCCCCCCTGCTGGGTCTCGAGGTCGTCACTGAAGCCGACGTCACCGCCACGGTCACGGAGATGCTGCCCGGAGGCATAAGCCGGGTCGAATTCTCCGGAAAACTCGGCGGGCGGGTCTTGGGCGCCAATACCAAGTTAGAGGTCTTGGGCCGGTATCAATTTCCCTTGAACCAACGCAAAATCACCTGGCTGGCCATGTTGGTGCGGGAAAACCGCGAGCCGGGGGCCGTCGACGGCGGATTCGAAGCCGTCGCCCGATTGCAGCTCCAGCGGTCGGTGCGCCCGCGTCCCCAACTCCTGCCCCTCGACTCCGTCGCGCAAATCACGTTTCCGCCGCTCGACGACGACAAGCGATTGCTCTATCGTGACGAAACGGCGGGGTGGCAACTGCTCCATGACCGGCGGTGGTATCTCGTTGGAAAGACCGACCAATTGACGGCCTTTCGTTTCGTGGACTCCTTGCGCAGCCTGGCCCAGTGCAACCTCGCACCGATCGCGGACGGGTCGAAGGACGTCTCCCTGCCGGGATTCCAGGAACTGGTCAAGCAGTTGCTCGGCTCGAGCTTCCGCCGTATCGTCGATTTCGAAGAGCGGACCAGCCCGAGCGGCCACCGCATGTTCCGCGTCCACGCCGCCGGATCGGTCAACGATCTGACGATTCACTGGATCTATTATCTCGTGACCGCTCCCGACGGGAAAAACTACGTAGCCGTCTTCACGGTCGAGGATCAAGATCTTCCCCTCTTCGGAGAAGCGGACAAGGATTTCGTGGCGGGGCTGGCGTTCTTGCAACCAACGGGCGCCGACCGTCCGGCCCCACCCCCGGCGGCGGGAACTGCCGACGGCGCCGAACTGTCGGCTAAGCCGGGCAGCGCCGCGGGCATCAAGTGACCGCACAACTAACGGCGGTCCCCCGTCAGTTGCGACCGGCGAAGATTCCCGTGGCGTACCACACGCCGTTGGAACCCCGTTTGATGTCGTAACCGTACGCCCTTTGCGGCGAAGATACGGCCCGCCAGTGACCGGAAGACTGCCGCCAACTCCGGACGCACTCGATGGCGGCCGCCAACAGCCCTTGCCCGGGCCAACTCTCGGCGCAGACCTCGCTCGCCAAGGTCCCCGGCGGGATGCGGCCGAGAATACGATGAAATCGCGTTTCCCAAAAATGATGCCCCTGAAGGCGAATCCTGGCTTGATAGCGAGAATGGCCCTCCGCCTCCTCGAATAGATACGGGTCGGGCTTCCCGCGCACGCTGGCGGGATGCTCCGGATGCGTGCTCACCGCATACACCATCGTCCGCTGCGTCAATGTTCCCTTGGGCAGGGTCAGAATCACCTTCATCTGCTCGACGGAATACGGTCGCCCGTTCAAGAACGGAAATACGCTGACCACGGTCCCGAAATACTCTTCGCCCTCCGACTCGTAGTCCACAATGAACAGCCCGGGCTGGTGCTGCATCTCCTGCAACGACGGATGATCCAGCAAAGCGACCTCCCGATCCTCTTCTTTCATGGCGGCCGACTGGGGCAGCCGGGCCAAGACGAAGGGCGTCAGCGACTCGGCCACCGCGGGGTCGGCCAACGTCCTTTCGAATTGGTCGCGCAAGGCGGCCTGATCCCCTCCTTCCGGCACCAAGTACACCAGCATCATTCGTTTCGCTTCCTTCGCCGCTCGCGTGGCCGCCGCGTAGTCGGTCAGCCAGGACAAGGTGGGCAAGCTCGGGCGGAAGGCTGCGGCCGGCCGGACCGCATCATCTTGCATGACCTTCGGCGGAGCGGCATCGCCCTTGGCCAACGCCGCGGCGGAATTCGGCTGCGGCAATTCGCCGGGCAGCGCCGTCGCGGCCCGAATCGCCGCTAGCTGCTCGTCCGACAAGGTCCCGGATTCCGGGAGCGGAAACACCTGCCGGGCACGACCGTAGCCGGGGGAATCCTTCGGCAGGCTGAAGTCGACCACCGCGACTCCCGGTTTACCCTCCAGAAGGGCGAACGCCGGATCGTCGCTCAGCACGACATCCTTCCCCCCGCTGCGAATCGTCCGGCCGATTTCGACCCACGCGACCCAAGTTTTGCCGTCCCATTCGCCGCCCCACTTCGCCGTCACGGCCTCGCACCAGTCTCGCTGCCCCGGAGCATGAAAGCACACGACGAGCGGCCTATCCGCCTGCCGCGCGGCGCGAAAGGCTGTTACGTAATCGCTCGCGGACGGCGCAACTGCGACCTGCCCCTCCCGGGAAGCGCTCTCGGACTGATCTTCAGCAGACACCGAACCGACGGGGAACATAAACCCAACGACGCAAGCCGTTACGACGGCGCGCCACGGAGACCGTTCAAGGGCAAGAACCGACATACGCTCCTCCAAACAGAACAACAACTCGAACTGCCAAAACCTGGGAACCGGGAACCATGCCCGGCGCGGAAGCTTTTATTGAATACAGAACATAAGCGAGTTTCAACATCTGCACAGCCTATAACGACAGAGAATTTTGCGCAATAAGACCCCATCTTTGGGTGCATGTCGCCAAAGGCAACCCAGCCTTTGCACTTTCACTCCCGACGCTTCCGGCATAAACTAATCGCTACCGTACCCTGGGCACCGGTGGCACCGTTCGCGCTACCCGTCCCCCTCCACTCCGTCGGAGATTAGCGGTTGGAAGGTCTGGGTGATTTGGAGTACACGCGGTCGAGTCTCATCTGAAACAGGAGGATGGCTTCATGAAGGAGGTACGATTCGATTCGGCGGACACCTGTCCTCGGAGGGCGACCGGCAGGGTGGGACAGCGACGCTACATCCTTCTTGGCGGGGCCGGTTGGTGCATCTTGGCGGTCGGCATTTGCGCCCTTGGTACCCGCGCCGTGGCGGACGAATCCGCCGTCGTTCCGGCGGTGGCCGACGGCTTGACCGAGGCCATAGCCCAGGCACGCCAAGAGATCGAGCCGATTCGCCCCGACGACGTGTCCGCGGCGAAACAACGGCTGATGGAGGCCTTGGACCGACTGCAACTCCGTCTCAACCGCGACAAGGAACAGGGCGACAACTGGCGGAAGTACCTGCGGCTGGATGAGCTGGCCGCCGAACTCAAGAAGCCCGCCGCGCCTGCCTTGGAAACGCTGGAAGCCGTTCACGCCAAGTTTGCCGCCGGTCACGAGGGCCTGAATCTCGCCTGCTTCGTCGAGGTCCGCCGTGCCCTCCGCCGATTCATCGTCCGGTCTCGAGCCGTGGGCGACGACTCGCTGCCGGAAAAGCTGGGGCAAGCCCTCGACGAGTTGCCGGGTCTCCTTCAGGCCTATCGAGAGTCCCACGATCCGGCCGTCGCCGCCCGTGTCCAAGCCGTCATGGAATGGCTGGATCTTATGGACCGAGGACGCCGGGTCGTGACCGCGCTGGAGCGGGAATTCGGGCAATCCAACTTCTATGTGGAAGTGTCGGCGGACTTCCTGGCCAAAGCCTTCACCGAGCCCGTGGACACGACCGAGCCGGTGCGAGAAATCATCCTGGGCACGGATGTTCGCGGCACCGGGCACATCGTGGGACGACGCACGCTCCGTCTGTTGCCGGCCTCGGACCGTGCCGAACTGGCCATCGAAGTGACCGGCTCGATCACCGCCGACACGGTCGGCTACAACGGGCC
>Ga0067045_1028774_pt1 | contig 27797 bp, 21 predicted proteins | sample TerdegcTABiofilm_FD_59184 | JGI IMG/M metagenome (GOLD analysis project Ga0067045, IMG submission 59184) | Combined Assembly of (Gp0054472, Gp0054536) Wastewater bioreactor microbial communities from Singapore -Terephthalate degrading... | reverse complement strand
ATTCATAATTAATGTAATGCACCTTGTATGCAGTAGTATGTACGTGAGTCATTGCCAATTCATTTTTTAGCCAATGTGGTCGCAATTGCGGCCACAGGTTTTTCAACAGTAACTATCGCACATACTACGATGATGGTAAAAATATTCAATAATAAAAAATACCGGAGGATTAATTGGTTTACAATAAAAAATGGTTGAAATAAAATTGCAAAAATCTGAAAGTAAATGTATCTTCTGACGATGATGAAATTTATAATCATGGGGTGTTAACAGTATGGCAGGTAAAAGTGATAGTATAAACAGCACTATTGGTGAAGGTTCTGTTTTTGAAGGAAAGTTTTATATCAGCGGGTCACTGCGAATTGACGGTAAATTTGAAGGTGAAATAAAAACTGATGAGGAACTTGTTGTTGGCGAAACCGGAAAGGTAAAAACCAATATTCATGCAAAGAATGTTGTGGTTGCTGGAACTGTAATAGGAAATATTATTGCCGATGAAGAAGTTAAACTTTTAGAAACAGCTAAAGTGCTGGGTGATATTGAAACGCCGATTCTTACTGTGCAGCGTGGTGTGGTGGCACAAGGCATGGTTACCATTACTGGCGGGCAAAAGAAAGATGTAAAAAAACTTATTGAAGAATCGTATGCAGGGGCACCACAGGCACAGACAGGCATGTTTGGGAAAAAAGGCCAGGAAAGATGATTCGTGAAACAGAAATACCGATAATTACACTATGAAACACTGGCAATTACATAGCTATTCGTTTGGAAGTCTCAGTATTACTGTTTTGTCTGCTGAGATCATTATTATATTCAGGGGCACAAAAACCACTATTATTAAAAGCATACCATTTAAAAAAATTAAAAGCATAGCTTTAGTGTGTGGAACTATTGTGATAGGGGTTATCCTGTTTACAGGGTATGCCCGCTCTCATCATGTTTTCAATTCTGAGGCTTCATGGTATGATGAAATAAAGAAAAAAGCAATTGCAAGCAAAGACTTTGAAGAACCTGATAAGAAAAAACCGCTAAAGATTGTTCAGCATACTGTGAAATCGGGTGAAACATTAAGTGAGATTGCGCAGATGTATGGCGTATCAATGGATACCATCTGCGGCTGCAACAGGCTGGAATCGTATGACCTGGTTCAAGTTGGACAAGTTTTAAAGATACCAAACAAAGATGGTCTGCTGGTAAGTGTACAGCGTGGTCAAACATTACCCGCTCTGGCAAAAAAATATAATGTGGCAATAAACAAGATTGTTGAAGAAAACAGCTTCGCAAATCCTGATTTTATAAATATTGGGCAGGACATTTTTATTCCCGATGCAAAACCACTGGATATTTTTAAAGGATTTTTATGGCCTGTGCACACAAAGAATATTACCAGCGGTTATGGGTGGCGCAAGGATCCTTTCTATGGTGAAAGCCAGTTTCATCAGGGGATTGATGTGCGGGCTAATTATGAATGGGTGCGTGCAAGCAAATATGGCCGGGTAAGCTATGCAGGCTGGCTGGGGGGGTATGGCAAGGTGGTGGTGGTTACCCATCCTGGTGGCGATAAAACCTTATATGGGCATCTTTCAAAAATAACTGTCCGTGAGGGGCAGTATGTTAAGCAGGGACAGATTATTGCAAAAAGTGGCAATACCGGCAATTCAACAGGACCACATCTTCATTTTGAGATAATCCGTAAAGGGCAGCACATTAATCCATATGCAGAGTTAAAAAAGAAACGTAAATAATATAATACCAAATATATTCACTGACAGGACATAAGTATGGCTAACTGTAATTTTGTATGCGAAATTGGCACTGAAGAAATTCCAGCAGGGTATATCCCATCAGCTATTGAACAGGTAGAAAAAATTGTAACAGAAGGTTTACAGTCATATCGCATTGCATTTGGGAAGTGTACGGTGTATGCAACACCACGTCGTGTTGCAATACTGGTATATGACATGGCCGATAGTCAGTCGGTAGATTATGAGGAACTCAAAGGTCCTTCGGTAAAAGCAGCCTATGATGACAGGGGCACCCCAACCAGGGCATTAACCGGTTTTCTTGAAGGGAATAAAATTAAACTTGAGGATACATACATACAGAAGACCAGCAAAGGGGATTATATCTATGCAAAGCGTAAAGTTGAAGCACAACCTGCTACAACAATTATTCCTGTCATTATTGAAAAGATTATTAATGAGCTAAATTTTCCAAAGCGGATGCGCTGGAACGTTAAACGTGTATCATTCCCGCGGCCAGTTAACTACATATGCGTACTTTTTAATGATGCAGTGGTTCCCTATTCAATAGATGGCATTGATTTTGACAATAAGGTACGAGGTCATTATATACAGTATAACCGTATGATACCTTTATCACGATGTGACGAGTATATTCCCACGCTGGAAAACAACGGGGTCATAGTTGATCATAATAAGCGAAAAGCTATAATTCATGAACAATTGCAAAATGCAGCAAAACAATTGGGTGGTGTGCTTGTTGAGGATGATGAATTGCTTACCACCGTTACCTTTTTAACAGAAATGCCATATGTGGTAATATGCAGCTTTGATGAAGGATTCTTATCTATACCTGATATAGTACTGATAACTGAAATGAAGGAGCACCAGAAATATTTTGCTGTGCGCGATAGTAAAGGGAAATTACTTCCTAAATTTTTAGTTATTTCAAATAACCCACCAACAGAGCATATCGTAAAGGGGAATCAGCGTGTAATTAGAGCACGGTTTACAGATGCGCGTTTCTTCTTTGAAGAAGACCGTAAAGTCCCACTTGCAGGCAGAGTGGATATGCTTAAAAGCATCCTGTTCCATAAGGAGTTGGGTTCTATCTACGATAAAGTTGAAAGGATGCAAACAATAGCAAAGGTTATTTGCAATGAGCTATCGCTTAATACGCAAATTACCCAGAAGATTCAGCGGGCTGTCATGCTATCCAAAACTGACCTGACGACAGCACTGGTGTTTGAGTTTACGTCCCTGCAGGGGCAAATTGGCAAAATATATGCGCTGCTTGATGGTGAAGATGAGGAAGTGGCACAGGCTATTGATTTCCAGTACAGGCCGCGTTTTCAGGGGGATGTGCTTCCGGAACATATTGTGAGTATTGTTGTTTCGCTGGCTGAAAAAATTGATAACATATTTGGTTCGTTTTCTGTTGGAAATATCCCCAAAGGTTCTGCCGACCCATATGCACTGCGACGGCAAGCTGCTGCAATTGTGGATATGCTTGTTGAACGAACAATCCATCTTGATTTAGCAAACGTATTCAGGGAAGTTTCATCGCAATACAGTAATGGGGATAAGCTTGTTGAACCAATACTTGAGTTTATTAATGGCAGAGCCAAGACATTTTTATATGAAAAGCAGTTTGCCTTTGATGAGGTTAATGCATGTTTAGCAGTTGGCTGTTATGATTACTATGAGCTGTTTCTCAGGGCTCAGAGCATTCATGAATTCCGTAAGGATAAGGGTTTTGGTGATCTTTTGATTGCATTCAAACGCATGAACAATATTGTCAACGCATTTGTTAAAAAGAATCCTGGTTATGTCTTTTCATTTAATCCTGATGCGCTGATAATAGATGAAGAGAAACGTTTATATAGTTTTTTCAACAATAAGGAAAAAACCATAAAAGAATATATTGCAGAAAACAAGTATAGAGAATTGTTCCTTTTGCTTATTGAAGGTAAAGAGATTATAGATACATATTTTGATAAAGTCATGGTGATGGATGCTAACACTTCGATTCGCGACAACAGGTTGGGAATGTTGCACTATATCCTGACGCTATTTACCACACTTATTGATTTTTCACAGATTCAGGAGTAATGTATGAAAGTATGTGATGGTGTGTATGCATATATATGGCGCGGTGTTTTTGAAAATAACTGCAATACATTTTATTTAGGTGATCCTTTCAACATGTTTATTGATCCTGGCCTTGCAAAGTATGTGGATATGCGCTTTGCGGATATGAAAAAGGATGGAATTGATACTGAGAAAATAGCGTATATTGTGTCAACCCATTCGCATCCTGATCATTTTGAAGGATGCCAGCAGTTTATGGGCAAAGGTCCTAAAGTTGCAATGCATAAAGAGGAGATAGCTTTTTTAAATGAAATTGGCCCTCAGTTTTTTGCCATGTTTGGCATGAAATTTCCACAATTTACATTTGACATTGAGTTGGAAGAAGGCCCTTGGAAGATTGGCAATGAGGTTTTGCAGGTGTATAAAACGCCAGGACATTCACCAGGTTCAGTTTGTTTATACTGGGAATCAAAAAAAGTGCTTGTATGTGGTGACCTGATATTCAAAGAAAGTGTAGGCCGAACAGATTTTCCTGGCGGCAGCAGTGCATTGCTGAAAGAAAGTATTGAACGAATGAAAGAACTTGATATTGAATACCTGTTGCCCGGGCACATGGATATAGTGGTTGGAAAAAGCAACGTTAAAAAGAACTTTGAGCTGATAGAAAAATATATCTTCCCCATGCTGTAATTACAGGGGTATCATGGCTTTTTTTGTCTGGCCATTCCAGAATAGCTTAAAGGACAATTTTGTTGGGGATACTGGAGCCACTTTCAGTTCTCTGTCCCAGCGATCATGAAGTTCAATGACCTTTTCTACACATTGTTTTGAAAAATCAAAATACTTCTGGCTACTGGTATTCTTCTTTTTGTACAGTTCATTTTCTTTTTTAATAAATTCATCTTCAAGTGTATGGATAGCAGGGGCGATAGTTCTCTGGAAATAATCCCATTTGAAAATGGCCTGACGGTGAATCTTTTCATGCATCCACCAGTACACGTCAGGTGAGTAAGTGCTTGTTTCATTTGCCGGGAAATAATCTATTTCTTTTCCAATAAGATAAAATGGCATGAAGACGCTTGTACAGGTTCCTGACGAGCCAGTAGCCCAAAAGACTGGAGTGTCTTTGCGCAGATGGGCAACAAATGCAGCAACGGATTGACTTGGACGGGTAGGAAGTAGTGATGCATGCATACACACCGTTCCCATATCAGTTTTATCTGGTGAAATATATTCATGGTCGCTGCCATGATCACGTAAAAATGCAAACATACTTTGAGGTGTTATGGATCCAGAATGTTGCATTGCACAACGTGTTGTCCGTGATTGCCGTGCAGCACATCGTGAAAAGTAGGTATAAAACCAATCAGAAAAGCACTCTTTAAAGTTAAAGGTTTTACCTTTTTTCAGATATCCTTTTTTGCGGGCATAATCCTCAATATTTTTTGATGAATAGTGGTATTCCTCTTCTATGGTTAATCCATTAGAAATACTGCGTATACCATCAACTTTTATTGCAACCCAGTGTTTGTTAGCAGTTTCAAGGACATAGGCTTCGTTAGGGTCAGCAAAAATAAATGAATTATGGTAATATAATTTATGTTCCATTCCAGCATTACCACCCTGCCCATAGCGTTCTATGAGTTCGGTGGAAAGCATGAGTGCATCATATGCAGTTTTACAGCGTTCCAAAGCCAGACGCATAATATCCATACCTAAAAGTCCGGTTTTTTCATAGGGTTCTTTGGTAAATACAGCCTCATTCCCAATAGCAAGGCCATATTCATTTGCCCCCATTTCACAACCCCACATCCAGAATGGGGTTGAAATTAATATCTCATGTGTGCTTTTTACCTGCGGTATGGATATATAGGTGCATTGAACGGCTGTTTCATTGCCCCAGTTTCGCCTGGCAATATATTTTAATAACTGTGCTTCATTTGCTTCCCTGTCACTGTTTTTGGCTAAGATTACACTGCCGTCAGCAGTGGCTTTACTGGTGGCAACAATGGTATCACACATAACAATCCCCTGACCCTGTATAGTATAGTATATGTTTCGTTGCTATCAATATCGAATTACATCTCACAGTATATAATGTACATATATAAAAGTCAAAAGTTTTTTTACATTATAACTATACCATACCACATTATGCAGTATGGTATAGTGTATAAATATGTATTATTTGCGCCGTTTAGTCCATCTAATTGAGGTATTTCCTCATCTGCCATTGGGGCTTCAAGTAGATGTTCAGGCAAAAAGTATGTGTTGGCAATAAGAGTGGAAACAACTGCTAAACCAAGCCACACCGACGCTACTACAAACATAGTCAGCATAAAAACCTCCATAGAGTATAGTTAAAAAAATTTGGCGGAGGTAAAATAAAAAACCTACTGCCATGCAGTAGGAGCCATCAGCCGGAAGGCGTTTAACGGGGGCCCCCATCCCCTGTAGAGTAAGTATAGTATAGAATACTTTAAAAAAGTAGCACTTTTGTCAATATATTAAGAAAATATTTTTAGGTGTTTTTATTTTTTTCAGGTATAAAAAAATACATAAGCAAAACAACGCCACAAAAAGCAAGACAATACCCTGCCCATATTGAAGCTTCAGGGAAAACGGAAGTAATAAAAAGATAGTCCTGATTAACAGCCCATAAAAGTATGCCAAATAAGCAACAGGCAACACAAAGTTTCAGTATCTGATTAGGTGAATATCTTTTCTGAATGAGCATGAGTGATCGTGTATGTAACGCTAATCCCTTTAATAGACGATATACGTATATCAAAAGAATCATGAATATCAGATATACTAGAATCCATAGTGCATATTCTGCATAGATAATATTACTCATTCCTACAGAATCAAATCCAATCCACTGTGCCCAATCATTCAGAATATATGCAAAAAATGGCCAGCTGCGTTGGCTATTGGTTAAAATTACAATACCATCGCCAGTTTCGGGTATTGAATGGAAGTGTGTCATCCATCCTGTTCCCTGCCCTCCATGTGATACTGCCATTACATTGTTTTTTGAAAATTCAATAAAATGCCCTAATCCATACCATGGAAAAGCAAAGCCATACAGGCCAGGTATTTTCACAGTGGGATTATATAATGCCTGTATAGATTTGTGATTCAGTACTTTTGTGCCAGTGTTATTGAATTTGGTCATGCCTGCAGTGACAAACTGTGTAATATCTTCAATTGTTGAAAATAAGCCACCAGCACCTTTTTCAGGATATACATAAGGAGGAACAGGTTTACCTTTGAGGGTATATCCGTTGGGGAATGGTTGGAAGCTTTTGCTCCATTGATAGCTTGAGTGGTTCATGCCTAAGGGCTGTAAAATTTCCTGGTGCATATACACAGCAAAAGGTTTGTTCGTTACCTCTTCAATCAGCAATTCAAGCAGATTAAATCCTGTATTTGAGTAGGAAAATGTTGAACCAGGAGATGCCATCATGACAGCATCTCTGTAAAGGCTTTCTCGTAATGGTGGTATTACATCATCCGGTGCATACCGCACACCGATTGTACCCAGGGGTAGCCCTGCACTGTGGCTTAATAACTGCCGTATGGTTATTGCTTCAGGATGAAATGCAGATGGTGGAAATTTCCATGTTTTCAAATGTTTGATAATATGTTCATCCAGAGATATAGCTCCACGCTCAACCAGTTTTAAAATACCCCACGCTGTAACTGATTTTGAAATTGACTCAACGCGGCAAGTTGTTTCCAGCTTCATGGGTATTGTTTTTTCTTTGTCTGCAAAGCCGTATGCATTCGCCCACAATATTTTCCCTTGCCTGATAATAGCAATATTTACTCCAGGAATTTCATATTTTCCCATTAAAACTTTTATACGATGGTCAAAGTACTGTAAAAAGTCATGTTCTGTAGTTTTTGATGGTATGGTGGATAAGGGACAAGGATAAAATGCTTTAAAAAAAATAATCAGTGAAAGAAAAATTGCAACTAACAGTATAAAAAATAATAGTGTTGTTTTTTTATAATGGCGATAGTTCATAGTAATATAATCCTTTCTTAAAAATTGTTTTTTGTTTGGACTACGGATTGAAGCATATCAATCTGTGACAGGATTTTTGTGAGGGTCTTTGCTAACATTTCGGTATTTTCATATACGGCATTTGTAATGGTAACAAGCTGCTGTATTGTTGAACTAATCTCTCCAATAGTTATTTTTTCTTCCTGTGTGGCGCTTGTAATCTGCGAAGAACCCTGCAATACAAGTGCCATATTTTCTTCGATGCTTTTTGTTAATTGCTCCTGTGATATGCAAAAATCAAGGATTGTGTCTATTGCATGATTAACCATATAAACAGAGCGTTCAACATCTTCATTTGAGTATACAACTGTGCCCATAAGGATTGTCTGGTTTTCAATATCAGTAACTATGTCCGATAAGATTGCCTGGATATTTTTTGATTGTTCTAAGGATCTATCTGCTAATTTCCCAATTTCATCAGCTACAACGGCAAAACCGCGCCCATACTCGCCTGCCCGTGCAGCTTCAATTGAAGCGTTAAGTGATAACAGATTGGTTTTTTCAGCTATATCATTAATGGTTTCGGTTATTGTTAATATGGTGTCCGAATAGTTTTTTATTTTTTCTATGCCTTTAAGTGCTTCAGAAAGGTGTTCTTTTGTTACAGCTGTTTGCCCCTGACTTTTATAGCTCAGTTTGACTGCTGTTTTAGCTGCATCGGTAATATGGCCAATACCTTTAATTAATTCCATTAACAGGTCTCTATTTTTATTAAGAATTGTATCCTGATGCTTGGAATTAGAAGCAATGATGTCTACCGTGGTTGAAAATTCTTCCAGGGCTGCTGATGTTTGTTCAATGCTGGTGGTCTGATCATGCATGCTATTTTGCAAAGTACGTGCAGAACTTTCAACTTCCTTTGCTACATGCTGTAATTCCCCAATTGACTGATTGATTTTTTGTACTATCTGTATCAGGTCAGCATTCTTCTTTTCAATATATTGTTTTGATTCAAGCAGTTCCTGTGCCAGTTTTGCAGAGCGTTGTGACAAAATTGCGCCAATGCCCAAAATTAATGCGGGGTACCCCAAATTTATCCAGAAAAAGTTGGTATAAAAAATCCCTGATACTGCAAGTGAATCATGGCCCACACAGATCATCATAAAAATATAGGGCATTAGCAGTGTTTTGGCTTCTTTTTTATTATTTCGTATACCCTTTATAATAAGTGCTCCCCACAGTATTTGAACAATAAGTCCAAATGATCCAATAACCTGGAATCGCCAGCCTGTTACGGGATCATGTTCAGTAGCAGAAAGGCTTAAAATTATCATACATGCAGCGGCAATTGTAATAATAATCCTGAGTGTCCTGTTCAAGCTATCTGTCACATTTTCAAAGAAGAAGTATACAACTATCGCAATAACTGCAGTCAGCGCATAGTATATTTTATCCTGTGTATTAAAGTCCATAATCCAGTAATGTGGCAAATAAAAATGCATTGCACTTATACACCACAGGAGGGAAACAATTGCAAAATATAATGTAAGCACATCTTTGTTTTTAAAATAAAAGTACAGGGCAATAATAGCTAACAGGAATGTAAGGAAGCTGGTTGCAAGTGGTATATATTCTGCAAGTAATGAACGATAAAAATTTATTACTTTGGCATTAGCAAGTGTAGTAATTAAGGGCACGCCATTGTATTCGGCATTCTGATTACTGAATACTCGTATGGCAATAATATTTGGCTGGTTATATTTAACAATATGCAAAGGAATTACATAGTACCTGAAGCTGTTCCATTCTGAATGAAAGTTAGGATATTCACTCCCAGCAGATCCAATTTTATAACCATTAAAATATGTCTGTTCAACATCCCACACTTTTCCTAAAACAAAAGCAATATCATAATTTTTAAATGAATCTGGAATAACAACTGATTTTCTTAGCCATAGATACTGCCTGGATTTTTTTGGCGATAGTTTCCCGGGAAGGTTAATTGATTGCAGTGAAGAATCATCGAATTCAGGTTGTGCAATGGAGTAGTTGTCTCCTGAATACAGTTTCCAGTCAGAGTGAATGTCAATAAAAGGATCACCTGTGTCACAACCAGTAATCCACAAGCATACTATGAGAATTGATAGTACCTGTACTGAACCGGGAACTTTCATCATATTCCTGAAACAAATCGTTTTGATTTTAATTTTGTATATAAGAACAAAATAAATATGTCAACAATTTAATTAGTGTTGTAACTTTTGTTTTATATATTTATGGGGATTATTTAAAACCATGGTATTTAGAGGCCACGGTAGCATACAATGTCGTCTCGATACGATTGCTGGCGTAATCACTCGACTACCGGCCAGACGAAGCCAATCACTGAGGGGACGTGAAACGTGTGTAGTAAGTGTTCTGTCACCGAGTGCTTGAGAAGCACAAGTATCAAGGTGGCCGACTGCCACGCTTAGCTTGCAGTGACGTGCAACCAAACGTCATTGCAAGTCCTGACGTGTCAATCATACCGTTATCCTGATGAGTCCCAGCTTTTTTGGAACGACGAAGGATCTCACCGTTCCAATCATTAAACAACGTTTATCATCTCTGTATTTTGTTACAACACCGCAGGCACTCAAGCGCTTGAGCGCCTGCGTTTTTATTTTTTTATCAATTACATATCCTTACTCTGACCCAGGTTTTTAATATGCTCACTCCATCTTATTTCTTATAACCTTTTTTTATTCGTCTCTACCACCTAAGAGTCCAGCCCTTATGAGGAAATACAACAGTGTCATTATTGCTGATGCTGCAGCAGCCACATACGTCATTGCAGCAGCGGATAGTACTTTGCTAACCCCTGCAAGCTCCCCTGAACTCACAATGCCATAACCTTGTAAAATTTCCTTTGCACGTGATGAAGCATTAAATTCTACCGGTAGTGTAATAAGCTGAAAGAATACTACCAGGCTAAAAAGCAAAATTCCCAGTTTAACAAGCCCTAATGAACCCATAACAAAGCCTGCAAAAATAATTATCCATGAAAGGTTTGAACCAATGGACGCGGTTGGTGCTATGGCATTACGCAGAACAAGAGGCCTGTACAGTTTTGCATGCTGAATAGCGTGACCAGTTTCATGTGCTGCCACACCAATTGCAGCAAGTGAATTGCTATTATATACTTCAGGTGAAAGCCTGACTACTTTCTTTATGGGGTCATAATGGTCTGATAAAAAACCTGTGGTTTCTTCAACCGGGATATGTGATAATCCATTTTGCTGTAAAATCATACGTGCCACATCTGCTCCTGTATGTCCGGATCGTGATGGAATTTGAGAATATTTGTTAAATGCACTTTTTACCCTGAACGAAGCCCACAGTGAAATTAGAAGAACAGGTGCCATCATCATCCAGTATAAGGGGTCAATTCCCAAAAACATTTGTTACCTCCTGAAAAATTTTTAATGTACTTATATATGCCTTATTTTCATGAACCAACATGCTTTTTTATATACATGCAATACTTAATATACAAAATATCTGTTCATTTGCAAAGTATTTTTGTATCAATCCTTTTGTTTTTGTTACAAAATTATTCCATGACGATTTATATCGATGTTTTATGTTTGACAGTTACCATAAATAGTATATATTGTTATATACGTTAATGTGTGCATGGTATTGTACGCATACATAGGTACTATCGCATATCCCCGACACCATATGCGGAAAATTATACTATCCATTGTGTACCGGGAAATACTAAAAGGATATTAAAAGGAACTATCGCCATGAAAAAATTCTTGCCGTTTCTTATGATTATTGCCATTGCATGCAGTTCTTTACCAGATACAAAGACTGAAACTATCACCAGGCCAGTATATAAAGAAACAGCATTTGAACTGTACAGCAAGGCATTACTATTGAAAAATGAAAAGAAATATACTGAAGCTATCAAACTCTTTGAAGAAGCCAGCAAAGAAGGTACTCAGTTAGATGCTATTTACTATCAGATTGCAGAATGTTATTATTATCAGTATGATTATGCAAAGGCAATAGAATATGCCAGCAAATCAATTGCAGTAAATGAAAACTGGGATAAGCCGTATGTGTTGCAGTATTCGGTATACATGAATCTGAACCAGGTTGATGAAGGCGTTGCGGTTCTTGAAAAGCTGTTGCAGAAAAGGCCTGAACTGTACCGTGTACGTTTTAATCTAGCAACCGTCTATTATTCACAGTTAAAACAGAATGTCAGAGCACGGTATCATTTTTTAAAAGTTATAGAACAGAGCGAATTTGAATCAATTGAATCATACTATAAAGAACAATCATATTATTATTTGGGACACATATATTATAATTTTGGCGAATTTAAAAAAGCGTATCATTATTTTTTAAAAGCGTATAATGAAAATCCGGAAAATTATTCCATGTTGTATATACTGGGGCTTCTGAATCTGGAGAAAGGTGATATAAAACAGGCAATAAGTTATATTATACAATACCTTGACCGATATCCCAATGATCTGAAAGCAATATTGCATGCAGGCAGAATATATTATATCTATGAAGATATGAAAGCGTTGCCTGTTTTGCGGAAAGCCATTAATCACAGAAGCTCGGAAGGATTGCTGGCACGGATGATGTATAATGAACTGCTGCACAATGACGATGCAGCCAGAGAGCTGGCACAAAAGCTTAATAGAATGAACACGTCTCTTGATATGCCGTATATTGCACTGGCTCGCATTGCAATGAGAAAACATGATACTGCTACTGCTGCAGCAAACTTTTATACAGCGGGTGTTATGCTGTATCAAAAAAAAGATTATGAAGCTGCAACAATAATGTTCACGCTGGCTTTGACTAATGACCCATCAATATATGAGGCATATCTGTATTTAGGACAATTATATGAAGATACCAATCAACTGAACAGAGCTATCTATTACTATACCATTGCATATTCCATGAAAAAAGAAAATGACGTTTTATTAAGAATTGGCTATCTGTATGCACTTTTGAAGGATTATACAAAGGCTTTTGAATATATGAATGCAGCCCAAAACCAGGATAAAGAAAATCCTGATGCGTATTTTTTTAAAGGTCTGGTGTATCTGCAAAAAAATAATTATCCTGATGCAGAAGATATGCTCCGAAAGGCAGTTGATTTAAAAAAGTCGGAAACCTATTATTTTTACCTGGCATCTGCTCTTGATAAACAGAAACGAGTACAGGATACTATCGCCGTATTACAGGAAGCCTGCAACAATGAACAGAAAAGTGCAAGGATTTGTAACTATTTAGGATATTTATATGCTGATAACAACATACGCTTGGATGAATCGTTATCTCTCATTAACACGGCGCTGGAAAGTGAACCTACAAATGGAGCATATTTAGATTCATTGGGATGGGTATATTTCAAAATGGGGAAATATCATGATGCATTGCCTTTACTGTTACAAGCAGCACAGGAATTAGAGCTTGAAGGCTATCCTGACGCAGTTGTGTATGAACATATTGGCGATGCATATAATGCCCTGCAATTGCAGGATAAAGCACTGGAGTACTGGAATAAGGCATATACGCTTGACCCAAAACCCGAAGTGCAAAAAAAGATTAATACTCAAAAAGGGAAGTAATTGTATTATGATTGGAATGAGTAAAAAAATGCTACGCATTGGTGTATTGCTAAGTCTGACTGTTTATTATGGGTGTACTTCTGCACCAGTAAAAGAAACAGAAAAAAAGGAAACAAGTGCAACACCGCTCTTAGAAGAAATAATAAAATTAAATGCTACATTGCCTCATACAGTGATTGCATCGTTGCGAATAGAAAATATATCTAAAGAAGGTTTCAAGTCATCAGCAAAACTGCTCTATAATGTGGATGCAAGGAAGGCAAAAATGTCAATTGTTGATTCAGTATTTGGAACTCAGCTGAGCGTGGTGGTGCGAGATAATGATACCCTTTATATTTATCAACCAATTGCAAACAATCTTTTAGTATTTGATTATAATAAATTCCCTGTATATTCTTTTCTCCCATTTAATATTGATGTTGAACTAATAGACAATCTGTTGATTGGCAAGATACCGCTTTTAAAAAATTATTATAGTGTAAAGGCGCTTGAAACTGATAGCGAACAATTTATATTACTGGAAAATGACACAATGCATCAGACTATATCTATGAAAGACAATGTCCCCAGTAAAATTTTGTTTGTGGTAAAGAGCACCAACAGCCGGTATGAAATATATTTTTTAAAACCTAAGATAGATAATAACATGTTTACCTGTAAAGCATTACGGTTTGTTGATGTTAATGGCAAAACAACATTTGAGGTAACCATGCAGCAGTACGTGATAAATGAAGCAGTGCCTGATACTGTGGCTGAGCTAAAGCTACCTAAAAATACAAAAATAACAGATTACCGATAGTAACTGGAAATAACCTTTTCATAAATAGCTGCCATCTGTAACGCAGCATTGTCCCAGTTAAAATGTGTTTGTACACGTTTAATTCCTTTATGCGATAGTTCCTGTAATAGCTTTTTATTTTGCAACAGATTATCGATGGCATTGGCCAGTGCTACCTCATCCCGTGCAGGTACAACAATCCCTGCATCACCAACCACCTCCCTTAGTGCACCACCGTCGCTGGCAATAACAGGCGTGCCGCATGCCATAGCTTCGGCTGCAGGAAATCCAAATCCTTCATACACTGAAGGAACAATGGCGATGGTTGCTTCATTATAGTGATGTACCAGTTCATCAGTTGATGCGGCACCAACAAATTCTACTTTGTTGCGCATGCCAAGAGTATCAACAAGTTTCTGTGTGATACGACGGTGTGGAGCACCACCATCAATAACGGTTAGTGTGGCATCACTTTGTATCAGGGTTAAAGCCTTGAGCAAATACACAAATCCTTTCTTGCCGTCTTCAACATTACCCACAAATAAAAGCTTATTGTGTTTTTTCTTTATATTTGGCAATTTCCTGAAAATTGAAGTATCAAGTCCATTGTATACCACTGACTGTTTGTGTGGCGGAACACCAAAATCTTTTGTTATTCTGTGTTTGGAATCCTCTGAAACAGTGATAATATGGTCAAGGCGTTTTGACACAATTTGCTGCATAAGGATGGGATAAAACATGACTCCTTTCATTCTGTTTTTGAATGATGAAGCACGTTCTAAAACATTTTCTAAGTCAATGGTTAATGGATGATGGATAGTGGCTATTACAGGAATGCCCAGTGCTTTCATGAAAAGCAGTCCATAGCCAATACACTGATTATCGTGGATGACATCAAAATGGAGCTTTTCATGGAGCTTTCGCACCATAAAAAATGCGCGGTAACTGAATCCGCTTATTTCAGGAAAGGCACCAAGCCGTGAATGGATATATTCATAGGCATTAATGGGATGAAAAATATCAAATGGATTATCATACGTGATACATTCAACGCCTTTTTTAATATAGTACTGATTATTTTCAATATAGTGGATAGTAACATGATTCATGTGGTGTGGATAGGGAGGACCAACGATAGCATGCACTTCATGCCCCTGCCGTGCAAGAGCTTCTGCTACATATTTAAGGTATATACCCTGACCACCGCAAAAAGGGTTGGCACGATAACACAAAAGGCATATCCTCATATACGAGGCGCTCCCACCTTATGATAAAGAGTACTGTGTGTCACAACTTTATCGGGATCAATTTCTTTTACAATCCGTGCAGGATTGCCAGCAACAACCACATTGGGTGGCACATCTTTGGTTACTACGGCACCTGCACCAACTACTGAGTTCTGGCCAATGCGCACTCCTTTACAGATAATGGCTGAATCGCCAATCCATACCCCTTTTTCAAGGATAATAGGTGCAGTCTTGCCCACAGGGTTGGTGCGGTCATGTATATCGTGCCAGTCAGCATCGGTAAGGTAGCAAAAGTTAGCTAACATGCAGTCATCGCCAATAACGATATGCGAGGCACTGCTTATTCGCACGCCGTTCATCACAAGTACGTTATTTCCTATATCAATACGCCCTTCATGACCCGCAAGTCGTACGGTTGTTAAGGCGGTTTTACTGCCATTGGCAGCTAAAAAAACCACATTTTTGCCAAGGTGTATGTTGGGTCCATAAATATCAATGTTCCACAATCCCCACACGATGGGGTTGCCTGCAATGGAGGCAAACTTTTTCTTATAAGATAGTTCCCAGTATAAGCGGGTTTTTACATTAAACATCAAGCGTTTAAATGTTGATACTTTGAGATAGTTATCCATAACACACCTTTGCTGTATTGATAAAAGGCACACTATTCAAATTTGATTCACCGTCAAGAGATTTTTTTACAACCTGCTGCTTACCCCAACATCAGCCCACAGGTGATTTTTTAATGTGCTTGCTTTGCCATTGCCATCAAAATCATATTCAAGGTAAAAATCTTTTGAAAGGCTGCGTGCATAATTGAGTGCGGAAAAGAATGTCACCCCGTTATGTTCATACGAGGTAACAAACGTCAATCCTGCATCGCTCCATCCTTTTTTATCTAAATACGCATTGTTGTAGTATGCTACCCATGCACCTGTTTTTACGGTAAATGTATCAGCATGTACTATCTCTTTAAAAAGCGTAAGCTTTGCGTATACATCCTCATTTACCGGTGTTTCTGCATTGGTTTCCTCAACAAAATAATCGTAGTACAGCTCCAGTACGGGGATAACAAAATATGAAGCGCTCACAATAGCATAGGCTTCAATGAAAGATGGATCAACGGTTGCTCCCGCTGCATCATAGAAAGGATAGTGGGTGTATTTTACTCCAATGGTGCTGCTTATTGCACCTGCTCCCCGTGCATATTCTATACCGTAATCAAACTCATGATATGTTTTAGCCGCCTTGATATCGGCTGATTCAGTAGCCGTTCCATAATCCTGATTCAATCCGGCAGTGACATAGAGCGTAACACCACTGAACTCAGCGCCAATCTTTGGCCATAAAACTCCAGAGCCCTTGCCATTGATTTCAACACCCCTCCACCAGTAGGTACTGTTATAGGTCAGGCCAATGGGGAAATAAAGGTTTTTTTCCTCAGAATAACTTTTACCTGTAACAAAAAAGAAGCTTGTTACACAAAACATAAAGAAAATGAATGTTCTTTTAATTGTACTCATAATGAACTCCTTTTAAAATTATTAGATTTATACTACGCACATATATGTGCGTTTTTTTTTATTTAATGATTTTGTGATAGTGGCAATACTTAAATTGTTTTGTAAGAAGTTAGATATTGATATTTAACATAGTAGAAATATACTCGTAACCTTTATGTAATAAAGATTGTAAAATAATACAATAGTTGGGGGTACTGCAAACAGTTGTAATTCAGACTCCTATAAAAATGGGAGTTATTCACCACTTTATAAAAATGCCATGATAGTATATAATTTCTGTTTATTATCATGGCATAAAATTAGGAATTATATTTCAAAAAATTTATAGAATAATAATCATCAAACTTATTTATTGTGCTATATCATTTAAAAAATCAGTAATAGCTTTTTCTGCTTTACCCCAATCTGATTTCACATATTTTGAAAGCAGAACATGATCACCATCTTCAACTGCTATCTTTCTGCTCAAAGGGTTGGGCTTGCCGTTGTTGAATATATCGTAAGCTTCAAGCATAGCTTCAACCTGAGCAGACCCGTCTTTATGCTCATTATCTTTGTAGTAATACAAAAGCAGTACAGGGCAGGAAACTTTACGGTACACATCATCCCGTGCTATTAAATCGCTCATGTCCAGTAATGAATGCAGTGATGCCCAGTAATTTTTTGCATACCAGTACATAGTCCAGTTGTCATTGGGGTCATCGTATGGATCATGGCGTTCGCGATATTTTGCAAAAAGAAGCACGGTTTTAAAGAATGGACGAAAGAGTAATGCATTACCTACAGGATTTGCAAAACGGTAGAAAGGCGAAACCAGTATAACTGCATCAGGTATATCAGGATGCTCTGCTGCAATATAGGTTGCAATGGCTCCACCCATACTTGTTCCAATGATCACTAATTTATCACCCAACAGTTTTGTCATCTGTGCGGCTTCAATAGCGGTGTCTAAAAGCTGGTAATATTCAGTGTTTTTATGATCATCCATGTTTGTACCGTGGCCGGGCAGCCGCAGGTAATACGTATTATATTTTAATTTTTTGGCGATAGTATCTATAACATATTCACCCTCACCACGCGAAGCACCATATCCATGGATATAGAGCATTGCTATTTTTGTTTTATCTGCAAATTTCAAAAGCTTTTCTTCATTATGAGGGCGAGCCCCTTTTTCTTTGCTTTCTTTAAGCTTCATCTGGTAGTATTCATCGAATGTTGCAGGCAATTTTTTAGGTGTATACGTGTAGGTAATGTGCGATTGATAGGCATCAATTGCTATTAAGGCAATGATGATAGCAACAAAAACGATAAGAACTTTTTTCATAAGAAGATTCCCCCTTAGATTATACACGTGTTGTTAAAGTCATTCTTAAAACAGTATGACTTGGATTTAATTTACGTGATTACAAAAAGATTTTTTGTACCCATTGCATAGGTACTCAGATATGAATAACATAGCCATTTTACTCGATATCGTTATAATTATACAGGGTACTATCGCCCCTGTAAAGCATTTTTTTATTGTAATTTACTGGTATGATATACAAAAGGTATTGTATACTGTGTATATGTATTTTGTGTATTTTGTGCCTCATTGTTTTGATTTTAATAGAGATAGTTAATAAAGTAATAATTTCAATATTGGCTTTTGCAATGAAAGAACATAAAGATATAATCAAACGCTTTTTTGGGAGTAATGTTGCTTTGCACTGTATTCGTGAAGCAATCCGCTATGCTGCCATTGTACGCATTGCTACCGCATACTTTGAGCCGTCAGGATACAACCTATTACGAGGAATGTTAAAAGATAAAGAAATAAGGCTTCTGATTGGGCGCAATGAAGATACGCAGGAAAAGATTGAAACTATCATTGATAAATTTATTGAAGATTTAGCATCAGCAAGCATTGAAGATAAAACAGCGTTTATTCAGGAATTGTGTGAGGCGCTTGGTGCTGGCTACTTTACGGTAAACGTAAGCAATCAACCAGCAACATTCACAACACTAGCGCCAAAATTTTTGTATCAACATGCCAAGCTCTATATTGCTGACACGCATAGTGCAGTGGTAACATCCGCAAACCTTACCTACAGCGGTTTGGTGCAAAGCAGGGAAGCAGGGATTGTTGTTACCAATGAGGATGATGTGCTTTTCTTTGTAGAAAAGTTTGATGAATATTTTAGTCAAGCTCAACCTTTAGCCCAGGAGCTTTTAGAAAAATTACAGGAATTGCTTGCTCTCTATCCGCCATACTATATTTACATGCGCTCATTGCTACTTTTGTATGATATGCCTGAGGATGAGTTGCCTGACAAATTACCACCACTTGCAGGATATCAAAAACCAATTGTATCGCGGCTATTAAGAATAATTGAAGAGCACAGCGGTGCCTGGCTTATTGCTTCAACAGGCCTTGGCAAAACGGTTATGGCGGCGCATATTGCAGCATATCTTTGCATGAGTAAACGTATAAATGCTGCATTGGTACTATGTCCAGCGGGGCTCAAGCGCATGTGGCACAGGATACTGCGGGCTGCACGAGTGTCAAGCGAGGAGTTTTCATATTATATTCTATCGCTTGATGATTTCAAAAAATCAATGGATGTGGCACACCTGTTAAGTGAGTTAGCACACATTGATGAAAATACGCTGATAATCCTTGATGAAAGCCATCATCTTAGAAACATTGGTTCTGTAGAAAACATTCGCCTGTCACATCAGCGTATCATGGATGCTGTGCATGAGCGCAAAGCAAAGATACTTTTGATGACGGCAACACCATACAGCACGGGTGTTGATGATATCAATTCACAGTTAGTTCTGTTGCCACACAAAGAAGTAGATGGTTTGTTTGGTAAATGTGTTCAACCATGGTGCATAGAAAGCCCATCGGAGCTATCAGAGCTACTGCCCGTTGTTGTATTAACGGCACCAACAGTTGTTAAATACTATAGCTCTATCGATGAGGCAGGAAATCGATTTGTGCTCTTCTTAAATAATGAAAAGCGCTATTTCCCCCATAAGCTGCATTTCCAGAATATTGAATATACCAATCAGGGCGATAGTATCCTCCATCAGTTATTACAAAGCAATCTTCTGTATAGAAAAGTAAATGATACCAGTAACACGCTCTTTCATGATACTGCAGGTGTACGCGATCCATTGTGGGAAGCTCAGATTGTTCACCAGGCATGTTCATCGTTAAAACAATTAGATGAGTTGCTTGACAAGCTTTCGCGTGAAGATGGCTTTGATAAAATACGATTTCATAATCAAGAAAGATTGAGCTCATTTGCTGTTGATAGTAGAATGCACCTGCAACCATTGCTGTATGAACAAGATGAAAAGATACAAAAATTAGCTAACCTGATTGAGCGGTTTAAACATGAAAAGGTTGTGGTATTTTGCCATTATCGAGAAACAGCACGCTACATAAAAGATGCATTGCAACGAATACTGCCTCACGTTGTTGTTGAATCTACGGTTGATGCTGATACCAATAAAATTGAATCCATTATACAGCGGTTTGCACCAATAGCAAACAAAGCGGATTATGTAGATGACGAAAACAATGTCAATGGAAAAGAAATACAGGTACTTGTGGCAACAGGTGCAATGTCTGAAGGATTCAATTTTCAGGATGCGCGGATTCTGGTTAACTTTGATTTGCCATGGACGGTACTCACGCTTGCCCAACGCATGGGGCGAATTTTGCGTCCATGGTTTGAACCACGTGATGTATATGTGTTTAATTTTATTCCATCAACAATGGGCAGTGACATTGTGTATCACGCATCGCGATGGAAAAACCGCCTGTTAACGCGCAATAAAGAGATAAGCTCATTTGCAGATATACCTGTACTTGTTGCCGATGGCGGAAAAGATTTTGAAATGATCAATCTGGCAAAATCAATAGCATTGTTTGGTGATCACGATCTCAATTTAGACGAAGTATTGGAATTTATTGAAACCGCTGACAACCTCCATACGTCGGGCTTTATTGATGATATAGCACAGCTTGATGAGTCTGTTAAACGTGAAGTTTTACGCCTGCCTTCAGGAATACGCAGTATAAAAAAATCAAACCTGAAAGAACCTATTGTGATATACATTCTTTTTAAATGTAAAAATAGATATTATCCTGTTCTTTTTGATGGAAAAGGGAAGATACTCTATGATAGTGAACGCATGGATGAAATTATGCACATTATACGTTCGCTCAAAGATGAAGAGCCATTATACAATGCAGAAATAGTTCAATCAATTGATTCTGTTTTGGTAAAAGCTAAAAATGAATGGGTTGTAAAACATCAATTCCATCCATATGAAGTTATGATTGATTGCTACTGTGTTTTGCTTTCTTAAAATGTAATTGCTGTTTTTATTGCCTTATGGGCATTTTTGTTGCTATTAACCTCAATCATTTCCTTATACCGGTCAATACTGAATGTGTGGGTAACCATCGTTTCAATATCGGGCATCTTCTTCATCAATTCCAATGCTTTAGCGAAGATATGTTTTGTTTTGCTGCCTTCCCTTATAAAGCCATAACCATAAACACCTTTGACGGTTAACAGCTTAAGCCATAGTGGAGTTGGATCATATGAAAGCTTGCTTGTTATGCCAACAAGGCTTACTACACCACCAGCCCGTGCAATGTTGATTGCAAGTGAAAATGTTTTTGATGAACCAACTGTGTCAAATACCCTGTCAAATCCACCCTGCAGTATCTTTGGTCCAAACATGGGGGTATATACTTTCCCATTGGTCAATGTAGCTGCATGCTCTGACAAATCACCCTGTACGATAGCATTGGCACCCAAGCTTAGAGCTTTTTGCCTGTGAAATTCAGATGGTTCAATTACTGCTATTGTTGCTTTGCAGTTTAACGCACGCAATGCACGAACGAGCATAAGCCCAATAACACCACAGCCAATAATGCACACCGTATCGGAATGTTGTGGCATGTTATCATAGATTGCCTGTAATGCTACACTTAATGGCTCAGTGAGCACTGCTGCCTTATCGCTTATGCTACCAGGAATTGCAAAAAGCTGTGCACGGTGTGCCGGCAGGTATTCTGCAAAGCCACCATTGACGTCCTTGCAAATACCGGTAAACATTCCTGGTGCGATAGTACCATTGGCAAAATTTTCACAGTTAGCAGGGCGTCCTTTTTTACATGAAGGACATAGCGGTAATTGTCGCACAGCACATGAAAGCATGGGATTTATAACAACACGCTGTCCTTTTTTAAAACCGGTATTGCCCGGCTCTTCAATGGTGCCGCAAACCTCGTGCCCAATCACACAGGGAAATGAGGTAAACGGAGAAGCCATGGGCGAGTCATGAAGCAAAATGAGATTGAAGTCGCTTCCGCAAAAGCCACAATACGTTGTTTTTACAATTGCCCAGTTATTATTAATAGGTTCTGGCTCTGGAATTTCAACCAGTTTGAGAGTGCCAATGGGACTTTTGTAAAATACAGATTTTGTAAATGCTCCCAGCGCTTTGAGCGCTACCCATTGTGGTATGGTTACATTAAACTGTAGTGCTTTCATGGTTGCCTTATATTAATCAAATTTCAACGACTGATAAAATAGCGGTGTTGCCGGACTTGTTACCGTTGGATCAGTAAGAACGTTAACACATGCCGGTTTACCGCTTTCCTTTGCACGGATAAGCGCAGGTGCTATTGCCTCATCCTTTTCAACAAATTCACCGTGTCCACCCATTCCTTCAACAACCTTTTCATATCTTCGGATGCCAAGCTCAGCACAGGTTACCCGTTCTTTGCCAATAGAAAGTTCCTGGCTGTGCTTTATCATTCCCCAGGCACAGTCATTGTTTACTATGCATACAAATGGTATATTGTGGCGCACAGCGGTATCAAATTCAAAACCGTTAAATCCAAACGAACCGTCGCCGGACAGCACCACTACCTGCTTATCCGGATGAATGAGCTTGGCTGCAATGGCAAATGGGATGCCTGCTCCCAAACAACCCAGAAGCCCAGCCGATTGCGATAGTACACCGGCTTTGTGCCTGGACTGAAAACCCACCAGACCAAAGTAAGTAGTATCACCGCCATCAACAACGTACAGCGCATCGGTGCCAAACACTTCCTGAGCCTTTGCAACCAGCCGTATAGGGTGGATGGGGTCACTGGGATTCTGGCGCAGCTTAATTTCACTGTCAATAAACGCATACCCTGCCTGTGTCAGCATATCAAGCCACTGTTGATGATTGCGTTGCTCAACCAGTGGCAACAATGCTTTCAGTGCTGCACCAGTGTCACCCAGAAGGCCCACATCAGCAACACGGTTGCGATTGATTTCAGTGGGTTCAATGTCAATCCTCACCACTTTTGTGGTTGGCGGAATGACAGCACCTGATTGAAAAAGCCAGTTAAACCTTATGCCTGCTGCAATAATGACATCAGCCTGTGACATTGTCATCATAAGACCAACATTGCCAATATTCCAGATTGACAGCGGATGGTTGTCGGGCAAAACACCGCGGCCATTGTTAAGCAGTATAAACGGAATGCCTGTTTTTTCAATAAAAGCCTGTAGTTCCAGAGTACAGTTGCTGTAACCAATACCTGACCCGCCTATAAAAAGTGGCTTTTTGGCGCTGTTTATAATTTCAGCGGCTTTATATAAGCTGGATGAATCGGGCACAGCTTTAAATTCATCAACGCTGGGAGTAAAATCAAACTCATCAACAGCTTTCCCAAGTACATCCGGGGGCAGTTCTAAAAACACTGGCCCTGGCCTTCCACACGTGGCATGTCTGAATGCCATATCCAGATATTCAGGGATGCGTTTAGTTTCATAGCAGGTGGCACACCATTTCACCAATGGCTTTACCACATCAACCTGGTTCATTTCCTGCAATGCACCTTTATGATCATCGCGAAGTGGATGACGACCGCATAACACCACAACCGGTGCATTATCTAAACATGCATTGGCAATACCGGTGATGCCATTGGTAAAGCCGGGACCTGCGGTTAAAAAGCACACACCAGGTGTACCAGTATAGACAGCAGTGGCATGAGCCATCATGACAGCAGCCTGTTCATGCCGCACATCAATTGATCGTATGCCATATTGCTGTAGTCCATCCAGCAATGCCTCAATATGTCCGCCCGATATGCCATAGGCAAACTGTATACCTCGCTTAGCTAAATATTTGCCAATTAAGTGTCCACCGTTTATTGACATAATTCCTCCTGTTTATTTTTTGTTTTTTTTCATGGCGATAGTTACTGCGTCATTGAACCATTGAATGAAAAAAGCCATCCCTTCAACATACAGGGTTCCTGTTGCTGCCGCGTAAAACGATGCTTCCTGAGTGCCTTCTTTTAATACGGTAAAACCGGTTTTAGCATCGGAAAAGACAAGAGCAGCATCATACTGTTTGAGCGAACGTGTTGAAGAGACAGAACCATTGTTAAAAATGAATGTTCGTCCTTTATTATTTTTTGTTTTAATTGCGATTTTGACACTGACAGTGCCAATAAAGCGTTTGAAGTCTTCATTGCGCTTTGAAGCAATGCGTAATATTAATGCCAGTACTTTTAACAGTAGTGCGAACCTCATAGTATAACCCTTTATATATAAAATATAAACATGACATAAACTGCGGTATTTGTACGATAGCTTGTAGTATTTGTAAATTATTTTTTTCTGATGCATTTAAAAATATGCTTGCGATGGAGATTTTTATAATGTACAATTCACACGTTACTAAAAAGCATATAAAGCTTACAAGAGGTGATTGGCCATGCTTAATGTTTCGGTAAACCAGTTAGCAGATGTAGTAGTCATAGACCTTGAAGGTGAGTTTGATATTGATGTCATACGAGATGTTGAAAAGGCGTGGAATGATGCGTTAGAAAAAAAACCAAGAGTTATTGGGTTCAACTGTAAAGAACTGAAGTTTATTGATTCATCGGCATTGGGCACCCTGGTAAAATTTATGAACAGTGCAACAAATAGAAAGATTAGTTTAGCACTTTTTAATGTTGCTCCATCAGTTATTACTATATTCAAGACTTCACGCCTGGATAAGTTTTTTTCAATTAATTCAAAAGAAGAGTTTGAAAATAAATTTCTGCCGGTAAAGTGATAATTATATCCAAAAAATGATTACCAGATAATTAAAGGCTTGCAAAATAACCCTACCATTTTAGAAATATATTTGTAATACAGTAACAATACTGTATACCCCTGCCCCATTTGGGGATGGGGATATATATTTATACTGCGTTTGATATAACCGCTTCAAGCCTGTAGTGGTTGTTGTGCATCTTTTTATTTTAATACTATATACATGGAGGATAGATAATGGCTGATAATGATGTTGTCATTGTTTCCGCGTGCAGGACGCCTATTGGCAGTTTTGGGCAATCATTAAAAGATGTTAAAGCGTATGAATTAGCTGCACTGGTAATGAAAGAAGCTTTGCGGCGGGCAAATGTTGAAGGAAGTGCTTTGTCGGATGTAATTTTTGGTAACTGTCTTATGGGATCTGATGAGGCAAATGTTGCACGTACTGCAGCAATCAAAGCGGGTATTCCTGTAGAAGTGCCAGCAACCTCAGTACAGCGGCAATGTGCATCAGGAATGACTGCAGTGGTATTTGGATCCCAGCAGCTTATGGTAGGTGATTCTGATATAGTACTTGCTGGTGGTGTTGAGTCAATGTCAAATGCACCGTATGTGTTGTGGAAAGCACGATGGGGTTTGCGGCTTACTCACTCTGAGCTTACTGATGCCATGTGGGAACTGCTTCATTCGGGAAGTGGCCTTTTAGGTGAGCCATATATTATGGGGCAAACTGCAGAAAATTTAGCAGAAAAATATTCTATTTCACGGGAAGAACAGGATCAGGTGGCCTATGAAAGCCATAAAAAAGCTGCTAAAGCCATTGATTCCGGGAGGTTTAATGATGAGATAGTTCCTGTTCCCATACCCCAGAAGAAAGGCGAACCAAAAATGTTTGAGAAAGACGAACATGTTCGCCGTGATGTTACGCTGGAAAGCTTGTCAGCCCTTAAGCCTGCATTTAAAAAGAATGGAACGGTTACTGCTGGTAATGCTTCAGGGATAAATGATGGTGCTGCTGCACTGGTGCTTACTACCGCTAAGCGTGCCAGTGAACTTGGATTAAAACCACTTGCACGGATTGCAGGAAATGCATTTGCAGGTGTTGAACCGCATCTTATGGGTTATGGACCTGTTCCTGCGGTTCAAAAATTGCTCAAAAAAACAGGGAAAAAATTAGATGATATAGACCTTATAGAACTCAATGAAGCATTCGCAGCACAGTATCTGGCCTGTGAAAAAGGGCTTGGCCTTGACAGAAGCAAAGTTAATGTCAATGGATCGGGGATAGCGCTGGGTCATCCAGTGGGATGTACCGGTGCTCGCATCATCGTATCGCTTATCTATGAGATGAAAAAGCGTAATGCAAAATGGGGTATTGCCACCCTGTGTGTTGGTGGTGGAATGGGTGGTGCAGTTCTTGTAGAGAATGTATAATTTATAAGAAGGCGTTGTATCAAAACAAACCATAGGGTAAGATTTCTCAGTCGCTTTATTCCTTTAAAATGATAATGCTTTTATGTACTTTCTTTTGTCCCGGGCAACAAAAGAAAGTACCAAAGAAAAATGCCCTTTACTCTCTGTAATATTAAACTTTCCACTGCGGGCTGCGGAATAGCATCCTTCAGGTCCTCGCCCGCATCCAAATTTGCCGTGCTTCCCTGCACGGCAAATCCTTGCCCTATCATTCGAGAGTAGCGAGAAGTTTCGGGAATCGGTGCCTCGATGCACACGCTTCGCGTGCACTCGGCAACCGGTGCTTCGATACATGGCAAACAAGGGCGTATCGAGACAACAGCACTCCGGTCACTTCGATACACGTGCTGCGCACGCACTCAGTGACCGGTTGTGTATCGAGACGTGGTCATCGAGTAGCCTATAGGGCGTATCGAGATGTGGTCATCGAGTAGCCTATAGGGCGTATCGAGATGTGGTCATCGAGTAGCCTAATAGGGCGTATCGAGATGAGTGCATTATATCCAGATGAGAAGATTATGATAAAATAATGTTTATGGAATTCTCTCAACGACCTTTTTTTATAGACAATCCCTGCATAGTATATTAACAGTAACTATCGCCAAAACTGCCATAAAAAAACTGAAAATATATAAAAGGATGATACATTTTTACTATTGCAATTGCATGTAATTGTAAATATCTATGTAGAGGAAAAATAGTATGGGCATGACAATTTCTGAAAAGATTTTAGCAGCACATGCCGGGAAGGAACGTGTAGAACCAGGTGAATTAATTGAAGCTAAAGTGGATTTGGTACTGGGTAATGATATTACTGCCCCTATTGCAATTAAAGAATTTGAAGATTTAGGTGTATCAAAAGTTTTTGATAATGAAAAAATAGCACTTATCCCGGATCATTTTACTCCCAATAAGGATATAAAATCTGCAGAGCAGGTTAAGATACTGAGAGAGTTTGCAAGGAAATATAATATTGTCCACTTTTATGATGTGGGCAGAGTTGGTGTTGAACATGCTCTGCTTCCGGAATTGGGTTTGGTGCGCCCCGGTATGTGTATTATTGGTGCTGATTCACACACCTGTACGTATGGGGCATTTGGTGCATTTTCTACCGGTGTTGGTTCCACTGATATGGCGGCAGCAATGGCCACTGGCAAAACATGGTT
>Ga0067045_1028772_pt1 | contig 27805 bp, 21 predicted proteins | sample TerdegcTABiofilm_FD_59184 | JGI IMG/M metagenome (GOLD analysis project Ga0067045, IMG submission 59184) | Combined Assembly of (Gp0054472, Gp0054536) Wastewater bioreactor microbial communities from Singapore -Terephthalate degrading... | reverse complement strand
GTAGAATAATCAGCCATAATTATGGGAAGTACTGTATACGAAGTGGGCGGATTACCTAAAATTCCTACACTCAGGTCTTTCCCGGTAAGAAATTCTTCTACCAGAATTGGTTTGTCATAACCAAAGTTTTCCCTTATCTCAGAAATGGCATTTACTATCTCCTCATAATTATTGGCTACACTTCTTTTAGTTATTCCAAAACTAGAATCACCAAAATTGGGTTTTACTATTACCGGAAAATTAAAAGATATTTCAAAAATAACATCATCAGGTTTTATAAAAAAAGCATCTGGTACCGGAATACCCATTTCTCGAGCAATTCCGCGAACCAGTGATTTATCATAGCAAAATGCCAGACATTGAGGACCGGATCCGGTATAAGGTAAATTAACAATTTCTAACAGAGAAGGAATATGCAGTTCTTTTCGAGCATCGTTATTATAACCTTCATCACATAGGTTAAACACCAGGTTAATCTTACCCTTTTCTTTAATTTTAATTAGATCATTGGCTAAAGTATCGTGATTGGTTAAATAGGTAAATGTGAAATCTGGGAATTTACTTAATTCTGATTTTAGCTGGTCAATGGTGTAAAGATCATCATCATCAAAGATAGCGGAAGGCTTCAAAGGATCTGTTTTACTGGGATCTCCCAGCAGAACTATAACATTTTTCAGTTCCTGTCTTTTCTTTCTTCTTATTGGTGTCCATTCTTTTTTTGCTATAGCGGTACCAATTATACATCTTTCCATCATTCCCAGGTCCTGATCTCTTTTGGAATTAGGAGATATTGCTCCATGAAAATTAATCACACTAAAACCAGCAGCAATTAAGAGTTCGGTGAGATTATTTTTAGAATAGAGTCGTTCGGCATAAAATTGATCAGCTATTATTCCTCTTTCGATATTAGTTATTACTTCTCGAGAAATAAGACGTTGTTTGTCCAGGGAGAGAGAACGTTCTCTGCAGACGAAATGTTTTTTATCGATCCATTCCCAGGAGCGGGGTTGAAAGTGCTCTTTTAAGTATTCTCCATCAGTAACCTGGATAAGTAATTTTCCCCATGGTTTTAAGGTTCTAAATATCTCTTTTAATACCCTTAAATCATCCTGTATTGTATCAAAATAACCAAAACTGTTGCCCAAAAGTAATACTATATCAAAAGTATCATTGGCAAATGGTATATTACGGGCATCTCCTTCTTTAAATTTGATATTAAGATTTTCTTTCTTAGCTTGGGATTTAGCTTTCTGAATTAGATAATGGGAGCGATCTAATCCTTCTATATTTGTGAAATTTCTTCTACTTAATTCCATGGAATGTCGTCCCTGGCCACAACAAAGGTCTAGAATTCTATCTTCTAAAGAGGGTTTAAGAATACCTAAGAATAAATCAATTTCAGTGGAGGTAATGTTTGAATCGTCTACAATATCCCCATCGGTTTTTAAATATAAATGATTAAAGATTCTACACCACCAGTCCGGTCTTACATGTTGTTCTAAATTAGAGACCGGTCCCAGTAATAATTTTTTTTCTTTATTTTTTTTCTTTCGCTGGGGAGGCTTTTCTCTAGATGATAATTCATTCATATTTTTTTTACCCTCTTTCTCAGCAATTATTTTTTTCTGTCCATGATAATAAGATTTGATTTATTCCGACAATATATTTTCGAATTTAATATCAATGATATTTTTACTTAGCAATACAGATTACTATTCCAATTCAATATAGCAAGTCAGCAGAAAAAGTCAATAAAAAATTTCACTTAACTTAAAAGTAGTATTGAATATTTCCGAGAAGTTCATCATAATTTGTCTTAAATTGGGAAATGGCAATTGGTATGATTTTTTTAGAGAAGACCATGGTTTCTTTCCCGAAAAAGGTATTAATCAAAAATTCTTGTCATAAAAAGTGGTACATGGTATTATTTTATTATATTAGAAATAAATAAGGAATAAATATATAAATATCTAAGGTAATTTTAATTTAGATAAATTAAATATTTTTTTGTGCTTAGAAAAGAAAAGGTAAGTAAATATGTATTTTAGATGTTGATATACAAGGAGGGAAAGATCTAAAAGATAAATAACCACTATATAAAAATAAATGATTTTTCAGAGATTTTATAATTTGCTAATAAGAGAAAAGTTGATAAAGGCAAACCATTTGAAAGAATGGGACGCAAAGTCATGGGCCTAAAGCAATCTATCAAGTACTATGGTCGCCAGACTGCCGGCTTTTTTTTATTATCTTAATAAGGATATAGTTAATAGTAACATTATTGTACTAGTGTACATAAACCTTTCCCAAAAAATAAGGAGGTAGCATATAAGGATGGAAGATAATAAAGATAAGCTAGATACTAAAGAGTATGCTGGATGGAATAAAAATAGTCTTTTGAAAAATAAATTAAGGGAAACAGAAGAACGCTTTAAAATTTTATTTGATTATGCCCCTGATGGTTATTATATTAGTGATCTTAAAGGAAATTTTATAGACGGGAATAGAGCTGCTGAAAGGATTACCGGTTATGAACGTCAGGAATTGATGGGAAAAAATTATTTTAAGATAGGCATTCTATCACCTAAGTATATATTAAAAGCGGTTAAAGCCTTAAGAAGAAACAGAATAGGGGAACCAACTGGACCGGAAGAGTTTGTACTAATTCGAAAAGATCAAAAACCAATAGAGGTTGAAATTTCTACTTATCCCATAAAGATTAATGGAGATTACTTTGTATTAGGAATAGCTCGAGATATCAGCAAACGTAAACATCTGGAAAAAGCTCTAGAAAATTCTGAAAATGAAAAATTAGTTATCTTAAATAGCACTCCTATACATATTCTCTATCAGGACAGGGATAATAAAATAATTTGGGCTAACAAATCAGTTTGTGATTATGTAAAAAAAGACTTAACAGAGATCAAAGGTAAAAAATGCTATCAGATCTGGGAAGGAAGTTCAACACCATGCAAGGAATGTTTAGTAGATAGGGTTTGGAAAACTGGAGATACAGAAAAAGGAGAGAGAAGATTAAAAGACGGAAAATATTGGTCTATAGAAATTATACCAATAAAAAATTATGATGGGGAAATAACAGGCATAATTGAAACTGCTTTAGATATTACTGAGCAGAAACAAGTATAGGATGACCTCAAAAAAACGATGAATGCTATTATTGAAACCATTTCTAAGATAATGGGTACTAGGGATCCATATACTACTGAACATCAAATCAGAGTTTCTCAGCTTGCCACTAGTATGGCACAGGAAATGAATCTTGCACCTGATAAAATGGAAAGCATAAGAATAGCTTCACTTATCCATGATATTGGAAAAATTGGTATACCTTCTGAAGTTCTCAACAAGCCATTTAATTTAAATGACCTAGAATTTTCCTTTATTAAAAAGCATCCGGAAATAGGTTATAACATTTTAAAAGATATCGATTTTCCTTATCCCATTGCCCAAATTGTACTCCAACACCACGAAAGAAATGACGGTACAGGTTATCCCCTGGGAATAAAAGGAAAAGATATTCTTTGGGAAGCTAAAATAATTGGGATAGCAGATGTAGTGGAAGCCATGAGTTCACACCGACCTTACCGTGCAGCTTTAGGAGTTGATGCCGCCTTGGAAGAAATAGCCAGAAATAAAGATATTTTGTATGAGGCCAAGATTGTAGAGGTTTGCTTAGGATTATTTAATAAAAAAGGTTTTAATTTTTTTTAAGATAAAAAAGGACATCATGGAAACGATTGTTCATATTTTATAATTGTCAATAAATAATTTTTAAGTATAATTTTACTTCTATCCCGTGGTTGTTAGTTAATACCATTACAGATAATTAATTGTATTTTTTAAAACTCAAGATCATTTTAGTTCTTAGATAAGCACCTGGGGGATAGATAGCTTGGGGTGTTTAATAATATGAGTCCTGGTACGGTATACTTTTTCCAAGGTCTGTAAATTAATAACTTCATGGGGAGTTCCTATCTTTTCAATCCTCCCCTTATTTAATAAGATAAGCTGATCTGAACAATAACTGGCTAGATTGAGGTCGTGAAAAACGGAGATAATACACTGCACTTCTTCCTGCAAAGAATCCCGGAGAATTTTGATAATTTCATATTTATAGTTTAAATCCAGATGGGTGGCAAATTCATCCAGCATAAGTATTTTTGGTGATTGTGCCAGGGCTCTGGCAATATATACCCTTTGCATTTCACCTCCACTAATCTGGTGAATTCCTTTTTCAGCATAAATCAGTGAGTCTGTTTTTTCCATAGCCTCTCTGGAAATCTGGTAATCGAGAAGTGCCTCTCCTTTCCATTGATTGATATAGGGTATTCTTCCCATAAATACGACTTCTTTTACTTTGTAATTATAGGTTATATAGGATTCCTGTGGTACCATTGATATAATTTGGGCTATTTTCTTTCTGGATATCTTCCTTATATCCTGCTGGAATATTTTTATGACACCCTTTTGAGGTGTTAGAATACCAGAGATTAATTTTAGCATAGTAGTTTTACCAGAACCATTGGGTCCGATAATTCCGATGAATTTCCCTTGAGGTATAGACAAATTGACTTCCTGGAGTACCGGTTGACTACTATAGGAAAAAGTAACATTTTCCAGGGAAATAATTGGATTACTCTCAGTATTATTCATCATGTTCATTCCTCCTTTTCAAGAGATGAATAAAGATTGGTGCACCAACCAGGGCGGTAATTGCTCCAATAGGTATTTCAGTCGGTGCGATAATACTACGGGCTATAGTGTCACATATTATTAGGAAAATAGAACCAGCTAAAGCTGATACAGGGAGCATAATACGGTGATCAGGTCCCACCATTAAACGGGCAATATGAGGAATCACTAATCCTACAAAACCAATCAAGCCAGTAAAAGATACTACGATAGCAATCATTACAGAACCAATAAAAAATATTTTTAGTCTCAATCTTTCAGTCTGAACTCCTAGATGTAATGCTTCTTCTTCGCCCAGAGCCATGGCATTTAGTTCCAAGGAAGAAGAGATTAAGAGCATTGTGCCTAAAAATACCGGGAAGACAATAAGGAATACTTTTTGCCAGCTAGCAGTTGATAAATCCCCCATTAACCAGAGTACCATAGAGTGGATTTCCCGCCTGGATATTGCCAGAAGCAGGGTGATTATTGCTGAAAAGAAAAAATTAACTGCTACACCAGCTAGCAATAGGTCAGTCATAGGCAAATGAGATTTTTTTCTGGATAAGAGATATACTAAAGAGATAGAAATGAAGGCACCGACCAGAGCAAAGATGGGCAAAATAGGTATTAGATATAATCCTGTAATATATTGCAGGGCAATGACCGAGCAAGCGCCTAGGGCAGCTCCTGCCGAAACTCCCAGAATGTAGGGATCAGCAAGTGGATTTCTTAGTATTCCCTGAAAACTCCCACCCACACAGGCCAAAGTCATTCCTGTGAGCATAGCCATAATTAACCTGGGAATTCTTAATTCCCATATAATCAAACCAAGACTGTCATCAGTTTTATGCTGCCAGATGATAGATAGTATCTTTTTTGGCTCAATAGCAATAGTACCAAAATTAAGAGCAATAAAGCCAATAACCAGTATGACGCAAAAACCAAAAATTATAATAAAAAGGGCTTTATAACGCCAGTTGGAATAGCCATATAGTTTATTCTGTGCCGGTTTTATGAAAGATTTCATATAATAATTCCAGTCCGTCTACCAGACGAGGACCAGCCCGATAGAAAAGATCTTCATTTACGGTAAAAATTCTATTATTTTTAATAGCTGGTAATCGAGACCAGCCAGGACGGTTAATAATATCTCTTTTTATTTTATTAATCTCTTCGGGATTCATAATACCGCTGGGTACAATAATAATGTCCGGTTCAGCCTGGGCTACTAACTCAGGGCTGATTGGTACCCATCCTTGTTTATTTCCCACAATGTTCCATCCCCCAGCTAAGGTAATTAATTCATGAAATAAGGTACCATTGCCTGGACTCCAGATAGTCTCATAGCTGGAACCAGTGAAAACTCTTGGTTTTTTACTTTCTGGAATATTTCTACTTAAGTTAGTAATAGTACTTATGCGTTCTTGTAAATAAGTGATAAGTTCCCTTCCCTTTTCTGTTATACCACAGGCAGTAGCAATTAATTCTATACTGTGCAGCATTTCAGCTAGGGACTCTGCTTCTATTACCAGGACTTTATAACCTAACTCTCTTAGTCTGGGAATATCCTTGGCCTGGAATCCACCAAAGGAAAGAATTAAATCTGGTTCCAGTGAGATGATTTTTTCTAGATTTATTGGTGACATTAATCCGATAGATTCAATTTCTGCTACCTCTTGGGGATAGTTACAAAAATCTGTTCTGCCTACCAGTTTGTTTTCCAATCCCAGGGCAAAGATAATTTCGGTATTGCTGGGAGCTGATGAAATAATCCTTTCTGGTCTTTTAATTAAAGTGACCTCTACCCCAAGATCATCTTGAAAGGTGATAGGAAAAAAGTTATCCTGTGCCTTTACCCCCACTGATAAATAATGGATTATAAAAAAAATTAATATAGGAAGCAAGTATATGAACTTTTTTTTGAACATTATTGTCCCTTTTCCTTTTTCCTTTCAATTTTTTTAAAGCAGTCCTTTTATAAAAACAAAGAACACACCCTTTGACCACGAAAGAGTGTAGCGAACTCCTAACAGGCAGGTCTCCTGGCTCAAGGCTATCTAATTGCTGCGCCTTCCCGAGATTACTCCCAGTGGCATCTAGCAGCTTTCGGTACCTTTTACAGTAACGGGCTTGCGGTGGATTTTCACCACACTTCCCTTAACCTGTTAGAATGACCTCTAATTTTACAATCTTACCTTCACCTGGTTTGATTATCTATGGAATAATTTCATAAATTAAATGATTTTGGAAATTAGTACTATCAAAAAATATATTATTTATGTTATTATAAATCATAAGGAACAAAAATTCAATTATATCGAAAAATTATATTAAGGAGTGGGTAGAGGAAAAGTTTTCCTCTAATATTTCGGCAAGGAGTATTTCTATGTCAGGTTTAATTCAGGTTTACACGGGTAATGGCAAAGGGAAAACCACTGCCGCTCTCGGCCAGGCTTTAAGAGCTGCCGGTAGAGATAAAAAGATATTAATAGTACAATTTATGAAAAAATGGGATTATGGAGAGCTGCATTCTATTAAACATATTCCCCAAATAACCATCAAACCTTTTGGCACCAAGGATTTTGTTTATAAAGGCAGAGCTAAGGAAATTGATTATCAGGAAGCTCGCAAGGCATTTGCTGAAGGAGTACAGGGGGCAACAAGCGGGAAATATGATATAGTTATCTTTGATGAGCTTAATGTAGCACTTGACTTTGGTTTGTTGGAAATATTAGAGGTAATTAATTTTTTAAAAAATAAACCAGAAACAGTAGAGGTGATAATTACTGGTAGAAATGCTCCTGCAGAAATACTTGACCTTGCTGATTTGGTAACAGAGATGCGTGAAATTAAACATCCTTTTCAGAAGGGGATTAAGGCAAGAATCGGAATTGAGTATTAGATTACACTTTTATGGGGGAATATCAGTATGAAATTGCCACACACTGCCCAAGCAGTGTTCGCAATGACTCTAATATATAAGTATATAGTATATAGTATGTAGTATATAGTTTAGGTGGGAATAATTGAGAGCAGTATGGTTTTAAGTTTTTAGTTTATGGTTTTTGGTTTATAGTTTATAGTGGAATATTTTTTGGGTATAATTGTAGCCAGGAATTTACGCACAACGTATAATGTTATACATTATACTGATATACTGGTATACGGAACTAAATTACGCAATAATAAATACTAAATACCAGCAACCAACGACTAACGACTAAATAAGCACTTCGCAATACGATATACAATATACTGTTATAATATATAATATAATTAAGAAAGCTGAATGATAATGGAGAAAGATGCACAAGAATTTCGTAATACCAAGATTGTTTTATTATGTTCGGTACCAACAGAAATTGATGCCCTTCCTATTCAAAGTCTATTAGAAAGTTATGGCATCAAATGTATCTTACAATCAGATGTGACCAGATCAGTTCATCCTTTTGTAGTAGATGGATTAGCTGAGGTCAGGATCTTGATTTTAGAAAAAGACTTACCAAAAGCGCGAGAAATCCTGAAAAATTCTGATTGTTCTTTTTTATGAAAATAAGATATTTATATGTCTTGGTTTAAAACCCATCTTTCCCTATCTTTATCAATAAATTAATATTAATAAATATTTTTCTAAAATATTGCTTTAAGCTATGCGAAGCTAAGGAGGTTATAATTGGATAAAATTTTAATTATATATCACTCAACAGGTGGAATAGTAGCAGAAATGGCTCATGCCGTAAAAGAAGGAATTGAGAAAATTGATGGTTTTAAGGTTATAATAAAAAAAGCTAACCAGGCTAACCAGCAGGATTTGAAGGAAGCTTTGGGAGTTGCTATCGGTACTCCGGATTATTTTGATTATATGGCTGGAACAGTCAAGGATTTTTTTGATAGAACCTTTTATAACGTGCAAAGCAAGATTAGAGGTAGTTTAATAAATAATATACCGTGTATCTTTTTTGTATCAGGAGGCACTGGGGGAAAACCAGCCTTGGAAAGTCTTCAAAAGATTAGCTTAGCTTTCAAATTTAAAGTTATTGATTATGTTTTGTGTGGAGATCATCTTACTGAAGAAATTTTAGAGAAATGTAGAGTACTGGGTAGTAGATTGGCTCAAGAAGTGAAGAAAGAAAAAAAATGATATTTTATAGAAATGTAAGGAGGAAATCGTTATGAAAGAACGAGTCGTAGAAGCTTTAGAAAAAATTAGGCCATCTCTCCAGGCTGATGGGGGAGATGTAGAATTAATTGAAGTTACCGAAGACGGAATTGTCAGGTTAAAGTTAACCGGTGCCTGTCGTGGTTGCCCGATGAGTCAGATGACTTTGAAGATGGGTATTGAAAGAGCACTGAAACAGGCTATTCCGGAGGTTAAGGAAGTTCAGTCTGTCTAAATAAAAGAAGACCATAAAACATAAAATATTATACATTATAAGGAGGAATTTATGGGAAAATTAAAAGGAACAGATACAGAAAAGAATTTACTGGCAGCATTTGCTGGTGAATCTCAAGCCAGAAATCGATATACCTACTTTGCTAGTGTTGCTAAAAAAGAAGGTTATGAACAGATTGCCTCTATATTTCAGGAAACTGCCGATAATGAAAAAGAACATGCGAAAAGATTTTTTAAATTATTAGAAGGAGGAGAAGTAGAAATTCAAGCTAGTTACCCTGCAGGAATAATTGGCAATACCGCTCAGAACCTAAAAGCAGCTGCTGATGGGGAGTTGCTGGAATGGGGTACCATATATAAGAATGCAGCTCAGGTAGCTAGAGAGGAGGGCTTTGCACAGGTAGCCCTACAATTTGAGGAAATAGCTAAAGTAGAGATGCATCATGAGGCGCGATATCGCAAGTTACTGGAAAACATAGAGAAAGACAGAGTCTTTAAAAAGGACCAGAAAGTGACCTGGCAATGCCGAAATTGTGGTTATATTTTGGAAGGTAAAGAAGCTCCAAACAAATGTCCGGCTTGTGAACACCCTCAGGCTTATTTCCAGTTAAAAGCTGATAATTTTTAATATAAGTAATGAGTAATGTCTAAATCATATCGAACTTGGGTAAATAAGAAAGAAGCACTTTTGTTGGTAAAGGTTATAAAGTGCTTCTTTTTTTGTTTGCCATTAAAAAACCACCTTCTTAGAAGGTAGTTATGGGGGAATAGTTTTACCAGTGTATTAAGGTGACCATAGAGCAATACTTATTAATTTCATTGCTTTAACTAAGCTGTTTGTTATAATAGTATTAATAAAATACTAAAAGCTAAAAATATTATTATTCTAAATATTTCCTAGTATAATCTTCTGTCAGAGATAAGAAAGAGAAGGTTTTTTAGGAAAAGATAAAAGAAAAAATAACAGGAGGAATCATCAGTTATGGAATATTTTAGTATGTTTTTCTGGTTTTTCTTTATTTTTTCAGTACTTTCACCCTGGTTTAAACAAAAGAGTTTAGAATCATCTCGCATTGCTTTAATCCATCGTTTAGAAAAAAAGAGAGGCTCACGGGTTATTGCTATGATTCATAGACAGGAAACTATGAGTATACTCGGGATACCTATAGTTCGTTACATTAATATAGAAGATTCTGAGGCTATCCTGAGGGCTATTAGACTAACCGACGAAAATGTGCCCATTGATATTATCCTGCATACTCCGGGTGGATTGGTGTTAGCCACAGAGCAGATTGCCCATGCCCTAATACGCCATAAAGCTAAAGTGACAGTATTTATTCCTCATTATGCCATGAGTGGCGGTACCATGATTTCCTTAGCGGCTGATGAAATAGTTATGGATGAAAATGCCGTATTAGGTCCGGTAGACCCTCAATTGGGTCAATACCCCGCTATATCAATATTAAATGTGCTTAAAGACAAGGATAGAAATGAGATTGATGATGAGACTATTATCCAAGCCGACATGGCTCGCAAAGCCATAGCCCAGGTCTACTCCTTTGTAAAAAGGCTGCTTACTGAAAATAAATGCAGTGAGGAAAAAGCTGAACATATTGCTAAAGTACTTACTGAGGGAAGATGGACCCATGATTATCCCATAAAGTTTGAGGAAGCCAGGGAATTAGGATTATGCGTATCCAGTGATATGCCAAAGGAAATATATGAATTAATGGACCTTTATCCTCAGAGTCCTGGAGTTCGTCCCTCTGTGCAGTATATTCCAGTTCCATATAAAAAACCGGTATTACCACCAGCTAAAAAGGCTAATCATAAAGAATAATTTTTTTACAAATAATTTTCAGTTCTGGAATTTATTGAAGAATAGCAAAGATAAGAATTTTTAACATTGCCTATTTTCCCTACTTTAGACAGATAAAGAAAGGAGAAATAGATGAAAAGAATAATCAGATCCATGGCCTCAGAGCAGGATATTTCTCTGGTGCTTTGTGGTGAAGCCGGACAGGGGATTCAGACGGTAGAACAATTATTGACCAGAATATTAAAGTTATCTGGATATTATGTTTTTGCTACCAAGGAATATATGTCCCGAGTAAGAGGGGGAAGTAATTCAACCCAGATTAGAGTATCCAGCAAACCAGTTCAAGCTCCCATTGCCCGTATTGATGTATTGATACCTCTGGATAAAGAGGCTATAGAACATGTTTCTACTCATCTTGATAAGCATACCATCATTATTGGGGATCAAGAAAGGCTTAATAGTGGGAAAAACGTTATTGATGTGTCCTTTCTCAAGATGGCGCAGGAGATAGGTAAGTCCATTTATGGCAATATCATAGCGGTAGGATTATTATCAGGTTTGCTGGATGGAGAATTTGAGATCGGTAAGCATTTTATAAAAAGTTATTTTACCGAAAAGAATAAAGAAGAGTTGGTAGAAGATAATATTAGGGCTTTTGAAAGAGGGTATCAAGAGGCGCACAGATTAATTAAGGAAGAGCAGATAGATAGTAAGTACTTTTTGAATTTGAAGAAAAATAGCAAAGTGAAAAATAATCTTTTACTTAATGGTGCAGAGGCAGTAGGTTTAGGGGCCATTGCTGGTGGTTGTAATTTTATATCTTCTTATCCTATGTCTCCTTCAACTGGTGTGCTAATCTTTTTAGCTCAACAAGCCCATAATTTTAATATTATTGCTGAACAGGCTGAGGATGAAATCAGTGCTATAAATATGGCTTTAGGAGCCTGGTATGCCGGTGCTCGGGCAATGGTTACCACTTCTGGGGGAGGATTTGATCTGATGACTGAAGGCCTTAGTCTGGCTGGTATGTTGGAAAGTCCTCTGGTTATTCATCTAGCCCAGCGTCCTGGTCCAGCTACCGGTTTACCTACCAGAACCGAGCAGGGCGATTTACACTTAGCTCTCTTCGCCGGTCACGGAGAATTCCCCCGAGTAATTCTGGCACCAGCTAGTATTGAGGATGCTTATCAATTGACCCAGAAAGCATTTTACTGGGCTGATCAATATCAGATCCCGGTCTTTGTGTTAACTGACCAGTACTTCATGGACAGCTATTATAATATTGATAAATTAGAAGTTCCTAAGGGAGAAATAGTACGATGTATTATCAAAACTGATTCTGATTATCAAAGATATAATCTAAAGGTGAAGAATGGGATTTCACCCAGGGGAATACCTGGATTTGGGGAAGGTTTAGTCCGTGTGGATAGTGATGAACATGATGAAAGGGGTCTTATTACTGAGGACAGCCAAATCAGAAAGAGTATGGTAGAGAAAAGGAATAGCAAAGAATATTATTTAAAAAAAGAAGCCTTATCACCTGTACTGGTCGGATCATCAGATTACCGCGTCTTATGTGTAGGTTGGGGATCGACTTATCATATTATTAAAGAAGCACTGGAAAGGTTAGATAAACCAGACATTACCTTACTTCATTTCCAGCAGGTTTATCCTATTTCAGAGGAAAGTATTAATTATTTACATAGAGCAGAGCAGATAGTAGTTATAGAAAATAATTATAGTGGACAGTTTAGTCAATTATTGGAAAGGCAAACTGGCATAACAGTAGATACCAGGATTTTAAAATATGATGGTTTACCCTTTTATGCTGACGAACTTGCCCAGGAAATTAAGGATGTTTTAGAGGGGAAAGGAGATCAAAAATGAAAAAGTCCATAGATTTCCATAAACAGGATATTAAACCAGCCTGGTGTCCTGGTTGTGGTAATTTTCTCATACTAAAAGCTCTGCAACAGGCTTTAGTTGAACTCTCCTTAATACCCCAGCAGGTGGTAGTAGTCTCCGGTATTGGTCAAGCTGCTAAAACTCCTCAATATCTTAATGTGCATATGTTTAATGGATTACATGGCCGAGCTTTGCCTCCTGCTACGGCAATTAAGGCATGTAATCCCCAGTTAACTGTTATTGCGGAGGGGGGAGATGGTGATATGTATGGTGAAGGTGGTAATCATTTTTTACATACCATCAGAAGAAATCCAGATATAACCCATTTAGTTCATAATAATATGGTCTATGGGCTTACTAAAGGGCAGGCTTCACCCACCAGTGAACCGGGATTTCAAACACCAGTACAAGTAGATGGTGTTATCTCTGATCCTTTTAATCCTCTAGCTCTGGCTATCTCTCTGGATGCCTCTTTTGTAGCTCGTGTTTTTTGTGGTAACCTGGAGCATACGGTAGAGATTTTTAAGCAAGCCATAAAACACCCCGGATATGCTCTAGTAGATATCTTTCAACCCTGTGTTACCTTTAACAGAGTTAATACCTTCAAATGGTTTCAGGAAAATACCTATGTTCTACAGGATCATGACCCTTATGATCGAAACAAGGCTTTTGCCAGGGCTATAGAAAGAGATAGACTACCTTTGGGAATTTTCTATCAAAATAAGCAAAAAAAGACTTTTGAACAAAAACTCTCCGTACATAAAGATCAAAAGACAACTTTTCTATTCCGTACCATAAATAGAGATAAGTTGGGAGATTTAATAAAAAAAAGGCAGTATTGAATCACCGGTATAAACTATTAGCCTAGAAAGGAAAGAATTTTGAGTAAAACTATGATTGGTAAATTTAACAGGATAAGATTATTTTATATGGTGAGCACTATTCTATTAATTTTCTTCAGCACAATAAATTTCATTCGAGCAGGAATGACCCAAGAAGAAGTTAAAGTACAGGATTATGTAGAAGAAAAGTTTGACTCTCATTTATTTCAATTGTTTTTTAAATCATTGGGAGAACTGGACAGCCAGGAAAGAGAATTTCTAAATTTGCTTTCCACTCAACCACGTAATAGGCAAGTGTTTTATGGAAAGAAGGTCTACCAGGATGGATTTGGGGAAGAGTTGCTTTCTCAATTACAAAAGGAGATAGGAGAGAGAGAAAGTATAACCTTACCAGAAGAGAAAGTTGATAATGTAAGTTTACCCCTTCCTACATTACCATCTATGAAATTATGGGAGAGAATGTATGTCCGTATGGTTTCTATGCAAAAAGTTATTACCACTATCGATTATAATCGCTTTGCTATTTGTGGGGTTGATCCTTCTCGTAGTGAAAGAGTAGTGAAAAGAGTAAAAAATTATTTTGATTGGTGTAAACAGTGGATGAAAGAAGGGAGAGAAGTGGAAAGTTTAGCTGAACAGGCACAGGAGGAAGGAAATATTTTTCTTGCTCGTCGTCTTTTTCATGAAGCCGCTGGTTGTTATCATATAGGAGCATTCATCAATTATTATAATGTTGAAGAGAAAGTTCAGGCACAGGAAGCTGCTCGAAAGTGTTACACGAAAGCTATTGCTCTATATGAAGAGCAAGATAGACCTGTTAGAATAGAGATACCTTTTCGAGGAGTAGAAATTCCAGGTTATCTGATGTTAAGCGAAAAGCCAGGGCAACCTTTACTTATTTTTGTTAATGTATTAAATAATATTAAGGAAGTGGAAAATCATTTCTTTGCCCAGGATTTTTTAAAAGCTGGTTTTAACGTATTTAATTTTGATGGACCAGGACAGGGAGAAATGCATCAAAAGATGCGTTTAATTCCTGATTATGAACAGGCTATTATTACTATTATTGATTGGTTTGAAAATAATAACACTTTCAGTATCGATATAGGACGCATTGGTGTTATAGGAATGAGTTTTGGCGGATTATCATCTATTATTGCTGCTGCTTTGGATTCCAGGATTGATTGTGTAGTGAGCAATGGGGGATATGCCTATTTCCCACCTCTTTCCCATATTAAAAAATTGAGCATACCAACCAGGCGTTCAGTATATTATATGACTGGTCTTCATAGTATGAAAGAGATTTCTGATAATTTTGGCCATATTGATATTAGAAACTTTGCCCCATTAGAACGTCCCATGTTGATTATCCAGGGAGGAAAAGATAAAACCGTTCCCCCAGAACATGCCTATTATTTTATGGAATGGGCCATAGGAAAGGATAAGGAATTGCTCTATTTTGAAGATTCCGGACATTGTTGCCAGGACCGTTTTGATATAGTTATTCCTTATACTATTGATTGGTTTAGAAAGCATTTATTTTACTAGATGCTGGATAAATTATTAAGATGATAATTTACTAAAACAAATTTTGCTAATATAACGAGATAAAGAGGCATTATGTCTATTAGTAATAAAAAATTGCCCAATAAAATTCTTTCCAGGATAGTTCTTAGTATACTTAAGTGTTATTTAAGCTCTATTTTCAAATTATATTTAGAAAAAAATGATACTTCAGGATTAAAACCTCCCTATCTTTTAATTGGTAATCATGCCAACTTCTGGGATGGTTTTTTAGTGAACCTTTTTATTAGAGATCCTATCTGTTTTTTGGTTTCAGATGAATATTTTCGAAAACCCATTTTAAGAAAACTATTGCAAATAGAAGGCTCCATTCCCAAGAAAAAGTTTTTAGCAGATTTTTCGGCAATCAAAGAGTCCATAAAGGCAAAGGAGGCAGGAAGAATAATTGGTATTTTCCCGGAAGGTCGACGTAATTGGGATGGATCAGTAGAGGAAATAATATTTGCTACTGCAAAATTGGTTAAAATGTTAAATATACCTGTAGTAAGAGTGCTACTAAAGGGCTCGCATCTATCCTTTCCCCGCTGGGCTCGTTTTAGTAGAAAAGGGAAAATTATCTTTGATTATGAACTTATTATGATGCCGGATCAAATTCAGATCATGTCAGTTGATAATATTTTTCAGAAAATTACTGACTGTCTTTCTTATCGAGAATATGATTTTCAAAGAAAGGCCATGAATAGCTATCAGGGGAAAAGATTAGCAGAGAGATTAGAATTGTTACTCTACATCTGTCCTAATTGTCAAACAATAGGTAAACTTTATTCTTGGGATGATAAATTATTTTGTAATAGATGTAGCTATGAGATTAGATATAATCAGTACGGTTTTTTAACTACCGAGGGAAAGCAGCTCTATTTTGATAACCCGGCAGATTGGAATCAATGGCAAATTGATTGGAGTAAAGGTTTTTTAAAGAATTATGTGTTAGGTAATTATCAGGGTATTCTTATGCAGGATGAAGGAGTCTATTGCACCAGAGTAGAAAGATTTAAAAAATTTAAGCCTTTATCAATATATAAGCTTATATGGCAGGAGAGAGAACTTATTCTCCATAAGAATGGGATAGAATGTCAGCATTTTGAATTGAAGGAGATACGAGGGGTAAATGTACAATATAATAATCGTTTTGAGTTTTATTATAAAGACCAATTATACCAATTTCATTTTGCCTCACATTCTATTTCTGCTTACAAGTGGTTTACAATGATAAAATTGGCTCAGCAAATATTTTTTAATAACGGTGGGGAGGATTTATGAACGAAAATTGGTCTCTAATTCTGGATTTTTTGTGGCTTTCTCTATTTATTGGGATGGGAGTATTTTTTAAAAGAAAGGTTGTTTTTTTTCAGAAGTTTCTTTTCCCCACGGCAATTATTGCTGGTTTCATTGGCTTATTACTGGGGAGAGAGGTATTACAAATAATAAATTTAGACAGTGAAAGACTGGGTAGTCTGGTCTATCACTTGATGGCTATCGGATTTATCTCTATTGCTTTGAAAAAGAGAGAACACATTCATAGTCGTGATATATTTAATTCAGGTGTTTATATTGTTAGTATTTACCTGGTACAGGGAATTATAGGTTTTATTATCTCCCTTTTCCTGGCAAATACCATTTTCCCGGATTTATTTCCTTCATTTGGATTATTACTACCTCTGGGATTTGGCCAGGGACCCGGACAGGCTTATGCTATAGGTCGGCAATGGGAAGAAATAGGATTCTTTCAAGGGGGAAATATTGGGCTTTCCTTTGCCACAATAGGGTTTCTATGGGCTTGTATAGTGGGAGTTATTTTACTGAATTATTTAATAAAAAGGAGTATTTTCGTTGTTAATCTTGATAAATTTGCTGCTCCTGAAAAAATATATGAGGAGATGGATTCTGGAGAATTGCCCTTAGCTGCCTCTCTGGATGATATATCTATTCAACTTTTTTTAATTGGTCTGGTATATTTAGCAACATATTTGAGTCTATTAGGTCTTAATAAAATTTTATTGCCCTGGGGAGCGTTCGGTGAAACTTTGGCTCAACTTATGTGGGGTTTTCATTTTATAATTGGTACTATCTATGCTATTTTGTTAAGGATCATTTTCAATCTGATGAAGAAAATAGGGATAATGAATCATGAATATCCTAATAGTTATATGTTGCAAAGGATTGCCGGAGGATGTTTTGATTTTATGATTACAGCTGCTATTGCTGCTATTTCTTTAGAAACACTGCGCTATTATTTGTTACCAACTTTACTTATTACTACAACAGGAGGAATAGTAACTATAATTTTTATTCTCTGGATGACTCCCCGTGTTTTTAAAAAGGATATTTTTGAAAACACTATGGTTTTCTATGGTACTTATACTGGTACTATTTCTACCGGAATGGCCTTATTGAAACAAATAGACCCGGGGTTTCATTCCGGGGCTTCGGAAAATATTGTTCTGGGAAGTGGTATCGCACTTGTCTTTGGTTTTCCACTTATGGTTATGTTAAATATCCCCATATTCGGATATGTAACAAAACAACCAATGATGTACCTTATTGCTTTGCTTTCTTTTCTAATCTATTTTTGTTTACTTTATTTCATTTTATATAAAAATAGAGGTAAGTAAAATTTTTTCGGATTGATGATATTCCTCTAAAGATGTAATTTTTTCTCTGGTTATTCGAATATAACTTAATATTTTGATTTGTCCAGGTGTCTTACTGGTATAAGAGCGGTAAGGGGCATTTTTGACATTAATTAGTTCTTATTACATAATATGGGAAAGAGAAGATAGATTAGGACAGGGTAAGAAACGATGTCCACAGTTATGATTATAGGAGCAATTAATCTGGATTGCTTAGTATATATCCCTCAGTTTCCCAAAAAAGGGGATAATATAAGGGTTAAAGATTTGCGATGTTCTTTGGGAGGAAAAGGTGCCAATCAGGCCGTAGCCCTTACTAATTTAAAGGTTGCTGCTTTATTATTAGGAAAGGTGGGGAATGATTTTGCTGGAGGTTATGCTCTTTCCGTCTTAAGAAGGTTCAAGGTAAATACAGAATATATTTTAAAAAGTAACAATGGAAAGACTAGTATATGCGCTATTCTAGTAAATCCAGATGGAGAGAATACTATTATGGGTTTCCCAGCTATCAATCGGATGATTCAACCTGACTATTTAATTCGTTTTGAATATCTTTTTGCAATGGCCCAGTGGTTAAGTATTTCTTTAGAATATCCATTAGATACAGTAGAGTTTGCCCTGAAATTAGCTCGAAAATATGGTTTAAGGACAGTTTTAGATCCTTCTCCTTTAATAGAAATTCCCAAAAGAAATATGTGGGTTTTAGTAGATTATGTCTTACCTAATCAAAAGGAGATAGAAATTTTGACTGGAGAAGAAGAAATATTGCAGGGAGCTATTGTTTTAAAGAATTGGGGAGCAGGAGAGGTCATTATCAAGCAAGGTAAGCAGGGGTGTAGTTTTTTATACCAGGACAACCTGATTAATGTGCCGGCCTTTCCGGTCAAATCAGTACTGGATACTACTGGTGCCGGTGATTTATTTAATGCTGCTTTTATCTATGGTTTAATACAATCAACTTCTGTTCCCAAAGCAGCACAGATTGCCAATCTGGTAGCATCTTATGCCGTTCAAAAACCTGGCACCTGTGAGTCCTATCCCGAAAGAAGAGAAATAGATTGGGAACAACTGGAGAAAAAGAAAAAAGATTTATTGCTTTAAGATAAAAATCATAATATTTTGAGAAAATACCATTGTAGGATAAGACTAAAAATAGTAAGGAGAAATTTTTCAACCTAAAATCTAAATTCAAATAGATTATTGCTTTGTTGTCCATTTTTTCCTCTCTGTAAGCTCACTACTATTTTGGGATAATGATAATAATAATTAGTAATAATATAAGGAGTTTTTATTATGTCTGAGGGCTGTATTTTCTGTCAGATTGTTCGTAAAGAAAAACAAGCTTACCTGGTTTGGGAAGATGAAAAATGTGTAGCATTTCTGGATGCCTATCCAGTCACAGAAGGTCATACTCTGGTAATACCTAAAGAACATTATGCCAATATTTATGAGATTCCAGTTGATATTCTTGCCCATATTATTACTGTTTGTAAGAGATTGGCAATTGATTATAAAGAGATATTTCAAACTATTGGTTTAAATATCATTCAATCCAATGGTATTGCTGCCAAACAAACTATTTTTCATTTTCATATACATCTGGTTCCCCGCTATCATCAGGATGGCCTAACCCTTTTTCGCCACCATTTTGCCAGAAATACTAATGACTTCTCCCAAGTTTACCATAAGATCAAGACCTTCCAGAGATGACTCTGGTGAGTTAGTAAAATAGGATGGGGCAATGGATCATATTTTTAAACATTTACAAGATATTTGTCAGAGATATTTATTGCAGAAAAAAATTATTCTAGTACCTTCTTATCTTGATGGGAATGCCTTAAAGAAAGGTCTAACTTTAAAGGGATTCTCGGCAGTAAATTTACATATGGCTACACTTTATGATATTGCCCGTGAATTATGTTTTCCTATTTTACTAAAAAATGGTTGGAAAATATTAGATGGGACTTTAGGGCAGATACTTATTATTGATATTTTGAGAAAACTACAGCAAGAAGATAAGATAACATATTTTAAATTACCTCTTATCTCTCCCTCGCTGGCTAACACTATTTTTAGAACCATTAAAGAAATTAGGGTATCTGGCTATTCTACCCAGAATTTCCCCCCGAAAATTCTAAACAGTTCTCCCAAAATGAAGGATTTATTTCTGGTTATGTACAGTTATGAACAGGAGCTTAAAGAGAGAAAACTGATAGATGAGGCAGGGCTTTATTATCAGGCAGAAAAGCTGAAATTTAGGGAGGAAAATGTATTATTTCTAGTTCTTGATAATTTGCCTATGAATGAGTTAGAACAAAACTTTTTCAATCACTTAATAAGACCCCACGCTCTTTTCCTTCAGTTTTATTGTGCTGAAGGTGGGACTGTGACAGAACATTTTCCCTTAACAAACCATCATAATAATCCAGAATGGTTAGCAGAGAGAATTTATCGATTAATCTATTACCGAGAAGCAATTAAGGATCAAGATTTACCATCTATAGATTTTGAATTCCGTCAAACATATGGAGAGTTTCATGAAACTAAAGAAGTGTTGAGAACCATTTTCCAAGAAGGATACTCCTTTGATCAGGTGCAGATTTTTTATACTCTTCAGGAACCTTACTCCCAATATTTTTATCAATTATCTAATCTTTATAATATTCCTATGACTTTTCATAGTGGTATTAATATTAAAAATAGCCACGCCGCCCAATTCTTATTCTCTCTTCTAGATTGGATTAGTGATAACTATAGTGTTGCTAAGCTGGTTACTCTCTTCCATAGTTCGGTTAGGGTTGGAAATTTTCAGGATTTTTTGCTACTGCCCAAATTTTCTGCATTACTCAGACAGTCGCCTATTGGCTGGGGGAGAGAACGTTATATCCCGGGTATCAATCTGGCTATTGAGCAAAGAAAAAGAGAAATGGAAAAGACTTCCCAGGAAAAAAGAAAGGAAATAGAGCAGGAAATTCAGTACTTATTTATTATCAAAGATTGGATAGAAAATATTTTTTCAGAACTTCCTCATTATGATTGTTCCTCTGCTCTCTCCTTCTCACAGCTAATAGCAGGCCTGACTCGTATAACAAAGAAATTTGCACCCCAGGAAAATAATATTGATCAGGAGGCTGCTCTTGTTATTGAACAAAAATTGGCTATTTTAGAGCAAAATATCCCGAATAACCTTAATATAAATGAGGCCTTAATATTAATTAAAAGTATCATAGAGCAGGAACGAATTAACTGTTCTCCACCGCTACCAGGCCATATGCATATTGCCAGTTATAAAAAAGGAATTTGGATTAATCGACCTTACACTTTCCTGGTAGGAATGGATTATCAAAAATTTCCAGAGGTTTCTATAGATGATACTATATTATGGGAGTCAGAAAAAAGCCTTTTTAGAAATTTATTAACCAGCAAGCAAAGAAATCAAATAGAACAATTACGATTACTTAAGCTACTGGTTTCACAGAAAGGTAAAAAAATTTTGTCTTTTTCCTGTTTTAATTCCTCCCATCAACAGGAGCAGGCACCAGCAAATCTGATGCTGCAACTTTATCGACTCCAGCAAAAAAATATTTTTCTTGATTATAGTACCTTTTGTCAGGAAATAAGGCCGGTTAGAAATTTTATTCCTCAAAACAATTCGGAAATACTAGATGAGGGAGAACTTTTTCTCTATTTTACTAAAAAAGAAAAGAGGGATTTAAGGTTAATCTTTAGTAAAAAATATAGAGACTTTCAGGAAGGAGTTCAAGCTGATAAAATTAGAAGAGAAGGGGGATTTAATGCCTACAATGGTCGAATAAAAGTAAAGGACTGCATAGTGGATCCTCGCAAGAATAGAGGAATAGTATTGTCTGCTTCTAAATTGGAAAGGATTGCCTATTGTCCCTACCTCTATTTTCTGGTAGATATTTTGAAAATAAAACCTCCCCAGGAAATGATTTATGATCCAACAACCTGGCTTAGTCCTCAGGAGAAGGGATTGCTTCTCCATCATATCTATGAAAAATTTTATCAAGTACTGCTTAGTAATTCTCAGGGAAGAAAAATAATCCCTTCTGTTGTTCAATACCAGCCTTTGTTAGAAGAAATTATTGAGGAGAGTTTAAGGGAAAAAATAAGATACCTTCCACCACCTGGAGATTTAATCTATGAGGCAGAGCGAAGAGAGATAATTGAATCTGGCCAGTTCTTTTTAACTGCAGAGGAAGAGCATTATAAAGGACAATCCCCTCAATATCTGGAATTAGCTTTTGGTACCAGGGATAGTCATCATGAAATATTGGGAAGGATCAAGGCTATTGAATTAGAACTTCCTGATAAAAGTAAAATAAGTATCCAGGGGAAGATTGATCGGGTTGATTTATTACCTGAGGGAACCTTTCGGATAATTGATTATAAGACTGGAAGCTCAAAGGATTATAAAAAGAGACATCCTTTTCGCCATGGACAACAGATTCAGCATGCTTTATACAGTATAGCCCTGGAACAAATTTTAATTAAGAAGAAAAAATATATTTCGCCAAAAGTGAGTGAATCCGGCTATTATTTTCCCACTGTAACTGGTCAAGGGAAGCTGATTTTATATCCCCAGGATAATAGGGAACAGGTGTTAGAAATAATACAGCTATTATTAGATATAGTTGCAGTAGGGGGTTTTGCTATGATTCAAAAAGCAGATGAATTAATTTGTCTGGATTATAAAGACATTTTAGAGCAGAATGAAATAATTAATCTAACCAAAACCACAAAAGAAGACCAATATCTTAATGAACCAGCGTTGGAAAAATTAAGGAGGTTACAGCAATTTGAATAAGGAGGAGCAAAAGATAGTTCTTCAGGCTCAAGAAGCCAGAAATCAAATTCTGAATGATTTTAATCATAATTTTTTGGTTGAAGCCAGTGCTGGCTCAGGGAAGACATCCTGTCTGGTTAAAAGGATGGTCGCTTTGATAAAGTATGGAATATATTCTGTAGAGCAGATTACTGCTATTACCTTTACTCGTAAGGCGGCTATTGAACTTAAAGAAAGATTTCAGCAAGAAATCGAGAGAGAACTTCAGCTGGTATATTCTTCGAAAGAAAAAAATTTCCTTTACCAGGCTTTAATAAATATCGAACAATGCTATATAGGCACTATTCATTCTTTTTGCGCCCGAATGTTGAGAGAACGTTCCTTGGAAGGAGGCTTGGACCCTGCTTTTTTAGAAATTGATGAGATTGATAATATTTTGTTTATGGAACAAGCCTGGGAACAATATCTCTCTAATCTAAAGATAGAAGATTCTTCCTTATTTCAGAATTTAGAAATTTTTGGAGTACAGATAAAAGACCTTAAGGAATGTTATAAAAAGGTTTGCCTGTATCCTGAAGTACAGATAGGGCAGGAAAAGGTGTCCAGTCCAGAACTTGATTCCACTATGGAGAGGTTGTTCTTGTTTTGTGAGGAAGCGGAAAAATATATTCCAGAACAGGAGCCCGAAAAAGGATATGACTCTATCCAGGAGGCTATTTTACAAGTCCAGAGATTAAAAAAATACTACTCTTATCGGCAGAAGGATTTTTATAAGGTTTCTCTGTTAGAACCCTTTGCGAAAAATTATTCTTCCTCAGGAATAATAGTGCTCAGTCGTTGGCTATCCAAAGAAAAAGCCAGAGAATACCGGGATGTTATTTTACCGAAATTGAAGGAAGAATATATAGAGCCAGCCTTAGAGCGTTGGAGAGAATATTGCTATGGCTATATCTTTCGTTTTATAAAGCCAGCAGTAGATTATTACCATCAGTTTAGAGAGAAGCAATCTTTGCTCAATTTTCAGGATCTTTTATTAAAGACGGCTTCTCTTTTACGAGATAATCCAGAAATACGTCTCTATTTCCAACAGAAATATCGTACCATCCTGGTTGATGAGTTTCAGGATACCGATCCCATCCAGGCAGAGATAGTCTTTTATTTAACTGGAGAACAGTTAACAGAAAAGGATTGGTTAAAATTGGTACCAGGTAAGGGTAGTCTATTTATAGTTGGCGATCCTCAGCAATCAATCTATCATTTTCGTAGAGCTGATATGTCAGTGTATAAGCAAGTGAAAAGATTAATAATAAAAAATAAAGGGAAAGTTATTACCCTCCAAACTAATTTTCGTTCTCTGCATTCAATTGGTAATTATATCAATCCTCTCTTTCAGGATTTATTTTCCAGATCAGATACTCAATTGCAGGTACAATATTCTCCTATGCTGACTATCCGAGAAGATAAAAAGGGATATCTTTCAGGAGTACACCAAATAGTCATTACCCGAGAGAAAGAAAAAAAGAAAACCTTGGAAAATGATGCCCATTCTATAGCCTCGCTTATTAGGGAATGGGTGGATAAGAAGTTGAAAATTGTGCGCACAGATGAGGAATTACAGCAGGGAAAAAAACCAGAGCTTGATTTCCGTGATTTTTTAATTCTATTACGTTATAAAAGTGGAATAGAGATATACTCCAGGATATTGAGTGAATACGGCATTCCAGTTACTGTATCTGGATATGCCTCCCTGAATGAATCACTCTATATACGAGAATTATTAAAATTATTACGTCTATTAAAGGATCCTGAAAATCAGGTGCTATTAGTAGCGGTCTTAAGGGGAATATTTTTTGGTATTTCTGATGAAGAACTTTATCAATTTAAGGATGCTGGTGGAATTTTTAATTTTTTTTCTGACCTTCCGGAGGGACTTAGTAGGCCTTTGGGGCAAAAAATTTATCATACCTTTCAACAATTAAGAATTTATCATTCCTGGTGTTTAAATTATTCACCGGTAGTTGTGCTGGAAAAAATCATGATTCAGTCTGGCCTGTTACCTTATTGCTGCGGGGAAATAGGGGCAAAAGAACAGGGTAATGAGTTGTTTTTTATTCTGGAATATCTTCGTGAATCAGAAATGAGAAATTTCTATAATTATGCTGGCATGGTTGAACAACTGGAGAGATTATGGCAGTCAGGAGTGGAAGAAGAATTTAATTTAAGATCAGATGAAAATGCAGTGCGCATTATGAATTTGCATAAGGCTAAGGGATTGGAATCACCGGTCGTCTTTCTGGCTATTGCTTATAATACTCATAAACCAGGACCAGAATATCATATTGAACGTTTTACCAATAAGCCAAAAGGTTATTTTGTAGTCAAGAAACACCATTATTTTAGTAATGGTAAAATAATTGCCCAACCGCAACAATGGAAAGAATACTGCCAGATAGAATCTTTATATCAAGATGCGGAGGAGACTCGCCTGCTTTATGTGGCAGCTACTAGAGCAAAAAATCTGCTGATAATTAGTAGTTGGGGAGAAAATTATCAGGATAACAATCTAAATCCCTGGCAATCTTTATTAAGAAATTGTAAGCCAGAGATGATTTTAGATGTTTCAGTAAATAATGTACCACAACCTCAAGGTCAAAAAGTGAGCTTTAGTGAAGAGGAGTATAAACAGGTAAAACAAAAGATAGAAGAAGAGAAAAAAATATTAATCATACCTAGCTATAGCGAAAGCACAGCCTCAAGACTGGCAGAATTTTCCAGGACAGAGGCCGCATTTATTCCCACTGTCGATAAAGGTGGTCAAGAATGGGGCAAAGCCGTTCATCAGGTCCTGGAATATATAGGGAAAGAAGAATTAGAAGATGACTTACTTCAAACCTATATATCTTTTACTTTAGAAAAAAATAATATAGAGTTTTACCGTAAAGATGAATTATATCATATTATTAAAAAATATATTAATAGCGATTTATATAAAAGAGTAAAAAATGCCTTGCAGAATTTTGTTGAGGTACCCTTTAATTTAAAAATAGAACCAACTGATCCTGTATATCAGGAATTGATTACGGGAGAAGAAAATATTAGTATTGATAAAAAACCGATAATATTAACTGGTACCATAGATTTAGTTTTTCAAGAAGCAGATGGATGGGTCATAGTGGACTATAAGACTGATTGTCCGCTAAATAAGGATGATTATAATCAATTGAAAGAAATCTATCAAAAGCAAATTTCTATCTACTCTACAATATGGCAAAAAATAACTCGGGAAAGGGTGAAAGAAAGTCTAATTTATTTTGTAAGGCAATAACCAGCAGTAAGTGCTGGCTATTGCCATAAGTATGCCAAATACCAGGAAGAAAGAATAATACAAGAAGAGACTGACCAGAAGAATTTGGCCTCTTTTAAAGGCCTCTTAAAGCCACCCACTATGTGGGGGAGTTACTTTCATATATTATATACTGATCTTGGGGAGTTATTTTAACAGGACCCAAATTTTCGTTGGTCAGGATATACTTTAAAGCCTTTTGTCAGAAATAAATCTCGATAATCTATAGTAAAAGCTGATATACTGGTAGCTAATCTTTTATCTAAAATAAAATTAAAATTTCCTATTGTTAAGTTTACATCATCATTGTTTTGCTCATCCAGAGCAACATCAAATCTGGGACCGCTTCAGCCAATACCAGTCATCATTATACGTATTTTTTTCTCAGAAGGTCCCTGTTCCTCTAACATCTTGTTTAATTGTGCAGCTGCTTTTTCGGTAATATGTATGTTCAATTTTTCCTCTCCTTACTCTATAAATAGTAAAATAGTATTAAATTTATTTATAATTGTTTGAATTTTAATTATAACAAGAAAAAAAATAATGTCAATCTAACAAAATTGCTCTTCACCTATAAACTTGTTTGACGAGAAGTGTTATAATGTTTTTATATAATAATATGATGTTCTATTCATATTATTAATATTTTTCTGAGGCAGAATTTCTGCTTAATTCGGAAAGGATAAAGGGAGGAGGTGATAAAGTGAAAAATAGGACTATATTGCTGTTGAGTGTAATTTTGCTAACTTCTTTTTTTATAAATGGATGTATGTTGCCCTTCCTGGGCAATGAGCCAGTAATTATTGTTTCCCAACCTAAACTAACGGCTATTGTTGGAGTGCCCTATATTTATCAGGTAGATATTGAAGATGATGGCAAAACCAAAGTAGTCTATGCCCTGGCTGTTGCTCCTGAGGGAATGACTATTGAAGCAACAACCGGACTGATCATGTGGACACCGACTGAAGATCAGGTGGGAGAACATAAGGTTGACATTATGGTAAACGATGGCTGGTACAAAGATAATCAGGAATTTACTATAACAGTAAACCTGTTTCAATTAAGCTCAATCAGTGTTGTACCTACCAGTATGTCTTTTACCAGTACCAATACCAGTAAAGCTATTGAATCTGTTACTGCTTACTATACTGATGGTTCCAGTGCCGAAATTTCCAAAACGGAATGTATTTTTCAGTCTAATAACACTGGTGTGGTCATAGTTGATGAAGAAGGAATAGTAACGTCCAAAGGTACCGGGAATACCACCATTCTTGTAAGTTATTCTGAAGATGGAATAACCAAAAATGCTACGGTAAGTGTTACTGTAACTATTCCTATTACTCCTCCTTCTTCTGGTGGTGGCTGACCATATAAATAAAACCTGATAGTTTATCAGGAATTTAAAAGTATGTTTATTTAAATAATTATAGGATAGCGGGAGTGGATAGGTTCTGGTGGACCTTGCGGACTTCAAATCCGTGGGCGGTAATGTAATGATTACCGTGGTGGGTTCGATTCCCACCCCTCTCGCCACTTTTTTATAAAGAACTTGACAGTACTAAAATATTAATTTAATATTATCAGCAAAATATTTTAAAGTGTATTTTATGTTCAGTCAGTTTATTATTTTTTAATGTTAGATACAATTTAAAGTTAACTAGATCCTTTACCTATCTATAGAGATTTTCTTCGGGTAATTTAACTTAAGATAACTAAGATAAAGAAAGACATGAGGATAAAGGAGGATAAATATAATGAAATATTACGATGATTGGTATGCTAACCTC
>Ga0067045_1028771_pt1 | contig 27818 bp, 27 predicted proteins | sample TerdegcTABiofilm_FD_59184 | JGI IMG/M metagenome (GOLD analysis project Ga0067045, IMG submission 59184) | Combined Assembly of (Gp0054472, Gp0054536) Wastewater bioreactor microbial communities from Singapore -Terephthalate degrading... | reverse complement strand
CCGACACGGCCGCCAGTGCGGTGGATTCGGCCGGCCTCGCTGCCACGCCTGCGCCTGGCCGGAGCAGAACCGGCGACCTGGTTCGGCTGCGCCAGGATCTGGTGCTGGCCGCGGGCGAGGAGTGTGACGATGCGGTCGTCGTGCTCGGCAACGGTCAGATCGACGGCGAGGTACACGGCGACGCAGTGGCCATCGGCGGCACGCTGACGATTCGAGGGACGGTGCACGGTACCGCGGTAGCCATCGGGGGCACGCTGGACATAGCGCCGAGCGCGGTGATCCACAAGGGTACGGTGGCGATCGGCGGCTCCGTGCGCCTGGCCCCGGCAGCGCAGGTTTCCGGGGAGCGCGTCCAGATTGGCCGCGTCGTGGGCACCATCGTCACGTCGGTCTCGGCGTGGCTGGCTGCCTGCCTGCTGCAGGGGCGGCTGCTGGCGCCCGAGCTGCCCTGGACGATAGCGCTGGCTGCCTGCGTGTTGGCATTGGCCCTGATCCTGGCCGCGTTGTTCCGCCCGGTATATGCCGAAGCCATGCGGCTGACTCGGCGCCGAACGGGTACCGTGCTCTTGGCGGGACTGCTGACCTGGGCCGCGATCGGCCCGATCTCCATCGTCCTGCTGGCCACCGTGGTGGGCATCGCCGTGCTGCCGGCGCTGCATCTGCTGGTGTTCGGCCTGGCGCTGATCGGACTTGTCGCCCTGCTGTCGCACATCGGCGGGGTCGCGGTCCGGGCCATCTGCCGCCGCACCGCCGTGGCGCCGATCGTCGGAGGGCTGGTCGGCGCGGCGATCCTCTTGCTGCTGGCGATGGTTCCCGTCATCGGGTTGCTGGTGGCGTTGGCGGCCAGCCTCATGGGCACCGGCGCGGGCGTGTACGCGCTCCTGCGTCTGGCGCGGTCCGAGCGCCACGAAAAGCCAGGCTCGTCCGCAGGGGCTGCAGTCAGCCCTAGCGGCACCGGCGCCGAGCCCGGACCGAGACCAGCCCCCATCGATGAGGCCCAGCTCGGGGCCCTGTCGATTCCTGCTGGCCAGAGTCTGCCAGGGTACGCCCTGGGCGGCATGTGGGAACGCCTGGGGGCTGCCTTGATCGACTTCCTGCTGGTGACGCTGGTGCACGGGGTGACGCTGCGCCCAGCGCTCAAGGTGCTGTGGGGCGGGAGCGGGTTCGACGAGCCAGCCCAACTGAAGTTCGGACTGCTGCTGGCGTACTTGGCGGCGATGTGGGCCTGGAAACAGACCTCCGTGGGCGACACCGTGTTCCACCTGCGGGTGCAGCGTGCGGACGGGACCCGGCTCACACTGGGCCTAGCGATCGTGCGCGCGAGCATGCTCGTGCTCTCGGTGGTGCCTCTGGGACTCGGCTTCTGGTGGATGCGGTGGGACCCCAGGCGGCAGACATGGCACGACAAGATCGCCGGCACCGAAGTGGTGAAGCTGCCCGCCGGAGCGCAGCTCCTGTAGGCGGCGATCGGGCGGCCCTTGTGCTCGACCTGTCCGGCTGGCGTGAAAGAAAAGCGCACCTGCACGCGTCCAAACTGAGGGCATCATCCGGAGTCACCACCAGGCCAACACCGCACCGCTCTGTCCGTGCCGCACCGGTCTGCAGGGAGGACCTATGAGAAAGCTGATCATCGCCCTGGTCGTGTTGAGCTTGGCCGGCGGCGTATATGCCTACGTGCGATTGTCGGGCAACAAGGCTGACCACGGGCGCAAGACCGTGGAGGTCGCACGCGGGACCCTGGTGGAGAAGGCGCTGGCCATGGGCGAGATCGTCCCGCGGCACGAGATCGCGGTCAAGTCCAAGATCTCGGGCACCGTCGCTCGGCTGTTCGTGGCCGAAGGCGACCATGTGCGCCAGGGTGGCCCGCTGCTGGAAGTCAAACCCTCGCCCACGCCGCTGGAATACGCCCAGGCCAAGCGCACCCTCGAAATGCGCACCCTGGTCGAAGGCCAGCGCCGGTCCGACCTGCAGCGGGTCGAAGCTCTGCTAGAGCGGGGGCTGGCCTCTCAGGCCGAGTACGACAGGGCTCGCGAGGCCTCCGACCAGGCCACGCTGCAGCGCCGCATGGCCGAGGAAGAGCTGGCCCTGCTCGACCAAGGTCGGGCGGTGGTCGCCGGCCGATCCGTCGAGAGCACGATCCTCAGCCCCATGTCGGGCCATGTGCTGAGACTGAACGTCGACGTGGGCGACCCGGTGGTGCCACTGACCTCGTACCAACCCGGTACCGAGCTCATGACCATCGCCGACATGGGCGAGCTGCTTTTCCGCGGCACAGTGGACGAGATCGATGTGGGCAGAATCCGCGAGGGCCTTCCGGTCGAGCTCAAGCTGGGCGCCTTCCCGGACAAGACGGTCACGGGTCGACTCGCTCGGATCTCGCTCAAGTCGCAGAAGCGCGACAATGCGACGGTGTTCGAGGTGGAGGTCGACAGTCTGCAGGTGCCGGAGGGCGTGGTGCTGCGGGCAGGGTACTCCGCCAACGCCGAGATCGTCGTGCGCCGGGCCGCCGACGTGTTGGTGCTGCCCGAGAGAGTGGTCGAGTTTCGCGGCGACACCGCTGTGGTCCAGCTACCGGCGGTCGCGGGAGCACCGCCCGAAGAGCGGCGGGTGCAACTAGGGATGTCGGACGGCATCAACGCCGAGGTGACAGAGGGCTTGGAACTGGGCGACAAGGTGCTGGAGAGAGAAGTCAAGGAGATCGACTAGTGTTCTTCTGGGAGCTGATCTGGCAGTTCCTCCAAGACGTGCGCACGCGCACGCTGCGCACCATCCTGGCTGTCTCCGGCATCGCCTGGGGAACAGCAGCGGTGGTACTGCTGCTGGCCATCGGCCGCGGATTCCATGTCGCGTCCAGCAAGGCCATGCACGGCATGGGCGACCATCTGCTGGTCGTGTGGCCCAGCAGCACCACCAAGGCGTACGCGGGCATGCAGCCAGGCCGGCCGCTCCGGATGAAATCGGCCGATGTGCTGCAGATGGCCCGCTCTCTACCCGAGATCGGCCGATGCTCGCCGGAAATGACCAACTGGGGGCGGACCCTGGCCTTCGGCCCGCACCGGTTCAAGGCTCCGGTCGGCGGCGTGGTCCCCGAGTACGAGCTCATCCGCAACATGATCCCCGAGCCGGGCGGTCGCTTCCTCAACCAGGCCGACGTGGACGAGCGCCGGCGCGTGGTGTTCATCGGCAACGAGCTCAAGAAGAAGCTCTTCGGCGACCAGGAGGCCGTCGGCCAGACGGTGCTTCTCGACGGACGGCCGTTCGTGGTCGTCGGCACGCTGCGAAAGAAGATCCAGAGCTCCAGCTACTCCGGCTCCGACTCGGAGAAGGCTCTGATCCCCTACACCACCTTCATCTCGGTCTGGGGCGACTGGAATGTCAGCGACTTTCTGGTGCAACCCGACCCACCGGAGGAATCCGCGCGCTTGAAGCGAGCGCTCTACCGGTATCTGGCCCAGAAGTACCGCTTCGATCCGGCGGACGAAGGCGCCCTTGGAATCTGGGACACGGTGGAATCGGACCGCTTCGTCAACTGGTTTTTCTGGGGTCTGCAGGCCCTGCTGGGCCTCAGTGGAGCCCTGACGCTGGGGGCAGGAGGCATCGGGCTGGCGAATGTCATGTTTCTGATCGTGCGCGAGCGCACCCGGGAGATCGGGGTGCGGATAGCCGTGGGGGCCCAGGACTGGCACATCCTGGGCCAGGTCCTGCTCGAGACTCTGCTGATCGCGGCCGTCGGAGGGCTCATGGGGTTCGGGTTCTCCGGACTGGTCATCGGCGCTTTGCAGTTGGCGCCACTGCCAGACTGGCTCGGCCGCCCGCAGTTCTCCCTCTCCGTGGGCCTGCTGGCGTTCGGTGTCCTCTCTGGGGTGGCCTTGGCTGCCGGCCTGTTCCCAGCCAGGCGCGCGGCGCGGCTGGACCCGGTGAAGGCTCTGGGATTCTGAGATGATACCTCTGGGGCACATCCTCTGGGAGCTCTTTGCAGAACGCACGCGAGTCCTGCTGACCATCCTGGCCATCGCCTGGGGGACGGCCTCCATCGCGGTCATGCTGGCCCTGGGAGAGGGCTTGCGGCTGACCTTCGGCCGCGCTATGCGCGGCATGGGCGAAGGCATCCTCATCGTCTGGCCGGGGCAGACTTCGAAACCGTACCGCGGTCTGCCCGAAGGCCGCCCGCTGGCACTGAGCGCGCCGGATCGGGACAGATTCCGGGTCTCGATCCCCGAGATCGGCGCGCTGAGCGGCGAGTACTCGAACTCGTGCTCCATGCGCCGCGGAAGCAAGTGGCGCAACGGCCACTTGATGGGCGTCGACCCGGAATACGGCCCCATGCGGCATATCGTCGCCCAACCCGGCGGGCGGTTCATCGATGCCGAAGACATCCGCTTGCAGCGGCGGGTTGCGGTGCTCGGACCGCGGGTGGTCGCGGAGCTGTACGGCAAGGACGCCGACCCCGTCGGCCAGCAGATCGAGATCGACGGCTGGCCCTTTCTGGTGGTCGGGGTCATGCGCCCGAAGTTCCAAATCACCAGTTACGAGGGACAGGACCTCGGCGGCACGTGGATCCCCAGCACCACGTTCGCGTCTCGGTACGGCCGGCGCCACTACAGCAATCTGGTGCTCAAGCCCGCGCATCCAGGCGACATGGAGCGCATCAAGACGCGGCTGCGCCACTTGCTGGCCGCACAGCACGCCTGCGACCCCGAAGACAAGGAGATCCTCCACTACTGGGACACCCAGGAGACCAACGACCTGTCGGGCAAGATCTTCTCCGGTCTCCAGACAGTCCTGGGAGTCATCGGCGGGTTGACCTTGATCGTCGCCGGGGTGGGGATCGCCAACGTCATGTACGTGTCGGTGAGCAACGCTACGCGCGACATCGGCGTGCGCATGGCCGTGGGCGCCCAGAGCCGCCAAGTCCTGGGGCAGTACGTGCTCGAGGGCCTGGCTGCCACCGCCCTGGGCGGCGCGCTCGGCATCGGGGCCAGCGTTCTGGTGATCGCCATCGTGGCGCACGTCCCCATGCGCGGCGATTTCTTCGAGGTCGTGGGCAAGCCGGTGCCGGTATTCTCGCTGCATGTAGCCATGATCGTGGTCCTCGTGCTGGGCGTCATCGGGTTTCTGGCGGGCTTCTTTCCCGCCCGCAAGGCGGCCCGCGTGGACCCTGCCGAGGCTCTGCGCTACGAGTGAGGCCAGCCATGATCCAGACGCAGCAGCTCCGCAAGAGCTACACGATGGGGAGGGTCACGGTGGAGGCTCTTCGCGGGATCGACTTGCGCATTGGCCAGGGCGAGTACGTAGCCATCCTCGGTCCGTCTGGCTCGGGCAAGTCCACCCTCATGCACCTGCTGGGCTGCCTGGATACCCCGACCTCGGGACGGTATCTGCTGGATGGCCGACCTGTGGAGGGGCTGACACGCAACGAGCTGGCCCGCCTCCGCAACCGCAAGGTCGGCTTCGTTTTCCAGAGCTTCAACCTGCTGGCCCATGCTACGGCCCTGGGGAATGTGGAACTCCCCCTGATCTACCGGAACTCCAGCGGGCGAGAGCGGCGGCAGCGGGCTGCCTGGCTGCTCGAGCGGGTCGGCCTCGGAGACCGGCTGCACCATCGGCCCAACGAGATGTCCGGAGGCGAACGCCAACGGGTGGCCCTGGCGCGGGCGCTGGCCGGCGAGCCCGACCTCATCTTGGCGGACGAGCCCACCGGGAATCTGGACACGGCCACGGGAGACGAAGTGGTGGCGCTGTTCGAGCAACTGGTCGGCGAGGGCAAGACCATCATCATCGTGACCCACGACGAGGACATCGCCCGACGTGCCCGGCGGATCATCCGCCTGCGAGACGGCCGGGTGGAAGAGGACACCGGGAAGACACCGCCTGCCCGCGATCCGGGCGACAGCGCGAGGGGGAACGCATGACCCGGCACAGAGCTTCTCGAGGTGCGACAGAGCCCCAGGCTGCGTCGCTAGGTACGCGCCTCGCCGGTATCGGGCGCGTATTCCGTTGGGCGGTGCAGGGGCCGATCCTTCCGCGTCGTGGCCGCGTCGAGCAGGCCCTCGTGCCCGGCGCACCCAGCGGGCGCCTCGCGGCGGCCCAGCTCCGCGTTGCTCCTAGCTGCGGGGCGAGTCGTCGCGCCTGGGCCGCGGTGGCGTTGATCGGGTTGCTGTCGTCGACCTCGCCGGTCCGGGCGCAGACAGCGGTCGACAGCCTGCAGTTGACCCTCGACCAGGCGATCCAAATGGCTCTGGAACGGCACCTGGGACTGCGCAGCGCCCGGCTGGCGACGCAGATCCAGCAGAGCGCCGTGCTGCAGGAGTCGCATCGCTTTGGCCGTTCGCTGAGCCTGGACCTCTCCCAGCAGAGCACCCGCTTCCCTTCGGTCTCCAAGCTCGAACAAGTGCAGACCTCGATCAGCAGTGCCCAGGCGCTGGGATTCACGCTGTCCCAGGACCTGACCAGCGGCGGCAACCTGAGCCTGCGACTCGACCACAGCCGTTCGTCCAGCAATGCCGCCTTTCGCCTGCTGAACCCGGTGTACCAGTCGGAGCTGAGCGTGCGCTTCGCGCAGCCCTTGCTGCGAGGCTGGGGCCGCACCCAGCGGCTCAACCAGGAGCTGGCCGAGCATGGCCTGTACGCCAGCCAGATCAGCGCCGAGGGACAGGCCCGAGAGCTGGAAGCACAAGTGGGAAAGGCCTACTGGGAGCTGTTCCTGGCCCGCCAACAGGTGCAGTTGCGGGAGCAACTGCTGGCCGGAGCCCAGCGAGTGCTCGAGAACGTCCAAGTCCGGGCCGACGTGGGGGCGGCAGCGACAAGCAGCATTCTCGAGGCGCGCGTAGGGGTGGCGCAGCGGCAGGAGGAAATCGTGGCCGCCCAGGGCGCCTGCCGCCAAGCCGAGGACCTACTGAAGACGCTGTTGGGGCTGGACCAGAGGCCCGATGGCTGGGCAGTGGTGCCGGTGCCCACGCAAGCGCCAGAGCTGCCGGCCTTCAGCGGCCAGGTGGAGGTCGGAGTTGCCCGGGCGCTAGCGCGCGACCCTGCTGTTCGCCAAGCAGAACTGGCGGTGCAGGACGCGGCGCTCCAACTGACCCAGGCACGAGACGCCGCCAGACCGGCTCTGTCGCTGAGTGTGCAGGGAGGAGTAAGTGGCAGCGGAGGCAGCTACACGGACGATCTGCAGGTGATCCGGGATGGACAGAGCCGCGCCTGGCAGGGAAGCGTGGGTCTGAGCCTTCCCCTCGGCGCCGATCCGGCGCGAGAGCGAGTGCAGCAGCGGCTCCTAGAGCAACAGCAACGCCAGGTGCAACTGGAACAGGCGCGGCTGCAGGTGACCCAGCAGGTGGGCACCGTGTACCGGCAGGTGGAACTGAGCCGACAGCGCGAGATGGCCGCGGACTGGACGCAGAGGCTCGCCGAGCAGAGTGTGGCCGAGGAGGAGGAGCGGTTGGCGCTGGGGCTGTCCACGGTGCGCCAAGTGCTCGACGCCCAGGACGCTCTGGCGCAGGCCCATCTCAGCCGACTCCAGGCCCTGGTCGACTACCACGCCGCCCGGCTCGAATGGAGGCGCCTCACCGGCGAATGATCCTCAGGGCAGGGAGGGGCGTGCGCCCGCCTGTCGGCGCCGCCTGGGCGCAGACACCCCCCAAGAAAAGGCAACGGGTTACGAGGGCCGCCTTCGTAACCCGCTGCGTCGACGATCTGGAGCCACCCTCCGGAATCGAACCGGAGACCTACTCATTACGAGTGAGTTGCTCTACCAACTGAGCTAGGGTGGCTTTCTCGTCCAGCGATTCCCAGGACCACGGGGGGCGTGAATGTAGCCGCTCCGCCGGAGGCCGTCAACCCTTCTGGTCAACCGCGCCCCCAGCGTGCCGCATCCCAGCGCACCGGCCCGCGGGTTCTATGCCAGGCTGAGAAACCGGGCCACCCTCGATTTCCAGCTGCGCGAGCCGCTGGCCGGCGTCGTCGCGGTGAGTTCCGTGTCCTGTTCCAGCACGAAGCGCAGCAGCCCGACTGACGTGGCGTACTGGGGATCTGCCAGGCTATCGGCACCGGTGATCTGCTGCGGCACGCCGACGCGCACCGGCACGCCCAGGACTTCCTCGGCAAGCTCTGGCACCCGGCGCAGCAGGGCACCACCGCCGGTCAGGACGAACCCGGCAGCCAGCCTCTGCTCGCACCCACCGCCGCGGAGGCTGTCGCGGGCCAGCTCGAGGATCTCCCGCTGTCGGGCCTCGATGATCTCGTCGAAATGCAGCCGGGTCAGCGTCCGACTGCGCCCCGCCGTGGTCTGGAAGTCTACCTTCTCCTCGCCCTCCTCTGCCGGACAGCAGACGCCCCCGTACTCGCGCTTGATCTGCTCGGCCGCGCGCATGGTCATGCTCAGCACCAGGGACAGGTCGCGGGTGATGTCGTCGCCGCCGAGCTGGATCTCGGCGACGTGGCGCACCGGGCCGACGTAGACCGCCAAGCCGGTGGTGCCCGCGCCGATGTCGAGAACCCCCACGCCCATCTGGCGTTCGTCGGCCGAGACTACCGCTGCCGCCGTGGCCAGACTCTCCAGGATGAATCCGGCGATCTCGAGGCCGGCCTGTTCGGCCGCCACCTGCAGGGTGGTGCACAACTGCGGCGGGGCGGTAATCGTCAGCATCTCCACCTCGAGCTTGCTGCCGTGCAGGAGCTCGGGGTTCTGCACCGGCTGGCCGTCCACCGCATATCGCTGCACGAACCGATGCAGGACGATCCCGCCCTCCGGGGGCGCCGCTTGTTCGGCGGCGGCCAGGGCGCGGGACACATCGTCCCCATCGATCGCCTTGGACAACCCCCCAACGGCCACCGTGCCGCGCGCCGAACGAGCGCGGATCTCGGGCCCCGCGATCCCCGCGTACGCGCCCGTGATGCGCAGTCCGGCGGCGTTCTCGGCTTCGGTGACGGCGGCGCGGATCGACTCGACCAGATGGGGCAGATCCACCACCCGACTCCGCTGCAGGCCCGCGCACCGGCTCAAGCCGCATCCCAGGATTCGCACTGCGCCACCCTCGTGGGGTTCTCCGACCAGGCATACGACCTTGGAGGCGCCAATGTCCAGCACGACTACAGGGGATCCAGCCATGGCAGCACCGTTCATCGAACGAGGCATGGTCAGCAAGCGGCCTGCGGAGATCGGCCCACGGGCCACGGCGACAGGCCGGTGGACACGTGCGCAACCACCGCAGGGAGCTGTCGGAACAGCGGAGACGCCGCGCCGCAGTAGGAGGCGCTTCGCGGCCGCGGGGAGGTGAGCCTCGCGGGACTCCTGACGGGAGTTCAGCAGTCCCGCGAGTTGCGCGGCACCCGGTACCGAACGGCGCTAGCGGAGGCAACGATAATCACCACCATCCAGGCCGTCAAGCAGCCCACCCGCAGGCGACCGATGCCCGCACCACACCGGCGCCGACTCGCCTCGGCCATAGACGGATACAGCGCCCGATTCGACGTTCGCGGCGCCTCGTCCGAACCACCTTCGCACGGTCCGCCCACTGCGGCGAAGGGACTGCGTCGACTGTCTTGACCCACGTCGACCCGCGGCGTAGACTGAGCGCCGAAATCCCCAGTGCAAAGAGACGGCAAGGGTGCCGGCACGCGGGGCCCTGACTGAAACGGGATACCTCGAAAGGAGCGACCGATGGCGCGTGCAGGCGTGAACAAGGTCATACTCATCGGCAATCTGGGTGCGGACCCCGAGATCCGGCACACGCCAGACAACGTCGCCGTGGCCACGATCCGCCTGGCTACGACCGAACGCTTCAAAGACCGCGGCGGCACCTGGCAGGAGAAGACCGAGTGGCACCGCGTGGTCCTCTGGCGCGGGTTGGCGGAGATCGCCGAACAGTACCTGCGCAAGGGGAGCACCGTCTACATCGAGGGGCGCCTGGAGACGCGCTCGTGGGAGGACAAGACCGGCCAGAAGCGCTACACGACCGAGGTCATCGCGACCGACATGACGATGCTGGACGCGCGCGCGCAGGGCGCCGCCGCGGGCGATGACAGCGTGGCGCCGGCGGCGGAGCGGGACGGTGGGCTCTCGCCGGCGAAGGGCAAGGAGCGGACCGGAGCCGTGGAGGAGGCGGACGACTCCAGCGACGATCTGCCCTTCTGAGAGCCGCCGGACGGTGAACGAGCGCGCACGCGGTTCGCGGGGAATACTGTCTCGATCCGGCCGTTCGAATCGACCGAACCGGCGTTGACGCACTAGCAGATGGCCGGCAGCTTCTCCCATCTATGGCTCGCGTGTCGGCTCGCGGATCGCGATCCGAGTCTTGCGCCCACCGACCAGGCACGGGCAGCCTTGCTGGCGGGTGCCGTGGGCCCGGATCTTGGACTCTTCCCGCGCGGACCGCGAGCATTCAGCGACCGGGTGCACGGCGAAGGTGCGGTGCCTTTTCTCAGGCGGCTGTGGCAGGCCCAGCGAGACCCGATCGAGAAGGCGTTTGCCGCGGGGTGGGGGCTGCATCTGTGCGCCGACACGGCGATGCACCCCTGGATCGATGCCCAGGCGGTCGCGCTGGTCCCTGCGCACGGCCGAGCACGGCGGTGGGCAGGCGAGCTGGCCCACATGCGCGTGGAATGGGGGTGCGACTGCCAGCTGCTCAGCCAGCCCGAGAACCAGCGACTGTGGCATCTCCGCCTGTTGTTCCCGCAGCGATCGGACGGGGAAGACTGGCTGGAGAGCGAGGCGATCCAGGAATTCCCCGGCGCGGTCGCACCCGGATCTGTCCGCCGGGGCTGCGAGGCACTGGAGGCCTGGCTCAGGCGACTGCCGGTGCTGCTGTGGACATGCGGCAAGGTGAGCAGAGGGCGAGCTGGTTCGGCGTGGCCGCTCCGGCGGTTGCTGGACGTGCTCACCGCGCGGCTGCTGGGAGGTCTCGGAGAACGCAGTCGGCGGCTGCTGAGCACGTCGGCGCTAGCCGCGCCGTGGACTCCCGGACCGGGCGCCATGGAGGTCTTCCTGAGCTGCGGGGAGGTCGCGTTGCAGACCTTGAGAGCCGGGCTCTCCGGGGGATTCGGTGCGTCCTGGTGGGCGGCTCGGGCGAGCGCTGGCGCTGGTGCCGGGGACCGCGCCTCCTGACAGATCCCCGCGCGCGCCGCGGTCGACGGCCGCGTGCTGTGCTCTTCGCAACCGATCGTGCTGCCATGGGTCCGAGCGGGCTAGTCGGCGTGCGCGTCGCGGTAGGGGCGGTGCTGATCGCCGGCCTGGTGCTGGGCATCGCTCGCCGCCGGCGGACAACGGGGCAGAGCTTCCTTCTGACCCGCTTGCTCGACGCCCGTCTGCACTACGTCGTCGCTGGGCTCATCGCGGGGTATGCGGCCAGCCCCGGCCTGGGTCTGCCGCTGCGCACTGGCATCCAGGTCGGAACGGATCTGCTAGCCGCCTGGGTAGGGCTGACGCTGGGATTGGGCCTGGATCTGCGCGCAAGGGGTCGCAGCGGCAGCGAGCACCTGGCAGCCGAAGGCCTGCGACTCTCAGCGGTCGTGCTGGTCGTGCTGGCAGCGACGTACGCGTCGGTGGCCCTTTCTCCCCGCCTGGGGCCTGGGGGCGCAGCAGCGCTGTTGGCCGCTGGATTGAGTGCCACCATGGTCCCGGCCTTCCACCGGGCCCAGGCGACGCCGGCCAGTACGAAGAGGCATGCCAGCCGCCCGGCGCTTGCCAGTTGCGTGGGCGTTGGTCTGTTCGGACTCGGGCGCCTTCTCCTCCAGCGCCAGCCGCTGGCTCTGCACCTGCCGTACGGGACAGGGACGCGCGTGGTCCTGGCGCAGGGCACGGGGGCGCTGCTGCTGTGGTGTCTGGCCCTGGGCGCCGCCGTGGGCCTGGTGCTGGACCTGTCGAGTCGTGGCCCACGTGCGCGCGAACTGCCGCTGCTGGCCCTGGCGTGCCTGGCCCTAGGCGTGGGCCTGGGGGTCGGATCGGGCCCCGATCCAGTGTGCATCGGCGTCGTCGCCGGGGCCTGGTGGATCAACGGCACGCTGCGGCGCGCCGAAGTACTGCACTCGATCCGGAATGCCCACGCCACGCTTTCGGTCTGTCTGTTCTGCCTGGTGGGATGGCAACTGGGCGATGGCCTGGCGATCACGGGGCTGGTCCCCGGCGTCTTCGCGGCCACGCTGGCCATCGTTGGCCTTCTCGGCTCGCTGACAGCCTGGAGCGGCGAGTCGCTCGGGCGTCGTCTGGGTCTGAACGCCACGGGCCCGATGGGGCCCGCCAGGCCTGGCACGACCGCGCGCGTACCCGCCCCGCAGACCGTGACCATGGCCCTGGCTTTGGGCTTCGCGGAGGTCGTGGGCACAGGCGCGGGCACTGCCGTCTTGGCCGCCGTGCTTGTCATCCATGGCGTCGCTCACCTGCGCGAAGGCCCGGCTCTGCTGCAGAGCGGGGCGCTCGCTGGATGATCGAACGACGCGGGCTGCGTGCCGGGCCTCGACTCCACGCGCGGGCCGGGACGGCAACGGAGCGCTCCCCCCGGGCGGACCGCGGCGCTGGCGAGGATTCGGCTGCGACTGCCCCGGTCAGCGATCGCGGCTGTCCGCAGCGAGGCTCAGGACGCGGACCGGCCGGGCGTGGGCGCTGCCGGCAGGTCCACGACGAATCTCGTTCCCTTGCCAGGCTCGCTGTCGAACCAGATCCGCCCTTGGTGCATGTGCACGATGCGCTGCACGATGGCCAGTCCCAGACCGGTGCCCCCGCCGGTCATCTTCTTGGCGTTCTCTGTTCGGAAGAACTCGGTGAACACACGCGGCTGATCCCGCACGTCGATCCCGATCCCGGTGTCCGCCACGGTCAGCCGGACCCGCTCGCCATCGCCGGTGACGCTCACCCGCACCTCGCCGCCGGCCGGAGTGTACTTGATCGCGTTGCTGATCAGATTGGCGGCCACCTCCTGCAGCCCTTCGCGCTCTCCGTGGACCGGCGCCGCGTGCAGATCGCGCACCATTCGCAGGCCGCGCTCCTCGGCCCACGGCCGCAGGACCTCGAGCGCCGCACCCACCACCTCCGCCAGATCCAGGGCCTCCACACTCTCCGGCTGCTCCAGCACTCGCAACCGCGAGAAACGCAGCAGATCGCTTTCGAGCGCCAACAGGCCGTTCAGGCGCGCCTCCATGCGCTCAAGCACGCTCCGCTGCTCGTCGCTGAGCGAACCCTTCAGGCCGCGGAGGAGCAGATGCACCAAGCTCTGGACAGCGCTGAGAGGCGACCGCAGCTCGTGGCTGGCGCGGCGCATGAAGTAGGACTTCTCCTCGTCCATCTTCTGGAGGTTCTGGTAGGCCGACTCCAGCTCCATCTCGCGTTGTCGCAAGCGGCTGGCGATGGACGAAGCCAGGTACACGGCCACCAAGAAGGAGAAGGTCGCCAGGATCGCGGTCAGCAAGTTGGGGCCGAAATCGTGCACGCGGCACGGCCCGGCGATCGAGTCGTAGTGGTAATGCCGAACCATGCCCGAGTATTCGCCCCAGATGACCGCGTTCAACAGCAGCGCCGCCAGCAAGGCCAAGCCGTAGCTGTTGCGCGGGCGCAGCAGGACGCTGGCGATCGTCATATGGAAGAAATAGAAGAGCGTCAGATGGCTTTCGCTGCCTCCCAAGCAGTGCACCAGCCACGTGAGGCACACCAGATCCGCCACCACCTGCACGTTGGCGAACACGCGCATGGTCTGCACCGTCGGGGCGCCCTTCTCCTGCTGGTACTGGGTCCACAACGCAAACGCCATGTTGTAGACCAGGATGGCCACGACCGTGCCCAGGCAGTCATGGAGCGGAAAGCGCACCCCGAGCGCGTGCCATAGGAGGAACAGAGCCACGAGCGTGCCGGCCACCGCCGCCCACCGCAACTGGATGAACCAAGTCACCCTGGCGACAAGCTCGAGCTCGCGCAGCGTGGATTCGCGCGTCTCGCGGGATATCGCAGTCGGCGAACCCTGCGCCTGGCGTCGAGAGGGGGGAGGCGGGGGAGCGGACACCGGAGGGCCGGGCGCGATCACCCCGGCAGCGCGGCTAGCGCGCGCACCACCGCGTCCACCGCCCGGCGGCATGCTGGACTCAGTCTGGTCCCGGGAGCACACCGCCACGGCTGGATGCCGAGCAGAAACGCCTCGGCACCCACGACGGAGGCAAGAAAGCGCGCCACCAGTTGGAGGGAACACGCGTGCGTGCTGGCACCGACGTGGACCAGTTCGCGGGGATCGAAGACGCCGATGGTGCCCGGCAGAGCGCGGAAGTCCGCGGCGTCGATCATGATCACCCTCCGCGGCGCCAGGCGCCCGAGCGGGCCGAGGAGGTTCTCCGGCGCCGTACCTCCATCGAGCACAGGCAACGCGCAGCGTCCGCGCAGACGACGGCAGACCGCCGGCCCCACACCATCATCGCCGCGGAAGCGGTTGCCCAGAGCTAGCAGCGCACAGGGCTGCACCGCGATCCTGCCGAGGGCCGAACGCCAACTCTCGCCGGCTCCCGGTCCAGCGAGGCCTTGCCCACCGATCATGTTGTCGGGCCGTACATCTGGCGCACCATCACCGCGCGGCGACAGCGCGGGCACAGGACTCTCATCGTCTCGGGCCGCACAGGTCCGCTCTGCACCGCGGGCGGCAGCAACGAGCCCAGCCCGAGTGCGTCCTCCCGCGCCAGAACGAGCGCGGGACTGGCGTACGACTTGGGCCCGAGCCTGTCGGCTACGTACCTAAGGTAGTCCTTGGCCGCGACTGGTTCTCCGCACTGCTCGCACAGCACGAGCTCCTTCTCCACCGTCTCGCGGGCCGCCGTGCGATCGAGCGTCGCCAGGTCGTACTCCTGGGTGAGACGGATGCCCTCCTTCGTGGTGCAGTTCAGCTCGCACTGGCCGCAGTAGATGCACTGATCGAGCCTCAGCTCGAGCCGCCGAACCGGCGGGGAGCGCCCTGGTTCGTCGATGACCGCGATGGCGCCCGCCGGACAGACTTCCGCGCAGGCCCCACAGGCCACACATCCCTCGCTGCGGTACGCCGGTCTGCCCCGGAAGCTGGGCGGCGGCACCGAAGGGGCCGACGGAAACCGCGTGGTGTAGGGCCCCGTGATCAGAGCGCGGACGGCTTCGCCGAGCTCCCTCAGCTTCGGTCTGCGCATAGGGCAGGCTCTCCTTCCTGCCGGACGACCTCCTCACCCGGCGGACTCTCCTCGCCACCGAGCTCCCCAGCCGCGCACCCCTGACGACCATACCGATCCATGACAGTCCCGGACCACGGCCGCACCCCTGACAGATATGCACCGCGGCCGATGGCGTGTGCCCCTACAGGAGAGGTCATCAGAACGAACGCGGCACAGATGAGCGCTTTCACCCCCAGCGGCCCGATCCCGGCCCACACGAAGGTTCCGGCCAGGATCGTGCAGGTGCCCAGCGTGACGCACTTGGTGGCCGCCTGAATGCGGTTGTACACGTCGGGGAGACGCACCAAGCCGATGCAGCCGAACAGGTCGAACAGCACCCCGATGAGAATCAACACCTCGGCCAGGGCTGGGCTACTCATCGAATGCCTTCCTCTCCAGGTACTTGGCCAGACCGATGGTGCCGATGAAGCTCATCAGCGCCCAAGCTATGGCGATGTTCATGAGCCATTCGCGCTCGCTGCGCAGGGCCAGCAGGCAGCAGAACCCGACGATCAGCGTGCCCAGGATGTCCAGGGCCACGGCTCGATCCGGCGCGCTCGGCCCCCTGCCAATGCGGAAAAGGCACAGGAAGCAGCACAAGAACAGCACCGCGGCGGCGATCTGAATCGCGTCCAGGCTCATCGGAAGATCTCCTCGAGCACCCGCTCGAACGGCCGCACGATCGCGCGGGTATGCTCTTCGACGGTCTCGCCGCGCACGTTGATCCAGTGGACGAAGAGGTCCTGTCCTTCCACGTCCACGGTCAACGTGCCCGGGGTCAGAGTGATGCTGTTGGCCAGGATCGTCCTGGCGGTCTCGCTTGCCAGCGACGTGCGCACCTTGACGAAGCCGGGCCGGATAGGGGTGTGCAGGTGCAGCACGCGATAGGCCACATCGAGGTTGGCCTTCACACAGTGATAGAGGAAGTAGGGCACGTACAGCAGAGCCCAGAACCAGCGGCGCGGGTTGAGCGCTCCCGCGAGGTTCTCCGGGTACATCTTGCTGAGCATCAGCGATACCATGAGCGAGATCAGGAACCCGGCCAGGACGTCCTCCCATCGCACCGACCAAGTGAGCCCGATCCACACGAGCATCCCGAGCACGATGCATGCCACTTGTTTCATCCCTGACCTCCCAGGGCCCACTGCGCGTATCGCAGGCCGTCGAGCACGACGTCGCGTGCCGGTTGCACCAAGGCTCCCTGGTACAGGGGGAGCAGCAGACCGCCCCCGACGCAGGCGATGGCCAGCACCACCAACGCCAGCGCCATGGGCCAGGGCGCTTCGCGCGCTCGCGCCAAGGCGGCGGGCGCCGGGCCCTGAAGGGCGTAGCGCTGGACCTTCACATATGTCAGAAGCGTCAGAAAGCTCACCAGCACGCACAGAGCCCCTAGGGCCCAATGCCCGGCCTGCACGACCGCGATCACGATGATCAGCTTGCTCCAGAAGCCGTTGAAGGGCGGCACCCCGGCGATGCTCAGCGCCCCGATGCGGCAGCAGCCGCTGGTCAATGGCAGGGTTCGGGAGAGGCCGCCCAGTTCCCTGAGCTGACGCGTCCCAGTGGCGTACTCGATCGAGCCGGAGCACAGGAACAGCAGGGACTTGAAGGTCGCATGGTTGACGAGATGGAACAGGCCGCCGAATACCGCCAGAGACGCGACCGCCTTGGGCCCGCCCCGCGCCAGGACCTCCGCACCGACGCCCACCGCGAGCACCACGTAGCCCATCTGGCTGATGCTGCTGTAGGCCAAGAGGCGCTTCAGATCCCACTGGCCGACGGCCAGCAGCACGCCGACGAGCATCGACGCCGCGCCGAGGACGATCAGGGCATGGGCCACCAGCGGACTCGCGCCCAGAACGCTGAACACCAGCCGCAGCAGCACGTAGGCCCCGCACGCCTTGATGTAGACCCCGGAGAGCAGCGCCGAGATGGGCGCCGGCGCCGATGGATGCGCATCGGGCAGCCACGCATGGAAGGGGACCATGGCCGTCTTCAGCCCGAACCCCATGAGGAAGAAGGCAGCCGCCAGGGTCACAGCCGGGTTCGCATGAAGGGCCGGCGCCCGTGCTCCCACCTGCGCCATGTTGAGCGTTCCGGTCAGGCTGTACACGATCCCGATGCCGAAGAGGATCAGGGTGGAGGCCAATGCGCTCACCACCAAGTACTTGAGCGATGCCTCCAGTTCGTCGCGACCACAGCCGAAGGCCACCAGAGCATAGGAGGCGATGGCAGCCACCTCCATGAAGACGTAGAGGTTGAACAGGTCACCGGCCAGAACCACACCGTTCATGCCGGCCACCATCAGGAAAAACAGCGCATAGAACAGCGGGCGCGACGTATAGCGCTCCATGTAGCTGACCGCAAAAACCGCGGCCGCAAGGCTGACCAGCGATACCAGGCACAACAGCAGCTTGGCGAGGCCGTCGGCGACGAGACTGATGCCGATCGCCACGGTGGGCGCCCAGCCGCCGACCCAGTAGGTGCCGGCGCCGCTGTTCAGCAGCAGGAGCGCTCCGGCGCACAGGGCCCCGGTGGCTGCCACAGCGACCACCTCGCTGGTGCGCTCGGGGCTGTGCAGCTTCTCCAGGAGTGGCAGGCCGAACGCCACCGCCAGCGGGATGACCACGAACAGCGGCAGAAGGTTCACCACGGACTCACCCCCTCAGATGCTTGATCTCGGTGGTGTCGAACGTTCCGTACTTCTCGTACAGCCGTATGGCGATGGCCACCATCAGCGCTAGCAGACCGAGCCCGATGACGATCGAAGTCAACACCAGCGCCTGGGGAATCGGGTCCACCGTGCGCCGCGCGAACTCCGCCTGCGCAAGATCCGGAGTCAGGATCGGGGCGATGCCGTTGACCCGGTACCCCACGAGCACCAGAAAGAGGTTGATCGCGTACTCGGTGATCATCAGGCCGATGATCACCTTGATGATGTTCTTCTTGGCGACGATCGCGTACACGCCGATGACGAACAGCAGCATGGCCATGAGGTACGGCAGAGCCTGCAGACCCATGTTCTATCGCTCCTTGGGAACCTGCGTCAGCCGGAAGGCGGCCAGGGCGAGGTAGACCCCGAACAGGGACGCTGCGACTTTCACCCCAATGGCGATATTGCTCAGCGGGATCGTGCCAGCGCTCAGCAGGTGAAAGGGCTCCCCTTTGGCGAACAGATTCCGGAAGAACGCGCCGCCGAAGTATCCGCTCACAGCCACCAGCAGGAAGGCCAGAGCCCCCAGGCAGTCCCACAGCGCTGGCGCTCTCTGGCTGACGAAGCTGGCCACGAAAGCCCCGCCGAACGCCAGCAGCATGAGCACGAAGCTGCTGGCCATGATGACGCCTCCGGCGAAGCCACCCCCCGGGGTGAGGTGACCGTAGACCACGATGTAGAGCCCGAAGAGCAGGATGAAGCTGGCAACCAGCCGGCTGACCGTCTTCACGATCAACGACATGCCGCCAGGGCCGTCACTGGCCGATTCCATCGTCCATCCTCCCCACTTGGCGCAGCACTGCGTAGGTCCCGACGATCGACACGAAGATCACGGTGGCTTCGCCGAGGGTGTCGTAGGCGCGGAAGTCGAGCAGGACGCTCGTGACATAGTTGACAGCGCCGACGCGATCCAGGCCTGTCTGTATGTACGCGTCTGCCATGGTACCGCCGGTGCCGAAGAGAGGTTCACCGAAAGGACGCAGCGCGCCGAAGCAGTACCCACAGGCCGCCATCAGCAGGCCCAGACACATGACCACGACGCCAGGAGCCAGGCTGTCTCTGGGCGCGGCGCGGACCGTATCGCGGCGGGTGAGCACGACCCTGATCAGCACCACCACGCACAGGATCTCGACCACCATCTGCACGATCGCCAGATCAGGTGCCTGGAGCAGCAGATCCACCAGGGCCAGGCCGAAGCCCGTGGCACCGAGACAGACCACTGCCGACAGCAGATCCTCGGCTTCCACCGCGATCAGGGCCGCTATCACCATGAAGCCCAGAAGTCCCATGAGGCCGATCGGCACTAGCTCCATAGCGCCCTCCTCAACCGCTGAGCAGGTACCCCAGGATGAGCATCAGGCCGACGACGCACCAGCTCACATATGTCAGCAGCACACCGCTGTGGAGCCGCCGCAGAAGCTGCACGACGGAGCCTCCGTACCCGCTGCCCAGATGGTACACATCGTAGACTCCGTCTTCGGCGTCCCGCAGCACAAGACGCAGCAGCGGGAGCTGGCGAATCGTCTCGTAGAACGCGGTGCCCGGATAGCGCGTTGTTTCGGCTGGCAGCACCTCGCCTCCGATGAACGTGCTGGTCACCCGCCAAGGCAGCCGCCTGCCCACGGCGTAGATCAAGCCCCCAGCGACTATGCCGACGACGATCAGCAAGGTTGCGATCGACGGACTCCAGAACCCGGTGGCGCGGTCCAGCGACTGGGCCGCACCTTGGGGAGCCTGCGCCAGCTCCGCCACAGCGATGCCAGCCAGATAGCGGACGGGGTAGATGGCCGCTACCCCCAGGATCACGCACAGCGCTGCCAGGATGACGATCGGCAGGCCGGTGAGCCAAGGGCGGTGAGTTGGCCGCAGCGTCTGTCCCGCCGGCGCTGCGCCCCAGAAGCACGAGTACACGACCTTGACAAACGAGGCCAGGGTCAGGGCGCTGCCGAAGACGGCGGCCACCAACGCTACCACCGCCACCCGCGTTCCCTGACTGAGCGCTCCCTGGTACACCAGCCACTTCGAGACGAAGCCATTGCACGGCGGCACCCCCGAGATGGCGAGCGCCGCCACGCCACAGCCGACGAATACCACCGGCATCTTCTGGGCCAGACCGCCCAGCCGCTCCAGCTCCTGCTCCCCAGTCCGCTCTTCGATGGCGCCGGCGCACAGGAACAAGCAGCTCTTGTAGATGGCATTGTTGAGCATGTGGAAGAGACCGCCTACGACGCCGACCGCAGTGCCAGTGCCGATTCCCAGGACCATGTACCCCACCTGGCTGACGGCGTGGAAGGACAGCAGTCGCCGCAGATCGTGCTGCATCATCGCCATGAACACAGCCGTCACCACCGTGGCCGCACCGATGACCATCAGCAGCACCTGCATGCGGCCATCGAGCACGAAAAGCCCGAACGAGATGCGCGCCAGCAGGTAGATCCCCAACAGCTTGTCCAGTGCCGCCGGCAGAAAAGCCATCACCAGAACCGGCGCCCCCTCGGAAGCCACGGGGATCCAGCTATGCAGAGGGAAAGCGCCTGCCTTGGCCAGCGCAGCGCACAGCAGAAGCAGGTAGCTGGCCTGGGCGGCAGGATCCGCCAGGGCAGCCGGCGCCCCATCGAGACGGACCGAGCCCCGGGCGACCCCCACCAAGGCCACTGCGAGCAGCATGCAGCAGTCCGAGAAGCCCAGCAGAGCGAAGGTCTTGGCGGCGCCCGGCGGGGCTGCTTCGGCAGGCCCCAGACTGATCAGCAGGTAGAGCAGCAGCGTGAGGGCTTCCCAGCAGACCAACAGCACGATCAGACTGTTCGCGTAGAAGGCACCCAGGGCGGCAGCCAGGCTCCACAGCAGGTACCCGTAGAAGTGGCCCACGGCGCTCGGGTGGCCGTCGTAGCCCAACGAGGACAGCACGACCAGCACTCCGAACCCGCTGGCCACACACGCCAGCAGCCCGCTCAACGGCGTGACCCTGAGCGCCACCTCCAGTCGCATCGAGCCCATATGCAGCCAGGGTCCCGCGGCGTCCCATGCGGAGCTCCCATTCGCCCAGATCCCGAGACACGCCACCAGCGCCCACAGCGATGCCGCCATCGCCACGGTCCGACTGACGATGCTCAGACGGCGGCCCAGCACCCAACACGCCAACGCGGCCGCGCCTAGCACCGCGATGGGCTCCAACAGGTCGGGCATCCAGTCCATGGTGTCTCAAGCCTCCCGACGCAGTCGTTCCGTCTTGGCCTGGGACAGCCGCACCAGATCGTCGAAGCTGTACCGCCATTCGCCGGTATTGGCGTCCACCGCCACGGCCAGGCGTTCGGTGCAACTGTAGCAGGGATCGACCGACGCGAGCGTGATGGTCACGTCGGCCAACTGCTGACCGATGCAAGACACCCTGAACGAGGGAATGTTGACGAAGCTGGGCGCTCGGATCTTGTGCCGCGAGGGACAGTTCCCACCCTCGGCCCTGACGTAGTGAAAGGTCTCGCCCCGCGGGGCCTCCACGTGACCGACCGCCTCTCCCCGGGGGATCTGGCGGACCTCCTGCTCGATGGGTCCGTCCGGCATCTGCTGCACGCACTGGCGGATGATCCGGATCGACTCCAGACACTCGAGCAAGCGCACCTTGGTCTTGGCGAAGACATCGCCCTCTTCGGCAGTGATCACCTGCCAGTCGACGCGGTCGTAGGCGGCATACGGATCGTCGCGGCGCACGTCGATGGCGACCCCGGACGCGCGCGCCGTCGGTCCGGTGACGCAGTAGTCCACCGCGGCCTGATGGGGCAGTATGCCGACGTTCTTGACGCGCAGATGCAGAAGGACATCGTCCAGCACCGCATGCGTGAGCATCTGCACCTTGGGCTCCAGCTCGTCCAGCGTGCGCAGGATCGGTGCCTTCTGCTCGTTGGGGATATCCCGCCGGACGCCGCCCACCTTGACATTGGCGTAGTTGACGCGGCTGCCGGTGACGAGTTCGAGCAGATCCAGCACCGGCTCTCGGTACTTCCAGGCCCACATGAAAACCGTGTTGTAGCCGAGGAAGTGTCCGGCAAGCCCCACCCACAGCAGGTGCGAGTGCAGTCGCTCGAGTTCGTTCACGATGGTGCGCAGATACAGCGCTCGGTCCGGGACCTGCACCTGCGCGATTTCCTCCACCGCCTGCACGTACGCCAGGGGATGGGATGCCGAGCAGATGCCGCAGACACGCTCCACGACGAACGGCACCTGGTCGAAGGTCCGTTTGGTGGAGAGCTGCTCGATGCCGCGGTGGTTGTACGAGATCCGCATGTCCATATCGACCACGGTCTCGCCCTCGACGTGGAGACGGAAGAACTCGGGTTCTTCCTGGAGCGGATGGTACGGGCCGATCGGTACGATGGTGCTCTTCGGCATCGTCACACCCCCGATGGCGACGAAGACCCAGCAGCGAACTCCCGGCTGAGAGGGTGCACCCCTGCGGGCCAGGTGTCCGCCAGGATCAGGCGCTCCAGCCCAGGATGGTGCTCGAAACGGCAGCCGATCAGGTCATTGATCTCGCGCTCGATCCAGTTGGCACCGGCAATCATCGGTGCCAGGGACTCGATGTGTGGATCCGGTTTGGGGACTCGCGTCTTGACGGTCACCACGCACGCTTCGCGATCGAAGGCGAAGTGGTAGTTGATCTCCACGGCATCCCGCAGGTCGACGCCGCTGATCGTGGCCAGACGGGCTCCCATCTGCCGAAACAGAAGAGCGCCCACCTCGAGAATGCTCGCCGGTCCCACCTCGACGAACAGGCGATTCGGGCGGGTCTGCCGCATCGCCGCCACGCGCTCTTTCAGCCCTGCCCGGATCCGGGCGGCGAGCGGCTGCTCGGCGGCTGCCTGGTGCATCTCATCCACCGTCATCTGCGTCCTCCCAGCACGGCAGTCACGCGGCCCGTTCGGCTGGCGTGCCGCCCTTGAGCGCCGCCAGCGCCTTGACGATCCCGAGGATCATCGCCTCCGGCTTGGGCGGACAGCCCGGCACATAGACGATCGTGGCAGCCGGATCCACAGCGCGGATGACGGCGTCCACTGGGCCCGCCTCGGCTACGTGGTAGGCGTCGTGGAAAATCCCGCGGGAGCAGGCGCACGAGCCGATGCAGAAGACGACGCGCGGCGCAGGCGTCTGGCGGTACAGCTCCTGGAGTCGGGGCGCCGCTTGGCGCGTGCAGATGCCGCTGACCAGCAGGGCATCGGCGTGCCGCGGGCTGCCGACCAGCACGATCCCGAAACGCTCCACGTCGAAGCGGGGGGTCAGCAGTTCCAGGACTTCGATGTCGCAGTTGTTGCAGGCCCCTACATTGACGTGATAGACCCACGGCGACTTGGTCAGCGCCCAGATCCTCCAGGACATCCGCTCTCCCTTTCTGCCATCGAGCCGGCTACAACCCGACGAACGCTAGCGCCAACGCCACCAACGCTGTGGGGGTGAGGATCCACCAGTAGAACCGCACGGCGTGATCGATGCGGAGCCGCGCGTTGGTGTTGCGCACTAGGATGATCACCACCATCAGCGCTAGGTACTTCGCGGCCCCCCAGAGAACACCCGGCCACTGGGCCGCGACGCCCCCCAGGAACACGACGATCAACAGCAGCGGCAGGACCGCCAACAGCATCGCGCGCATCAGGTAGAACAGCGCGAGCGGTGCCCCCGAGTACTCGACGAGCGGACCGCCCATGATCTCGGTCTCCGCCTCCGGAATGTCGAAGGGCACCAGACCCAGCTTGGCCTGGACGCACAACACGGCTACCACCAGTGCCACAGCGCCCGAGACGCGCAGCGCCGTGGGGCCTGCGGCCCGCTGGTACGCCAGCAGATCGCCCAGACGCAGGGAGCCCACCTTCGCGCCCACCAGGACGGTCACGAGCGCCACGATCAGAGGCAGCTCGTAGGAGACCATCAGCTTCATCTCCCGACTGGCGCCGATGGCGCCGTACAGGTTGCCGGAGGACATCCCCCCGACGATCACGGCCAGCGAGGGGATCGTGAGCAGGTACACGACCACGATCAGATCGCCCACGAAGGCGCCCCCCGGCACCAGAATCGAGTACCACAGGATGCTGCCGCCCAACGCCACTGCAGCGAATCCGGCCAATGGCGCCAACAGGAACCCGGTGCCGCGCGCTGCCGCCGGCACCATCGTCTCCTTTCCCAGCAGTTTGAGGACGTCGTACAGAGGCTGCAGGAGCGGAGGTCCCCGCCGGTACTGAACGCGGGCGGTGACTTTGCGGTCCACCCACTTGGACAGCAGTCCCAGGATCAGGGTGGCCATCGTCCCTGCTGCGAACACCTCCAGTGCGATCAGCGCCTCCATGCCCCTGTCAACGCCTCCTGTACAGGTCATGACCCACCGTGCGACCGCTGATCACGTACAGACCGGTGGCCGCGAGCTGGTCCTCCGCGGCAAAGTGCAGAGCCCCTGCTGGACAGGCGGCGACACACCGCGGTAGCGCGCCCTGCAGCACCACGTCTTCGCAGCCGTCGCACTTGGCGATCCGGTGTTCGTAGGTCTGGGCCGCCAAGGCCCCGAAAGGGCAGGCGGCGACGCACGCACCGCATCCCCGGCACAGCGCTATGGAGCGCTGCACGATCCCGTGCTCATCCCGGTGCATGGCTCCGAAGGCGCACGCCTCCACGCAGGCCGGCTCGTCGCATTGGCGGCAGATCAGCGGGACCTCTACTTCGCCTGGACATCCGAAGTGGACGATGGGCTCGCGGCCATGGCTGTAGTAGCACACGGCAAAGCACGTCCGGCAGCCGATGCACCGATCCAGGTCGAGGAACACGCGTTCGGCGAGCATCATCGCGGCATCGAGCTTTCCTGGAGACACTCAGCGCGGCGAACCTCGACAACCGGGGTCGAGCACACGAGGCGCGTTCCCTCGAGGCGCCACGGCAGGAAACGACGGACTGCGGGATAGTGGCCCGGGACTAGCGCCAACCCCTCGGGCACGGTCGTATCGAGCCGGCAGGCCAGGACCAACGAGCTGCCGTCGTGCGCGAGCTCGAGCCGATCGCCATCCCGCACGCGCAGACGTGCCGCATCCTCCGGTCCGAGCGATACGAGCGGGTGATCTTCCCAGTGTGAGGTCCACTCGGCCATGCGCGTCAGCGCTCCGTCGTCGAAGTGCGCTGGACCGACGGTGGCCAGCAGACGCACCGCGCCGGCCTGTGCGGCGACCATGGGGCTCGTGGCGCTCTCGTGGCACGGGGCGGGGGCCGGGACAACGCGCCACGGCGTCTCCGCGACGCCAGAAGCCGTGCTCGCCGCACTGGCAAAGACCGTCGCTACGCTCACGCTGCCCGCAGCAGGCGGCCAACCCGCGCGCAGAGTCCGTTCGCGCCCCGAACCGTCCACGGCGGTGCCCTCGTATTCGCCTGGAAGGCGCAGCGGCAGCACCAGCTCGGCAGCCGCTGACGAGTCCGCGGGGAACGGGCGCAGCGACACGCGGCGAGCGCCAGGCGCGAACAGCGGCGCCAGGAGCTGCGCCGGATATGTGGAGCGGAGCTCGCAGCCCACCTGCAGGACACACGCCCACGCTGCCCGCATCGACAGGAGTTCGGGCACGGTTCTCAAGCCCAGGTTGCGCAGCACGCGATAGGCGCCCAAGGCGTTGCCAAAGCTGTACAGCGGCAGAAGCCCGCCTTGGTCTCCGGCGAGCTCGACAGCGGCGCGCACGACCGAGGCCCAATCGCCGTTCTTGGTGAGCTCGGGAACGACGACCACCGCCAGTTGCCGCACGGCCTGCAGTTGCCTGGCCAGTCCGTCGAGGTCCGGAAAGCCGCTCGCCAGACAGTCCGCCAGGCCACCCGATACGGCCCCGTCTTCTCGCGCAGCCCCCTCGACGCGCATCGCCTGCAGCGCTGCCAGGACCTGCTGGTGGGCGCCCGGCGACACGACCAATGCCACCGCAGCCAAGCGGCTGGTGACCGAACGATGCGTGTCCACCGCAATCAGCAGCCCGCGCCGGTGGGCGTACTTCCAGTCCAGCAGGTCGCGGGCTAGGGCGGGATGCGTGGCCAAGGCGTCGCCGATGACCACCACGCCATCGTACGCGGCCACATCCTCCGGCGCGATGACGCGGGCAGCCACCGAGGACACGCCGTCCAGAGCGTCCAGATCAGCGGGCGGCAGATGCACTGCCATTGCCGCTCTGCCCGGCCGAGCGGCACTCCAGCGCGCCAGGATCACCAGCTCCTCGCAGGGCAGGTTGCCGTCGGCCACCAACGCTGCGGGGCCACTGCTTGCCGCGGCCTCCAGGACTTCGCCCAACAGGGCGAGTCCCTGTCTGGGGGACACGCGCCGCACATCGTCGCCGTCGCGGTGCCAGGCAGCACCCAGTCGGAGCGGATGGTCCGCCAGATCACCCTGGCCGATTCCTCGCCCGCACAGGCCGCGCGCCGCGCCGCGCACCGGCTCGACCAGGATGCGCCGCTCTCCGTGACCGGCGAACTGCAACGGGCAGCCCAACGAACACAGTAGGCAATGTGTCGCGTCGCTCATGTTCGCGCGCCTGCCTCAGAACACGTCTCCGTACGACTGGATGAGCGCGTAGTTGATGTCCGGACCATCCTTGCACAAGTAGTACGGCCCGATATTGCATCGCCCGCACTTGCCCACCCCGCAGCTCATCTTGCGATTCATCGACAGATAGATCTGCTCCGCTCTGACACCGAGCCGAAGGAGTTTCTCGGTCACGAATCGCAGCATCACGTCCGGGCCGCAGGAGAACACCACTGCCTTGGCCAGATCCACTCCCGGGTCGTCCAGCAGGGAAGTGACCAGCCCAACCTTGCCGTTCCAGCCAGCCGCGGCGACGTCGACGGTGACATCGAGGTGCAGGTTCGGGGCGCTCTGCTGCCAGGTCTCGTACTGGCGTCGGTAGACCAATTCGTCCGGATTTCGAGCACCGTACTTGATCGCGATCCGTCCGTATTCGGACGCTCGCTCGATCAGCACGTACACCAGGGACCGCAGAGGCGCCAGGCCACAACCTCCTCCCACGATGAGCACGTCCTGACCCCGGTGCTCTTCGACCGGATAGCCCTTGCCAAACGGCCCCCTGATCCCCAACCGCTCTCCGGGACGCAGACGGTGCAGCGCATTGGTGACCGTGCCGGTGCGGATGAGCGTGATCTCGAGGCGCTCCGGTTCCAGCGGCGACGACGACGGCGTAAACGGCGCTTCGCCCCATCCGGGCAGCGTCAACTGCACGAACTGCCCCGCCCGAAAGGCGAAAGGCGTCTCCATCCCGAACACGAAGGTCTTGATCGTGGGCGTCTCGTCGACAATCTCCGCTACTTGGCAGACCAACGGTTGGTACGGATCGGCATTCCGGCTCATCGGCTCAGCACCTTCATCACTTCGCGCAGATCGGTCCCTGCCAGGCAGGCTTGGGCGCACCGCCCGCAGCCGGTGCAGCCGCAGACTCCGTACGCTTCGCGGTAGTACTGGAACTTGTGCCGGTAGCGGTTCTCCTGACGACTGCGAAGACGCGGCCTGGGGTTGGGCTTGGCCGGACCACCCGCCATCCGGGCGTAGTCGGCCAAAAGACAGCTGTCCCATGCGCGCAGCTTGTGGAAGACCCCCGGCGGGCCGCCGGGTTTGGCCTGGTCGATGAGCGAGAAACAATAGCAGGTCGGACACACGTGGGTGCACGCGCCGCACTCCACGCAGTCGCCGGCCCGCTCCGCCGCGTCCGAGAGGGAGGGGTTCGATCGCAGCGCCTCGAAGACATCGCCATTGCGCGCGGCGAAGCGCGCGTTGGCTTGGGCCAGCGCGGCATCGGTGGCCGCCGCCATGGCGCGCACCTGCTCGCGGTGCGTCTCTGCAACTGGCTCGCTGTCGGCCTCGAGGTCGCCAAGTACGGCGGCGCCTGCCTCCGTATCGGCGCGCACAACGACGCCGTCGGCCACTGGGGACAGATTCAGCCCGAGACCTTGCCTCACG
>Ga0067045_1028769_pt1 | contig 27821 bp, 22 predicted proteins | sample TerdegcTABiofilm_FD_59184 | JGI IMG/M metagenome (GOLD analysis project Ga0067045, IMG submission 59184) | Combined Assembly of (Gp0054472, Gp0054536) Wastewater bioreactor microbial communities from Singapore -Terephthalate degrading... | reverse complement strand
TCGGATGGAAATTTCTTACAATCCTTTTTTAATTCTCCCGATTCTACAGTAAATCCGGATACAACCATTAAACCTGATACAAATGTTGTTAAACAAGATACAACTCTTCTCAAAATATCCAAAAGTGATTCAATAAAATTCAAAGCTAAACAGGATTCATTAAGAAGAATAGATTCATTATCACAGGATTCAACCGCACGTGTAAATCAATTTAAGTATGTAGGTAAGGATGAATACACCACTTCCTTCAGGGAAAAGAGAGTTGCACCATTACTGCTAAGACCTTCTGTCGGTACAATAACAAGAGTGGTTGAACTTGATTCATCCGGTACTAAAGTGATTATCAAAGAAGCGATTGGTGGAAAGATTATTCGACCAATTCTGGAAATACCCCTCGAAGAATATATCCAATTACGAATGGATGCAATTACAAGAAAAATTTGGGAAGATAAAGGTTACGAGTACAAACTAAAAGAAGAAAAGAAGGATCTCAGCCAATTATTAACTGACATTACGAATATAGAAATTCCATTACCCAGTGCTTCCTTCTTAAGTATTTTTGGTCCGCCAAAAATAAATCTTAAAATTGCCGGTGGAGTCGATATTCATGGTGCGTGGAGAAACGAAACCACTTCCGGTATTACTACTTCTGCATTGGGTAATACTCGTAATGAACCCGATTTCAAACAACAGGTGCAGATTAATCTTAATGGAACGATTGGTGATAAACTTACAATCTCTGCAGACTGGAATACAGAGCGACAATTTCAATATGAAAATCAGCTCAAGTTAAAGTACACCGGTTACGAAGACGAAATTATTCAAAGTGTTGAAGCCGGAAACGTCTCTCTTCAAACTTCTCCATTGATAGGTGGCAGCGAAGCGTTGTTTGGTGTTAAGGCATTAATTAAAATGGGTCCATTCAGTTTAACTGCTCTCGCATCTCAAAAGAAAGGTGAAGTACAGGAAGTATCGATTAGCGGCGGAGCTAAAGCTCAAAAATTTGAAATCCGTGCTTACGATTATTCCCCAAATCACTTTTTTATTCTACCAGTTTATGGAGATCCGACTTTAGGATTATTCAAAGATATTTTTAGTAATCCCGTACCGCGTCAGAGGGATTCATTGGTAATTAAAGATATTCAAGTTTGGAAAACGATTACAGGTTTGGTAAATCCGAACGAAAGGAAAGCAAACGCATATATCGATTTGCGCAGAAGAACAAAAAATCAGAAGTACACAGATCTTAAAGACAGTACATTGCAATCAATACCGGGCACAAGGGAAATTGATAGAAGATTTGTTCTATTACAGCAAGGAGTAGATTACGAGTATCATGCACAAGCCGGTTTTATTACATTCAAAACACAAGTACAGGATCAGGATGCTATTGCTGCTGCATTTAGATTAGAAGGGCCTACACAATCATCAGAAGATGATATTTATTACGGCGAATTTATTCAGGATGTTGGTGCCGATACGACTTCCCGCTTAGTTTTAAGATTAATAAAACCTCCCAACTTGCAGCCACAATTTAAAGAGGCGTGGAAACTTCAATTAAGAAATATTTATCCTGTTGGCGGAAGAGATATTAAAGAAGATGGATTTACTTTCGATATCAGATTTCAAATTGAAGGTGGTGAATCTCAAAATGAAATTAGCGGAACAAAACTTCTTCAGGCATTCGGACTGGATAAAACTGATAAGAGCGGAACAAGTACACAACCGGATGGCGCATTCGATTATTTCCCAAATAAAACTGTGATACCAAGTACAGGTGAAATTATTTTCCCCGTCTTACAACCCTTTGGCAGAGATTTCCCAACAACGCTCGATCCGTCATTAAAGTACCAGGCAATTTATGATACAACGGTTACATTTGCTAAACAGGATAGAGCCAAAGACAAATTTATTTTAGGCGGTGAGTACTCTGCATCTGTTTCATCTGTTTATAATCTTGGTTTTAATGTTGTTGAAAATTCAGTAAAGGTAACTCTTGGCGGAATGCAACTTAAAGAAGGTTCTGATTATACGGTTGATTATAATCTTGGACAAATCATCATTCGTAAAGCCGAAGCTTTGGTTCCGGGTGCTGATCTAAGAGTATCATACGAACAGAATGATTTATTCCAGCTTGCCTCTAAAACTTTACTTGGTTTAAGAGGTTTGTTAGATATCAGCAGAGAAACAACTCTTGGTTTCTCTTACCTTAATCTTAATCAGCAGACTTTAAGTGATAAAGTTAGAATTGGCGAGGAACCATTAAATAATTCTATTTTCGGTGTTGACTTCAACACAAGAATTGATTTGCCATTTATAACAAAAGCATTAGATAAAGTTATCTCTACAAGTGCACCGTCTTCTTTTACAATGAGCGCTGAATATGCTTATATGAGTCCTGATCCAAACACTAAGAAAAGTACAATTGCAAGCGACGGAGGAAGAAGTATTGCTTACGTTGATGATTTTGAAGGCGCAAAGAAAATTATTCCGCTTGGTATGGCTTATAATTCCTGGAAAGATATAAGTGTCCCCACAAAACTTCCTTTTATAAACGGTTTACCATTATTCAACGATCCTAAAGGACCTCAACCAAGAACTTTTGACGCACAAATAAATTATAAGGCGAAATCTTACTGGTTCAATGTAACTCCATCAGATGTAACTGTTAAAGATATTTATGGAGAAAGAAAAAAAGCTACACCTGATGATAATTTTATAACTGTTCTCGATTATAGATTTTTACCCGGTGAGAAAGGTGCATATAATTGGTTTCCAAATTTAGGCGACCGGACTAAAAATTGGGGCGGTATGATGAAATTTTTATCATCTACTGCAAATAACCTTATCGAAGAAAATGTTGAGTTTATTGAATTCTGGATTAAAATTGTAAGAGCTCCTGCCAACATGAAACTGAAAATAGATCTCGGTCAAATTAGTGAAGATGTTATTCCAAATGGTAGGTTAGATACAGAAGACAAGAATATGAATGACCTTGTTGATGATGGAGAAGATACCGGTATTGATGGTCTTGTAGATGTTGATGAACCGGGTTACGATGCTACAACCAATCCTGATCCAAGCAATGATAACTATGCATTTCAATTAACTACTAATGCGGATTATTCGCGTGTAAACGGAACCGAAAGAAATGCAAAGTCAATTGATCAGGGACGACTACCGGATTCTGAGGATTTGAACCGCAACTTTACATTGGATCTTGTTAACAGTTATTTCAGATACGAAATTCCTCTCGATACAAACAGAACTACAAATCCATTTATTCAGGGAAGCGGAAATAACGGTTGGTTCTTGTTTAAAATTCCTTTGAAAGATTTTGTAATGAAAGAAGGAAATCCAAGTTTTTCTGTAGTTGAATTTATACGATTCTGGGTTTCAGGTGCTAATCAAGATGTTTATTTGCGCTTTGCTGAAATGAATTTAGTAGGAAATCAGTGGCAGAAAGTTCTTGATCAAAAAGTAACAATTAATGATGAAGTACTTACTGTATCAACAATCAGCGTTGAAGAAAATCCCGAATACACTTCGCCTCCCGGTGTTCAAAGAGAACGGGATAGATCAAAACCGGATTATGAAATTTTTAAGAATGAACAAGCGCTCAATCTTATTTTGAAAAATCTTGAAGACGGAGATAAACGGGAGATAGTCCGCTACTTAGCTCGACCGCTCGATGTATTCAATTACAAAGAAATGAAGTTGTTTATACATGGTGATCTTGATTCAATCAGTCCGGGATCAGTTTCTTTTTATAAAGATCCAACTAATTATTCTTCAGAAGTTTATATGAGGTTTGGTTCAGACTCACTAAACTATTATGAGTACCGTCAACCAGTTAGAGGAAACTGGAATGAAGTTAGTCTTATCTTCTCTGAATTAACTGCAATTAAGCAACGAAGAGATACATCTAATATAAAATCCGTTTATAGAGTACCTGTAGAAGGAAAAGAAGGACATTTTTACGGTGTGCTTGGAAGTCCAACATTAACGAGAATATCATTCTTTACTATTGGTATAGTAAATCCAGGTGATAAAGGAACAAAGGGGAATCGTGTTTCCGGAAGTGTATGGGTAAACGAATTAAGAGTTTTAGAAGCCGATGCAACACCGGGTTGGGCCTACAGTGCAACATCATCGTTAGCACTTGCAGATCTTGCCAGGATAAGTTTTAATGTAAGCCAGACGAATCCTTATTTCCACAAACTTGCAGATCGTTTTGGAAATAGACAGGATAACCTTGCGTGGGCACTTTCTGCAGATTTGGATGTTATGAAATTACTTCCAGTAAATTTACCGGGAAGTAATTTGCGCCTTTCCTACAGTAGAAATGAACAATCAACAAATCCAAAATTTTTGCCCGGGACTGATATTAAGGTTGAAGAAGCTCAGAATGAATTACGCAAGTTGCTTACAGAGAATAAAGTTCCTGAAGAAGAAATAAACGATGCTGTTGAAAATTTAAAAAGAGAATCGCAATCTGTAAATGTTTCTGAAACGTGGACTCTATCTAATATTCGAATTAAAATTCCGACTGAGAAATGGTATATCAACGACATCTTTAACAATCTTAGTTTCGGATTTAATTACAACAAAACAGCCGGAAGATCTCCAACAGTTGAATCGAGTAATAGCTGGGTCTGGAATGCAAATGCAAATTACTCCGTTGCATTAAGCAGAGATCTTTATTTCAAACCACTCGACATACCGCTTATCGGGGATTTAGTCGGGTTGTTTTCAGACTATAAAGACGTAAGATTTTATTTTGCACCTCAATCAATTACTGCGTCTGCAACTGCAAGTAGAAAACGGAGCTTTACACAAAATAGACTTATTGGAACTAAAGCAAATATAACAAGGGATTTCACTTCCACAAGAGGAGCAGGATTTAACTGGGCGTTTACAGAAGGAGGATTTTTAAATTTATCCCTCGCATATAATTTTGATATTTCATCAACACTCGCTTACCTCTTAGCAGAAAATAATATTGAAAGGTTAGAAAGCGATATCTGGAAAGATATATTTGGCGGTGCTTTCTTCGGCAAAGATTTTAATTACAAACAGAATTTTGATTTAAGAGCCAATCCAAAACTTCCTTCAATTTGGGATTTGAGTAGGTTCCTTAGCATTAATGCTTCTTATTCATCATCATATTCATGGCAGAATAATTTTCAACAGGATACTTTAGGAAGAAGTGCCGGTTATTCAAATCGATTTTCAACAGGTTTAAACATTAGACTCAAATCAATATTTGCACCATTGTTCCAGGAGGAAACTGTTGCCCCACAAATTCAACAACCTCAAGAAGGGGGCAGAGGCGGCAGAAGAAGTCAATCTCAAACGCAAACCCAAAGAACCGGTACACAAGAAAACAAACCTGTTCAGGTTGATAGTGCTTTGGCTAAAGCACGTGGAGAGTTGAAGGATTCAATTAATGTTCATGATAGTCTTGCTGTTATAGATACTAACATAATTCATGATGAGGATATTGAAATTGAAGATAAGGGACCGAGCACATTTGCTAAAGGTCTGGAATTTCTAAAGTTTGGCATTAAATGGTTGTTGCTTGACTATGATCAGATATCAGTAAACTTTTCTCAGAATAGCACTTATACCGGCGGTGGATTGGAAGGAGAGGGAACCGGATTCAATAATTTCTGGGGAGTTAAACAATCACCATCCAAAGGTCCGTCAAGATTATTCATGCTCGGTTTTTCTAATGATTTAGGTCCAAGAGCACCAAACGGGAATTTATCGGATAGTTATTCGCATAAAAATGATCTGGACTTTAAGACGTCCCGACCATTATGGGAAGGAGCTCAAATTGATATTAGCTGGAAAGTCGGTTGGGGTTTAACAAAAAATATTACGATGCAAACGGATGAGTTCGGAAATGCTAAGATTACAAATTTAGTTTCAACGGGAACAATCGATAGATCGTTTTTATCCTTGCCTCCTGTTTTCTTCCTATCATTTCTTGATAATGGAATAAAAAAAGTAAGTGAATTGTACGATAAACGTGCAGCTGATCCAAATGCCAACTTAGCAAACGCTTTTGTTCAAGGATTCGAAACTATTTCTTTCATTCAGAAGATTCCTATTATTTCAAAATTAGCTAAATATATTCCGCGTCCGAACTGGAGTTTAAGCTGGACCGGATTAGAAAAGTATCCGTTTTTTGATGTTGCTAAAAGAGTTACATTGCAGCACTCTTATACTTCCAACTATAGCGAAGGTTGGAAAATTAATCCGGATGGATTACAGGAAATTCAATCCCAAAGAATTGATTATGGATTCCAGCCGTTAATCGGAATGACAATGCAATTCGAAAACCTCTTCGGAGGAAATCTTTCCAGCACAGTAAGATTTTCTACTAAATCGGCTTACAGTTTGGGTGCGTCTACAAGAAATATTACGGAATCATTTAACCGCGACATAAATATTTCTGCCACTTATACAAAATCCGGTTTCGAACTTCCGTTATTCGGTATATCGTTAAAAAATGATCTTGAAATTTCCTTCTCATACACAAGCGGAAAAACATCAAGTGTAATTTACGAGATGGATAACTTTAAGGAAGATGGAACACCTCAGGAAGGTAAAACCAATACTACTATCGAACCGAGAATAAAATATGTAATGAGTTCAAGAGTTACTTTATCAATATTTTATAGAAGAACAAGTATTGATCCTGAAGGTGCATCAAGATTAATTCCGACTGTTACAAACGAAGCCGGAATTGACCTTCACATTGCCATTCAGTAAAATTGAATACAAACTTCTGGATAAAATGAAAAGAAACAGAATATTATGGGTTGATGATGAAATAGAGTTGCTTCGCTCTCACATAATTTTTTTAAATGAAAAAGGTTATGATGTTGAAACTGTTACCAATGGCGAAGATGCACTTACCGAAGTTAGAAATAAATCTTTCGACCTTATATTCCTGGATGAGATGATGCCCGGACTTGGCGGTCTCGAGACCCTTGCCCAGTTAAAAGAAATATTGCCTAATGTTCCTGTTGTAATGATTACAAAGAGTGAAGAAGAATCTCTTATGCATGATGCAATAGGCAGTAAGATTAGCGATTACCTTATTAAGCCGGTTGTCCCTTCTCAGGTTTTAATGGTCTGTAAAAAACTTCTTGAGAGTAAAAAAATCTCCGGCGAGTATGTCGCCAAAGATTATCTTAATGACTTTAGAGAAATTTCAAATAAATTATTGCAAGGTCCTGATTTTGAAGAATGGATTGAAATCTATCTGAAACTTGTAAGCTGGGATATGGAGCTTGATATCCATCCCGAAGTTAATTTGCGGCAAACCCTTACTGATCAAAAAAGAGAATGTAATCAGGAGTTTTCAAAATTTATTGAGAAGCAATACAAAACATGGATCAATTCTGTTGGCAATGATAACTTACCAATACTTTCAAATCAGGTTACAGAAAAGTATGTCTTGCCTCAGCTAAATAAATTTAATGGACCGTTATTCTACTTTGTAATCGATTGCTTAAGGTTGGATCAGTGGTTATTGATGGAAAAGCATCTCCATAATTTATTTAATATTCAGAAAGATTATTATTATTCAATTTTACCTACTGCAACTCCCTATGCAAGAAATTCAATCTTTGCCGGATTGTTTCCTTCGGAAATTGAGAAACAGTATCCTGATCTTTGGGAATCGATGTCCGATGATGAAAATAGTATGAATAAATATGAAAAAGATCTTTTGCAATTATTGCTCAATAGAAAAAAGATTCAGCTCAACAATGAATTGAAATATGTTAAGATAATTGATCCAGATGTAGGAAGGTCTTTCGAACAAAATATTCTTTCTCATAAGAAAACACATTTCATGGCAGTTGTAGTAAATTTTCTTGATATGATTGCTCACGGAAGATCGGATTCTCAAATTCTAAAGGAAATTGCTCCGGACGAATCTGCATACAGATCATTAACAAACAGCTGGTTTCAGCATTCGTATTTATTGAATTCATTTCGGGCAATCGCAACAATTCCAAAAGCAAAAATTGTTGTTACTACAGATCATGGAAGCATCAGAGCAATGCGCGGGGCAAAAGTTCTTGGTGATAAAGAAGCTTCATCAAATCTTAGATTTAAGTTTGGTAGAAATCTTAAAGTCGATGAAAAAAATGCTATCTACATTAAGCAACCCGCTGAATATAAACTTCCAAAACATAGTGCCGCTGTCAGTTACATAATTGCTAAAGAGGATTATTATTTTATCTATCCGACTGACTATCATAAATATCTAAGTTATTACAAGGATAGTTTTCAGCATGGCGGTATTTCGATGGAAGAAATGATATTACCTGTTATTACAATGGAGAGTAAAGCGTGATTACTCTTCCTTTTGATACGGTTGTTGAAAGTGAAATTGAAACAGAAAAAGTTGCCCGATCATTTGCAGAAAATTTATCCGGAGGAGATTTAATTTTATTAACTGGGAATTTAGGAAGTGGAAAAACATTTTTTGTTAAATGTGTATGTGCTTCTTTCCAGGTTAACAAGGTTACCAGTCCAAGTTTTGCTATTGTAAATGAATATGTTGGTACCAAAACAGTTTATCATTTTGATTTCTACAGGATAAAAAATATTAGCGAGCTATACGATATCGGAATTGATGACTATCTGAAAAATGAAGAAGCAATAATTTTTGTGGAGTGGGCGGATTTGTGGAGAGAAATTATTCCGCATCATCATTACGAGGTTGCTATTAATTTTGTTGATGAAAATAAAAGAGAAATAAAAATTTCAAGACATGAATAATTTTCTGCCAATATTGGGAATAGAAACATCCGGTGATTTATGTAGTGTTGCAATTATGATGAATGAAAAATCATTTTATGAAATAAACATTCTGGAAAAACATGTTCATTCAAAAAAAATATTGGCGTTGATCGATCTATTATTAAAAGAAGCCGGTTTAGAACTAAAAAAACTTTCTCACATCGCAGTTTCTATTGGTCCCGGTTCTTTCACGGGATTGCGTATCGGTCTAACTACTGCCAAGGGCCTTGGTTATGGTGCGAATCTTCCGATTGTACCGGTTCCCACGTTTAACGCACTGGCGTTGCAGATTTCGGATTTTGTCCCGATGAATAATAATTTTGTGATAATTAAAAATGCCAGTGTCGATGACCTTTATTATGCATCACCCTATTACGACGGTAAAAAAATCGGTTTTAGTCATGAGTTATCTATCATAAAAAAAAACGATATCGAAAGTATTCTAAAAAACGATGAATTAATTTTTAGCGACATTGATTTTGAGTTCGCCACTAAAAAAATTATCGGACCAAGTGCACTTAATATTTGCAGATATTCTTATTTATTTGGTAAGGATTTATTAACTTTTGACTACGATTATTTAGAACCATTTTACTTAAAACAGTTTTTAGTTAGGGTAAAAAAATGAAAAAATATTTTTTTGCTTTTTGTTTATTAATTACGTCTGTATTAATTGCCCAGAATGCTGTTCCCAAAATTGTTTCACCAAATCCTGATCACAACTTTGGAGAAATATTAGAAAATCAGATAGTTTCTCATTCATTCGATATACAAAATATAGGTAATGCGGAATTAAAGATAGATAAAGTACAGGCATCGTGCGGTTGTACTGCTGCACAACCTTCTAAAAAGATTCTTAAACCAGGAGAAAAGACTACAATTCAAGTTGAATTCGATGCAAGTAATCGAATGGGTTATCAACAAAAATATGTTTACGTTTTTTCGAATGATCCTGAAACACCGCAACTACGGCTTTCGTTCACTGCATTGATAGTAGAAAGAATTAGTAACCCAACGGGTAAAGTTCCGAAGATGAAGCTTGAAAAAAATCAGATCGACTTTGGAACCGTTGAAGAAGGGAAGATCCAATTAGCTAAAATTACGTTTCAGAATGTTGGTGATGGGACATTGGAAATAACTGACATAAAAACCACATGCGATTGTACTGCTGCATTATTAAGCAGTAAAAAACTTGGGGCAGGTGAATCAGGTACTTTAAGAATTGAATTAGATACTGCGAACCGATCAGGTAAATTAACAAGAACTATTATGTTATCTACTAACGACCCGACTGAACCGCGTCATATAATTACTTTATTTGCAAACATTGAAAAGAAAAAATAAATGGGATGGTTTAAAAGAAATAAAGAAAATATTTCTCCGGAAAGTAAAAAATCTGATATTCCCGACGGTCAATGGGCTAAATGTGAAGACTGCGGAGAAATAATTCATAACAAACAATTGGAAGTTAACCTCTGGGTTTGTCCAAAATGTAATTATCATTTTAGAATTGGAAGTGAACAGTATTTTTCAATTTTGTTTGATAAGGGTAGCTTTAAAGAATATGATAAAAAAATGAAATCCGGTGATCCGCTTGAGTTTACTGATACTAAGAAGTATTCAGAAAGAATCAATTCTACGATTAAGAAAACAAATATGAATGATGCTGTAAAAACTGGAACCGGTAAAATAGATGGTAAAAAAGCAGCATTGGCTTGTATGGATTTTGGTTTTATTGGTGGAAGCATGGGTTCTGTTGTTGGCGAAAAAATCGCAAGAATTACTGACGTTGCCTATGAAGAAAAAATTCCTTTGATTATTATAAGTCAGAGTGGCGGTGCCAGAATGATGGAAGGTGCCTTATCTCTTATGCAGTTAGGCAAAACCAGTGCACGACTTGCCCGTTTATCAGATGCAAAAATTCCTTTTATTTCTGTACTAACAGATCCTACCACTGGTGGAGTAACAGCAAGTTATGCAATGTTAGGTGATGTAATTATTGCTGAACCAAAAGCATTAATCGGCTTTGCTGGACCAAGAGTAATAAAACAAACTATTGGAAGGGACTTACCTCAAGGATTCCAGAGATCTGAATTTTTATTGGAGAATGGATTTATCGATTTTATTGTTAATAGAAAGCAGCTTAAAGAAAAACTTGCACAGTTAATTGATTATTTAACGTAATTATTTTTTAAATTTTTTTGCAAGGTTATTTATTATCTCAAGAGCATAGTCAACTTCTTTTAACGAATTACTGGCAGAAAAAGAAAATCTAATCGTTCCTCTCGCATCTTCTTCGGAGTACCCGCTTGCTAAAATAACATGAGACGGCTTAAGTGTACCGGATGTACAAGCTGCACCGTTGGATGCTGCAACACCATGTATATCTAAAAACATTAACATTGCTTCGGAATCATTTCGGTAATAATTTGATAAAAATGTTAAGCTAAGTATGTAGGGATTAGACTCAGCATTACCATTCAACATTATTCCTTTACTATCGATTGATTTTATTCCTTCTAAGAAAGCATTTTTTATTTTTTTAACTTGATCATGGTTATGGATCATTTCGGCTTGAGCAATTTTCACCGCTTCTGCAAAACCAGCAATTGCGGCAACGTTTTCTGTACCGCCCCTGCTATTACGCTCTTGAGAACCACCGATAATCAAAGGTGTAACCGGTGTTCCGCTTCTAACATAAGCTATTCCAATTCCTTTGGGTCCATTAATTTTATGAGCAGAAGCAGTTAAGGCATCTACATTTAACTCATGAACGTTAATCACAATTTTGCCAAAACTTTGAACAGCATCTGTATGGAAGTAAATATTTTTTTTACGTGATATGGAAGCCAATTCTTTTATTTCGTTTATTGAACCGGTCTCATTGTTAATATGCATTAAAGATGTAAAGGAAGTTTCATCATCAATCAAATTTTTGAAATCAGTTGCTACAACTTTTGTTGATTTATCAACCGGTATAAATTTCGGTATAAATTTATGTTTGCCTAATTCTATTGCGGCATCAAGTACACTGTGGTGTTCTGCTGTTGATACAATAATGTGTTTACGATTTCTTTCGTTGTAATCTGCATTAGTGATTCCGAACAGAATAAAGTTGTTTGCTTCTGTTCCGCCGCTTGTAAAATATATTTCGCTTGCATTTGCTCCAATAAAATTGGCGATCATTTCTCTTGCTTCTTCAACAATTACTCTTGCCTTTCTACCAAATGAATGTATCGATGAGGGATTTCCGAAATCTTCCGTCAAATATTTATTCATAACTTCAACTACTTTTGGGTGGGGCGGGGTAGTAGCAGCATTATCAAAATACACTTTCATTGAAATAAAAGTCCTTTCACTATCATCTTAAGCTAACATCTCCGAAATGAATTTTTTCTATCTTATCCTGAATTTTAAGAACTAAGAATCCATCATCATCAATATCATGGAATATTCCGGATTTAATTTTTTCGTCTTCTGTAATTTTTATTCGCTCACCTATCATTTTACATCTGTTACGCCAATCACTTAATATTTTTTCAGGTTCCTTCTTCCAGGTTTCGAGCATGTCCTCAAATAGATTTAATATTTCGCTCAACAATCGTTCTCTGCTTACAATCTCTTTAAACTCTTTTCTTATAGAAGTCGGTTGAATATCAAATTTCCCCGGAAAATTAGGTTGATTAACATTCAACCCGATACCAACAACAACTCTATTAATTTTATTCCCTTTGGAATTTGATTCTAAAAGTATCCCAGCAATTTTTTTCTTATCTACAAGAACATCATTTGGCCATTTTAACTCAACATTCAGTTGAAATAAATTTTCTATTGCTTGGGCAACAACTATAGATGCTCCCAGATTAACTAAATTTATTTTATGTTCTTTGAGATCACTTTTCAATAAAATAGAAAAGGTAAGATTCTGTCCGGCATTACTTACCCAGGTTCTTTCTTTTCTTCCTCTTCCTTTTGTTTGATATTCTCCCAATACTACAGTTCCATGCTGGTTAAATTCTTTACTTGTCAGCAAAACTGAATTAGTAGATTCAACTTCATCGCAATAAATAAAGTTTCTTCCGATTACTTCAGTATCAAGTTTAATATCAAATTCTTCTATGTTAAACACATTTCCTCCAAGCACAGTGTTAATTTTTCAATTTGTCTGCCAATTTGGTCACTTGTGAGTGCCACGTTGTCAATCTTTTTGTCATCCATTTAATAGTAAAAAAATAATATTTCACTAACTTCTTTATTTATAATGACTTACCCAATCATTCTAAGATGGCACAATGCTTGTTATATAGATACCAAAAATAAAAAAAAGGAGGTTAATATGACACTCATTAAATTTGAACCCTTAAGAGAATTAGAAAGTATCCACGACAGAATCCAGAGATACTTTGATGATTTCTCAAACTTCGGATTTTCTTTTACAGACAATTTCAATCCACGTATTGATATTTCAGAAGATGAAAATTCTTTAAATGTTATCGCTGAAATCCCCGGAATAAAAAAAGAAAATCTAAAAATTACATTGCAAGATAACATTTTAACAATTGAAGGGGAAAAGAAAAAAGAAGAAGAAGCAAAAGACAAAAATTATTACAGATCCGAAAGAGTATTCGGAAGTTTCAAAAGATGCTTTACATTACCGACTGAAGTTGATTCTGAAAAAGTAGATGCAAAATTTGAGGAAGGTATTTTGAAGATTAATATCAAGAAACTAGAACCAAAACCGAAAAATGAAAAAGTAATTGAGCTGAAGTAATTGCTTCAGCTCTTTCTTATTTTATTAACTTAACTGAAAGAGGAAAAAATGGGAAAGATTATAGGTATTGATTTGGGTACAACAAATTCTTGCGTATCAGTAATGGAAGGCAATGAACCGGTTGTAATTCCTAATTCCGAAGGTGGCAGAACTACCCCTTCTGTTGTTGCATTTACAAAAACTGGTGAAAGATTAGTAGGGCAACCTGCTAAACGACAAGCTGTTACAAATCCAAGAAATACTGTTTTCTCAATAAAAAGATTTATGGGAAGAAGACTTGATGAAGTTGATACTGAAACTAAAGAAGTTCCTTACGAAGTAGTAGCTGGTGATAATGGTTCTGCTCGTGTAAAAATTGTTGATAGACTCTATTCACCTCCGGAAATTTCTGCAATGATTTTACAAAAAATGAAAAAAACTGCTGAAGATTATTTAGGTCAGGAAGTTTCAGAAGCTGTAATTACGGTTCCGGCTTATTTTAACGATGCACAAAGACAAGCTACAAAAGACGCCGGTGAAATTGCCGGATTAAAGGTTAAGAGAATTATTAATGAACCTACCGCTGCAGCACTTGCTTATGGTTTGGATAAAAAACATAAAGATCAAACAGTTGCTGTTTACGACCTTGGCGGTGGTACTTTCGATATCTCAATTCTTCAGATTGGTGAAGGTGTTTTCGAAGTTAAATCTACCAACGGTGATACTCATCTTGGTGGTGATGACTTTGACCAAAGACTAATTGATTTCCTTGCAGATGAATTTAAGAAACAGGAAGGTATTGATTTACGTAAAGATCCGATGGCACTTCAAAGATTGAAAGAAGCTGCTGAAAAAGCTAAGATCGAACTTTCTTCGTCAATTCAGACCGATGTAAATCTTCCGTTCATTACTGCTACTCAGGATGGACCTAAACACTTGAACATAACAATTACTCGTTCAAAGTTCGAACAACTTGTTGATGATTTATTCCAAAGAACTATTGGACCATGTGAAAGAGCTATGAAGGATGCTGGTCTTACAGCTTCCCAAATTGATGAAGTTATTTTAGTCGGTGGTTCAACAAGAATTCCAAAGGTACAGGAGATTGTTAAACAAATCTTTGGTAAAGAACCTCATAAAGGTGTAAACCCCGATGAAGTTGTTGCAGTTGGTGCTGCAATTCAAGGTGGTGTTTTAGCCGGTGACGTGAAAGATGTTTTATTACTTGATGTTACTCCGCTTTCACTTGGTATTGAAACCTTAGGTGGTGTTATGACTGTTCTAATACCATCTAATACGACAATTCCTACAAGGAAGAGTGAAATTTTCTCCACTGCAAGTGATAATCAACCATCGGTTGAAATTCATATTCTTCAGGGCGAACGACCTATGGCTGCTGATAATAGAACTCTTGGAAGATTTCACCTTGATGGAATTCCACCGGCACCAAGAGGAATTCCGCAGATTGAAGTATCATTCGATATAGATGCAAATGGTATATTAAATGTATTTGCAAAAGATAAAGCTACCAATAAAGAACAGAGTATTAGAATTACTTCTTCAAGCGGTTTATCTAAAGAAGAAGTAGAAAAAATGAAAACTCAAGCTAAAGAACATGCTGCAGAAGATAAGAAAAAGAAAGAAGCCGTTGAAATTAGAAACAATGCAGATAATTTAGTTTTTCAGACTAAAAAACAAATTCAGGAATTAGGTGATAAATTGCCGGCTGATTCTAAGAGCAGACTTGAAAGTGAAATTTCTAAAGTTGAAGATGCACTCAAGACTAATGATATCAATACTATTAAATCTGCTACAGATGGTTTAACTAAGGTCTGGAATGAGATTGCTCAAAATCTTTACCAGCAACAAGGACCAACCGGTAGTCAGCATACTACTGAACAAACACCTCATCCTGAAGAACAACCTTCTCAACCAAAGGATGAAAAAGAAGTTCAGGATGCATCTTACGAAGTAATGGATGACGACAAAAAGTAAGTTTCAAACAAAAACAGGAGTTAATTATGGTACAAAATAAAGAAGCAGTAGAAGTAAGACCCGCAAGAAGCTGGGACGAAGCTTTAGAAAAAGAATCGTGGATTGCTCCTACAATTGATATCTACGAAACTGCCGATGATTATTTCCTATCGGCTTATTTACCTGGTGTTACAAAAGAGAATGTTAAGATTAAACTTGAAGATGGAAATCTTGTTATCATGGGTCGTGTAGACTATGAAACACAGGTAAACCGCAAGTATATTCTTAAAGAAATGGAGATCGGAAATTTTTATCGCCGGTTCAAAATCTCTGATAGCATTGATGAGTCAAAAGTCGATGCAAAGTTGGAGAATGGAATTCTGAATGTAAAGCTTCCTAAACATGAAAGAGTTAAACCCAAAACAATAGAAATAAAGTAATAACTTATTGAATGTTCAAAAACAAAAAACCCCGACTAAAATCGGGGTTTTTTTGTGGGCCCAGAAGGACTTGAACCTCCGACCCGCTGATTATGAGTCAGCTGCTCTAACCAACTGAGCTATGGGCCCTTAAAAAAGTGATGCAAAAATAATCTTTTCATATTTCCTATGCAAATTACAGCTGGATTATTGAATTCATATAAAATTTATCTTTCATAAAGGCAATAAATTTTCTTTGATAATAATTAGATATTGCAATAATTCACAAAAAAAGATTATATTTGCACTCAATTTTGCCGGGGTGGCGGAATTGGTAGACGCACAGGACTTAAAATCCTGTGGGTGTTCACACCCGTGCCGGTTCGAGTCCGGCCCTCGGTACTCAATTTTGGTTATTTAGGTTAATTAACAATGACGCAATAAGTTTCGGGTTCTTAGCTCAGTTGGCTAGAGCGTCTGCTTGACGTGCAGAAGGTCATAGGTTCGAGTCCTATAGAACCCACATTCAACCGGAGTTAGCTCCGTTTTTTTTTGACTTAGAATTGACTATGGAAAATATAAAAATAAAATTACCCGATGGTTCAGTAAAAGAATTTGAGAAGGGAATTAGTGTATTAGAAATTGCACAAAAAATTTCTTCCAGATTAGCGGATGAAGCATTAGTTGCAAAGGTTGATGGACAATTCAAAGATTTATCTACAAAATTATATAATGATTGTTCGCTTCAGATTTTTACATTTGATTCTAAAGAAGGTCAAGAAACATACTGGCACTCAACCTCACATTTAATGGCTCATGCTGTTCAATCTATTTATCCCGAAGCTAAATTTGGAGTTGGTCCTGCTATTGATGCCGGATTTTATTACGATATCGATATCAACTCTACTTTGACTGATGAAGATCTAGTAAAAATTGAAAACAAGATGCTTTCTATTGCACAACAAAAGAATCCATTTAGAAGAACTGAACTAAGCAAGGCAGATGCTGTAAAGTTTTTCCAGAACAAAGGTGATAATTACAAATTAGAGATTCTTAGTGAATTGGATGATAAGAATGGGATAATTAGTATTTACGATGAAGGTGAATTTACAGACTTGTGTACCGGTCCTCATATTCCTGATGTTGGTAAAATAAAATATCTCAAACTTTTGAATGTATCAGGATCTTATTGGCGTGGTGACGAAAAGAATAAAAGGATGCAGAGAATTTATGGCATCTCCTTTCCTAAGAAAAAAATGCTTGAAGACTATCTCCTGTTTCTTGAAGAAGCAAAAAAGAGAGATCATCGTAAACTTGGAAAACAATTAGATCTTTTCAGCATTCACGAAGAAGCCGGTGCAGGATTAATTTACTGGCATCCTAAAGGTGCAAGAATTAGAAATACTATCGAAACATTCTGGAGAAAGGAACATCTCGATAACGGATACGATCTTCTTTATTCACCTCACATGGGGAAAAGCTGGTTATGGGAAACAAGCGGTCATCTTGGCTTCTATAAAGAAAGCATGTATTCACCTATGAATATTGATGATCAGGACTATTACGTTAAACCAATGAATTGCCCTTTCCACATTATGATTTATAAATCAAGACTATATTCATACCGGGATTTACCATTACGCTGGGCTGAGTTAGGTACTGTTTATCGTTACGAAAAAAGCGGTGTGCTTCATGGTCTTTTACGAGTTCGCGGTTTTACTCAGGATGATGCTCACATTTTCTGTACAAAAGAACAAATAGAAGAAGAAGTTATTGAAGTTCTGCGGTTCTCAAGAAGTATTCTACTTGCATTTGGATTTAATGACCTTAAATTTTTCATTGCAACTAAACCACAGGAATCTGTTGGTGATGAAAGTCTCTGGGAAATTGCAACCAATTCTCTTAAGAATGCTCTTGCTCGCGAAAACGTTGAATACGAACTTGACGAAGGTGGAGGTGCATTCTACGGTCCTAAAATTGATATTAAAATTAAAGATGCCTTAGGTCGTGAATGGCAGTTGAGTACTATTCAGTTTGATTTTAATTTACCGCAACGATTCGAAATGAAATATATTGGTGAAGATGGTAAAGAGCATCAACCTTACATGGTTCATAGAGCATTACTCGGATCCATCGAACGATTCATGGGAATTTTAATTGAACATTATGGCGGCGCATTCCCAACATGGTTAGCTCCGGTTCAGGCTGCGGTTGTTCCTGTTTCCCAAAACCATTTTGAATATGCTAGAAAAGTTTTTGATGTGCTTAAAGCCGAAGGTATTAGTGTTGAATTGGATGAGAGAAATGAAAAGATTGGTTATAAGATTAGGGATTGGGAAACTCAAAAAGTACCTTACATGTTAATTGTAGGGGAAAAGGAAAAAGAATCCGGTACAGTTTCAGTTAGACAGCACAAAATTGGAGATAAAGGAAGTGTAAGTCTTGATGAATTCAAGAATCAAATATTACAAGAAATAAAAAATAGAATTAATCACAGCTAAGGAGGTAATTTATTACTCAAGTTAAATTTCGAGTTAACCAGGAAATTAGAATTCCTGAAGTTCGACTTATCGCTGCAGACGGAGAACAATTAGGTGTAGTATCAATAAAGGATGCACTTAAAAAAGCTGAAGAAGCCGGTATGGACCTTGTTGAAATTGCACCGCAAGCAACTCCTCCTGTTTGTAAAATAATTGACTTTGGTAAGTTTGCTTACGAACAACAGAAGAGAGAAAAATTACAAAAGAAAAAACAGCAGGTAAGTGTATTAAAAGAAATTAGACTTCATCCTAATACTGACACACATGATTTCGATTTTAAAGCAAGACATGCTGTTAATTTTATTGAAGAAGGAAACAAAGTAAAAGTATCTGTTATATTTAAAGGAAGAGAATTAGCATATACTGAATTAGGAGAAGCGTTGTTGAAAAAATTTATTGAAAGACTTGATGATGTTGCAAAGGTAGAACAGGAACCCAAATTTGAAGGTAGAGCAATGCAAGCCATTCTTGCGCCAATTAAAGGTAAAAAGAAAAAATAGATAGGTGTATAATGCCAAAAATGAAAAGTAATCGCGGAGCCAGTAAAACATTTAGAAAAACTGGTTCAGGTAAAATCAAACGTAATAAAGCTTTTAAATCACATATTCTCACTTCTAAATCAACTAAAAGAAAAAGAGGATTAAGAAAATCTGTTCTCGTTTCAAAAGCTGATGAGAAGAGAGTTAATAGAATGCTACAATAAATGGAGAATAGTAAAATATGCCACGCTCAGTCAATCATGTTGCGTCCAAAGCAAGACGCAAGAAGTTACTAAAAAAAGCCAAAGGCTACTGGGGTGCCCGCAGTAAGGTTCTTACTGTCGCTAAACATCACGTTGAAAAAGGCCTTGTTCATGCTTACAGAGATCGTAAGCTTAAGAAAAGAAATTACCGTTCACTCTGGATTGTTAGAATTAATGCTGCTGCAAGAGAACACGGAATTACTTATTCAAAATTAATCCATGCTCTGGACGACAAAGGAGTTCTGATAAATCGTAAGCTTCTCGCAAACCTTGCTGTAGAAAATCCTCAAGCGTTTGCAGATATCGTTAAATTTGCAATGAATTAATAACATCCCTCTTGTGTTTATCCGTCTGGAAAATGCAAGAGGGTATTTTTTAAATTCTCGGGATTAATTATGTTATCTAAAATATCCGAAACCCGAAATCAATTCGATCAAGATCTTTCTAAGGTTAATGACCTCAAATCCCTCGAAGAATTACGAATAAAATATCTAAGTAGAAAAGGTATTGTACCTCAGTTGTTTGATGATTTTAAAAATGTTTCAAGGGAAGAGAAAAAAAGTGTCGGTCAGGCACTGAATGAATTGAAAATTCATACACAAAACTTGTATGATTCTCTTAAGGAAAAATTTGAACTCTCTCTAAAATCATCCAGGGATCTTGAAATTGATATTTCTTTACCGGGTAGGAAATACCAGCTTGGCAGTAAACATTTAATTACTCAAACGCTCGACGAGATAAAAGAGGTTTTCAAAAGTCTTGGATTTTCTGTTTATGAAGGTCCCGAATTAGAATCGGATTATAACAATTTTACAGCACTTAATTTCGCTGACGATCATCCCGCACGTGATATGCAGGATACATTTTTCATCAATAAAAATTTTCTATTGAGAACTCACACATCTCCTGTGCAGATAAGATTAATGCAGCAGAAGAAACCTCCTATACGTGCATTGATGCCAGGTAAAGTTTTCAGGAATGAAGCAATAAGTGCTAAAAGTTATTGCTTATTCCATCAGGTTGAAGGTCTGGTTGTTGATGAAAATATTACTTTCGCTGAACTTAAAGGCACATTAGTCGGATTCATCAAACAATTTTTTGGCAATGATATTAAATACCGTTTCCGTGCAAGCTTTTTCCCGTTTACAGAACCAAGTGCCGAAATGGATATCTGGTGGCAACCAAAAGGTAAAGAAGGTAGGTGGATGGAAATACTTGGTTGCGGTATGGTAGATCCTAATGTTTTGATGAATGTTGGAATTGACCCTGAAAAATATATTGGATATGCATTCGGTATGGGAATTGAAAGAACTGCAATGCGCAAATACGCTATTGATGATATCAGAATTTTATTTGATAGTGACATTCGTTTCCTAAAGCAATTTTAAAAAAGGTTTACAATGAAAATTTCTTTAAACTGGTTGAAAGATTATGTTGATTTAACCGGCATCTCTGTTGAAGAGATTGTTGAAAAAATTTCTATTGCTGGATTGGAAGTTGAAGAAGTAATTGACCAGTCTGCTTCTTATAAAAACATGGTAGTGGGATTTGTTAAGGAAGCTAAAAAACATCCTAATGCAGATAAACTTTCTGTTTGTATTGTCAATGACGGGACATCAGATTACAATGTTGTGTGCGGTGCGCCGAATGTTGCAACCGGTCAGAAAATTGCCTTTGCCAAGGTTGGTGCAGTTATTCCATCCAACGGATTAAAATTGGAAAAGGTTAAAATTCGTGGCGAAGTTTCGATGGGGATGATTTGCTCCGAGATGGAACTTGGAATAAGCGATAATCACGAAGGAATATTGGTATTAAATGATGAACTTAAAGTAGGTATTCCGCTTGCTGATGCTTTAGGAATGAATGACGTTGTAATAGATGTTTCAGTTACACCTAATCGTGCAGATGCTTTAAGTCATATCGGATTTGCGCGTGATATTGCTGCAATTTTCAAACGTAAATTTAGTTATCCTGAAATATCATTTTCCGAAACCGGTAAAAAATCCGAAGACGTTGCCGAAGTAGAAATTGTTGATTCAAAAAATTGTCCACGATATGTTGGTAAAATTGTGGAAGGAGTAACAATTAAGGAATCGCCCGATTGGTTAAAGAGAAGATTGAAAAGCATTGGCTTGCGTCCGATTAATAACGTTGTTGATGTTACAAATTATGTTTTATACGAAGTTGGTCAACCGTTGCACGCGTTTGACTTAGACAATCTTGCAGAAAGAAAAATTGTTGTACAATGTGCGTCTGAAGGGGAAAAATTTACTACGCTCGATTCTAAGGAAAGAGCCTTAACTACAACTGATTTAATGATTTGCGATGCTAATAAAAAAGTTGCCATCGCTGGAGTTATGGGTGGAGAAAATTCTGAAGTTACATCGAGCACAAAAAATATTTTAATAGAAAGCGCCTTTTTCAATCCATCTTCGGTTAGAAAAACTGCAAAGAGATTAGGTTTATCTACTGATGCATCATTCAGATTTGAAAGAGGAACAGATTACAATATTGTAGTTTGGGCTGCACGTCGCGCTGCGCAATTAATTGAACAATTAGCCGGTGGAGAAATTTTATCAGGAGAAATTGATGCGTATCCACAGATAATTCCTGTAAAAAGCACTTCTGTTAGATTTGATAGAATTACAAAAATACTTGGTTACTCAATTACGGTTGAAGAAGTAAAAAGTATTCTTACCAGTCTTGGTTTTGTAATCAAGAGCTCGGATAAACATGAACTTAAAGTTGAAATTCCAAGTTACAGACACGATGTTGAAAGGGAAATTGATATTATTGAAGAGGTAGCAAGAGTTTATGGATATGAAAAAATTCCGGATATCAACAGTATTTCAGTTACACTCGAACCCAAAATTGATCAAGCAAGTTTTAATGATAAAGTTCGTAATACGTTTACATCAATGGGATTTTTCGAGATTATAACCAACTCGCTATTAAATGAAGAGATAGCAGAAAAGTTTGGTAAACCGATTAAGATGCTCAATCCACAAAGCAGCGAGATGTCACATCTGCGCCCATCGTTATTACCTGGCATGCTCCAATCTATTTCAAATAATCTTAAGGTTAGCGAAAAGAATCTTAAATTTTTTGAAATTGGTAAGACCTTTGAAAAGAAAAATGAAGGTGATATTCAGTCATTTGATGATTTTTCAGAAACCGATTGTCTCATCATCGGAATAAGTGGAAATTCAATTCAAACGGAATGGTTCGATAAAGATAAGCCTTACGATTTTTACGATCTAAAAGGAATTGTGGAAAGCTTTGTAAGTAAATTATATGCTGATATTGAATATAATTTGAATGAATGTGAAAACTCCAATTATAATTTGTGTTTCACTATGTCATTATTGAAAAATGAAATTGGTATTGGCGGAAAAGTAAATGGAGATCTCTTAAAACTGTTTGATATTAATCAGGATGTCTATTCGTTTATCATCAATCTGGATAAACTAAGAGAAATAAGATCATCAGAAAAAGTCTTCACTGATTTATTAAAATTCCCTAAGGTTTATAGAGATGTAGCATTCATCTTAGACAAGACTATAAAGTCTGATAAAGTTATAGAAATAATTAAGCAAGCCGGCTCTAACTTGTTGCATCAGATTAAGTTATTTGATATCTTTCAAAGCGACAGTTTAGGTGAGGGGAAAAAATCCTTAGCTTTTCAGTTGGAGTTCTATAATAAAGAGAGAACTTTGACGGAAAGTGAAATTGAAAAAGATTTTCGAAACATCATAAAAGCTGTCGAAAAAAATTTCAATGCACAACTTAGAGGAAACTAGTTGGGTGAAGGTTCGAAATATGATTTGTTTTTAGACGAATTAAATGCACTTGAAAAACAAATCTATTATTTTATTCAAAAAGGTTCAGAGCTATTAGAAGCAAATAAAGCTTTGAATAGTAGAATTAATTCACTTGAAAAGGAAAACGAAATTCTTAAAAAGAAAATTTCGGAAATTGAATTAAAAGTAAACAAGACTTTGTTTAATGAAGGGAATCTTTTTGGTTCAGAATCAATTAAATTGGAGGAAAGAGAAGCATTAAAGAGTAAAATAGGCGAATTGATAGCCAAAATTGACTATCATTTGCGTTCTTAAAATGATGTTAGATGATGGATTAGACATAAAATGACGGAAAAAAAGAAGCTAAAAGTAAAAATATTTGACAAGGAATATTCACTACTTGTTGAAAATCAGGAAATAGCTGCTGAATTAGCTGAGTACGTTAATACAATAATGGAAGAAACGAAAGAAGAATTACCCGATCAACCTAAAGATACAATTGCGATAATTGCTGCACTTAATATTGCATACGATCTATTTGTAGAAAAAAATAAATATAGAGAATTCAGCATACAAGCAACAGATAAAATAAAGAAAATAAAGCTTCTTCTAAACGAATCCACTTTTATGTCTAGCACATCATAATTTTACCCGCTCCGTCGGCTTGAGTATAAAAAAGAACTAACAATAAAAAATACCTAAGGGTTATTGACTCACGACGTGTATTACAGGCCTCGCTCCGCTTGCGGAGATCCCGGTAATTCGGGACGGTGGAAGTAAAAAGCGTCGGGCAATTTCCCGCATTGTATAGGAAAGGGTTCTTTTCCTATGCAAAGGTCGGCGGCAGCGGTTATATATAAATTTCGTTTAATGGAGGTCTAATGCAATTGGATTTGGTTTTCGTATTAATTATTGCTGTCGTAACAGCAGTCATTGCTTTTGTTTTTGGATGGTTTATCAATTCCAAAATCGGAAAGAACAGTATTGCGAATTCAAAAGAAAAAGCACAAAAAATAATTGAAGAAGCAGAAAAAGAAGCTAAACACTTAAAAAGAGAAAAACTTTTAGAAGTAAAAGACGAATGGCTTAAAAAGAAGCAAGAATTTGATAGTGAAGTTAATACCAAAAAACAAAAACTTCAAAATCATGAAAAACAGCTTGAGACAAGGGAAGAAAACCTTGAAAAGAAATACGATTTAGTTACTCAAAAAGAAAAAGCTAACAAGGAATTAGAAAAAACATTACTTCAGCAAAAAGATGAGATTGATAAGAAGAATCAGGAACTATCCAGATTAATTGCTGAACAGAATGTTCGGTTGGAAAAAACTGCCGGGTTAACATCGGATGAAGCTAAAAAAATGTTGATGGAAAATATGATCAACAAAGCAAAGACCGATGCAGCTCAAATGATTAAAGAAATTCGCGATCAGGCGAAATTAGATGCCAAGAAGGAAGCTCAACGCATAACCATCCAGGCTATACAAAGAACTGCTGTCGATCACTCGGTTGAATCTACTGTATCTGTTGTTCAAATTCAGAACGATGAAATGAAAGGTAGAATTATCGGTCGCGAAGGTAGAAACATCCGTGCATTCGAAGCAGCGACTGGTGTTGACGTTATTGTTGATGATACTCCCGAAGCTGTTATTCTTTCTGCATTCGATCAGTTTAGAAGAGAAGTTGCAAGAATCTCATTAGAGAGATTAATTGCAGATGGTAGAATTCATCCCGCACGTATCGAAGAAATTGTTGCTAAAGTTCAGGAAGAATTGGATGAGGAAATTCAAAAAGAAGGAGAGAACACTCTTATCCAGCTGGGACTTCATGGAGTTCACAATGAACTTGTTAAGCACATCGGTAAGATGAAATACCGTTCCAGTTACGGACAAAACTTATTGCAGCATAGTATCGAAGTTGCTTACCTAACGGGAATAATGGCTGCTGAACTGGGATTCGACACTACTATTGCCAAGAAAGCCGGATTGATGCACGATATCGGAAAAACAATTGATAAAGATGTAGAAGGTCCTCACGCACTCCTGGGTTATGAGTTAACCAAAAAGTATAATGAACATCCAATCGTTGTAAATGCTGTTGGTAGTCACCACGAAGATATTGAAATGGAACATCCTATTGCTGCATTAGTACAAGCAGCAGATGCCATTAGCGGTGCCCGTCCCGGTGCACGAAGAGAACCACTCGAAAGTTATGTTAAGCGGTTGGAAAATCTTGAAAACCTTGCTAAGTCTTTTGAAGGAGTTGCAAAAACATACGCAATTCAAGCCGGACGCGAAGTTAGGGTTGTAGTAGAACCCGATAAAATTGATGATGTTATGGCTGATAAACTCTCTTATGAAATTTCTCAGAAAATTCAGGAAGAGATGGAATATCCGGGTCAGATTAAAGTGATGGTAATTCGCGAAGTAAGAAAAATTCAATACGCTAAATAAATATTCAATGCGGATCTTTATGATTTCTTATGGTCAATTTTGATCATAGGAAATCATATTAGATTTTATCTGCTACCAGCAATTTCTCCATTCCTTCATCCTTTTTCTCGTTATATTTAAACAGTCTAAAAATCTATTTCAATTCTTATGAAAAAATCTTTTTTTACTGTGTACCTTTTGACTTGTACATATTGGATAAATGCACAACTAAAAGAACCTGACAGTTTTGATGTTTATTTAGTAAAAGAAAACTGGCATACAGGTATAATGTTTGAGATAAATGATTATACAATTGAAGTATTGCCGGCTCTTAGTTTATTGAAAGACTATTTATATGTTGACATAGGTTGGGGTGATGCTGAATTTTATCAAACACCTGGAATTGATATGTATTTAGCAGCCAAGGCAATACTAATTCCTACACCAACTGTTATTCGAATTGACGGTTACAAATTCCCTATAGAAAAAATTATTGAATGGAGGGAGTTTACAATTAAATATAAATTCTCAGCAGAAGAATTTTCAAAGCTGATAAAGTTCATCAATGATCATATTGTTTATGTGGAGGGTAAACCGGTTATTACCAAACATGAGGTGGATTCACCCGTTTATTTCATTAAGTCGTTAGGTGAATATCATTTGCTGAGAACGTGCAATACATGGGCAGCGCAAGCTATAAATTCAACCGGATTTGGAGTGGATACATTTGGTTTAGTGACAGCGAGTCAGCTGTATTCTAAATTTGCAAAGTATGGTAAAATTTTAAAGAGGTTTTACTAACAGTTAATTGAGGCGCCGGTCGGATTCGCCCGGCAAAGCCGGGTTGCAGACCTTCGCCTTAAGCCACTTCATTTGTTTATTGAATCTAAGAGATTTCTACCTTGATGGGATTTGAAAAATTTTTCTCTCTTCATTGCATCATCTTTATTCTCGAATTGTTCAGTATAGATAAGGTTAAGTGGTCTTCGATTTTTTGTTGAAACAACTCGTCCTGAATTATGTTCAGAAATTCTTCGATCCAAATTATCTGTAAAACCAATGTAACGCTTTTTGTCTTTATCACTTCGAAGAATATATACGGTAAACATTTGAGGTTATTAAAGATTTGAGGCGCCGGTCGGATTCGAACCGACGAATAAAGGTTTTGCAGACCTTCCCCTTAAGCCACTTGGGTACAGCGCCGTAATAATGTATAATGAAGAATGTATAATGTAGAATTGGAATAATTCTTCAAAACAGGTTTTCAAATAGCATAGAAAAAAAATCCGGCTAAGCCGGATATTAGAGCGGGAAACGGGACTCGAACCCGCGACATCAACCTTGGCAAGGTTGCGCTCTACCAACTGAGCTATTCCCGCATTTCAAAATTTTATGAACAGATTTGTTTATCAGAACTCGCGACATCAACCTTGGTCCCGATAAATCGGGACGCTCTACCAACTGAGCTATTCCCGCATTTCAAAATTTTATGAACAGATTTGTTTATCAGAACTCGCGACATCAACCTTGGTCCCGATAAATCGGGGCGCTCTACTCCGCCGGAGGTGGAAGCTATTCCCGTATATCAAAATTTCAAGAACTTCTAAAATTTGCGCTGTAAATATAATACGATTAGCCAATCATATCAAATCTGTTTAATAATTTTTTATTAGACTCTGGACCCGTGTACAAAACCTCTAAAAGGCATTGATTGCTGAACTGTTATAAAAGCTCTCTTGTCAATCGATTCTACAATCTTCATTATCTGCCCCTGGAATTTTCGTTTAGCAATTACAATTACAATTGATACACCTCCGCTGCTTCCTTCAGCTGGTAAAATTGTAACACCAAACTTTGAACTTCTCAATTTATTGGCTATATCATCGGTATGATGTAATGATACAATATTTATTTGTGTATAACCTAAAGCAACTCGTTGTTCAAGTGTAATACCCATAATATTACCAAGTGCAAAACCGACTGCATAACCGAGCAGATTAATTGTGTGATCCATGTGCTGAACTATGTATCGCATTGCAAATATCCAAATCAATACTTCAAAAAAACCAACCATTGCAGCGTGATATTTCTGTCCCTGCACCACTAATATTGTCCTGAATGTTCCTAATGTAACATCGGCGATTCGCATAAACATAATTAATATCGCACCAAGAATTATTTCAATACTCATTTATTAGATTAGCTCCGTAAATTGTTATCTTAGCAAAACAAATTTAATACTTTAAGAACAATGTACGAAACAGAAAGACAACTTTTAATCGAGCAAATAAAAAGAAAAGGTATCACCAACGAGAAAGTCCTTGATGCAATGATGAAAGTT
>Ga0067045_1028770_pt1 | contig 27822 bp, 27 predicted proteins | sample TerdegcTABiofilm_FD_59184 | JGI IMG/M metagenome (GOLD analysis project Ga0067045, IMG submission 59184) | Combined Assembly of (Gp0054472, Gp0054536) Wastewater bioreactor microbial communities from Singapore -Terephthalate degrading... | reverse complement strand
GTTTCCGGAAGAGCTTCTCTTTTAGGCTGTCTTTTAGTGGGGCGGGCCTCCGTGCCCGCCCGAGTTAGCCAAAGACGATGACCTGTATTTCATGGTTTGCGGCTGACTGTTCTGAAAATGATGCTTACATGTGCAGGGAAGCCTGCTTCACTGGTTTTCATGATCTCAGCTGAGCCGAAGGCTCATGATAACTGGTTTCCGGTTTCCGGAAGAAATTTTCTCTTAGTGGGGCGGGCCTCCGTGCCCGCCCAAGTTAGCCAATGGCAGCGACCTGTATTTTCATGGTTCGTGGGTGATTTTTGAAAGTCATGGTAATTAGTTAGGCAATCGCCGGCAGCAATGAACAGTCTGCTGCTTCCGTCAACCGCCCAAGTGCCACGGTTGCTGTTCTCGTTCAGCAATTGCTGTCGGCCGGCCGTCTGGGGCGGATTCAAACCATTTCTCTGGGCATAAGGAATGCCTGATCTCCCTCCTGAAAGTACAGAGGCTTTCCCGGTAATGATTGTCACCGGGCTGTCCGGTTCCGGAAAGAGCACGACTTTGCGTGCCCTGGAGGATATCGGTTTCTTCTGCATTGATAATCTGCCCATCCATTTGGTGCCGAAACTACTCCAGCTGCGTGCCCAAATCACTCAGGAGGACGTCAAAGTGGCCCTGGGAATGGACGTTCGCACCAAGGGGTTCGTCAAACATTTCCTCAAGATCCATTCCCTGCTGCACAGAATGGGCTATCAGGTTCACGTCCTCTTCCTGGAGGCTGCGGATGATGTCCTGATCCGGCGGTTCAGTCAGACCCGACGGCAACATCCTCTGGCTGAGGATGACTCCATCGTGCGGGCGATCCAGAAAGAGCGGGAGGAGCTGTCCTCCCTGCGGGCCTATGCGACCCGCATCATTGACACCAGTGACATGACCGGCCACCAGCTCCGCAATCTGATCATGGAAGAATACAGTCACTTCTCTTTAAGTAAACGGCTGCATCTGCATATCATGTCCTTTGGCTTTAAGTATGGCCTGCCACCGGAAGCTGATATTGTCATGGATGTGCGATTTTTACCCAATCCCTATTATTTCAAGGAACTGAAACCACTCAATGGGTTGCAAATCCCCGTTCAAGAATTCGTTCTGGGACGCGATGATACGCAAGAATTTTTACGACGATTTCTCCCCCTCATAGACTACCTGATTCCTAATTATCAAAAAGAAGGGAAGACTCATCTCACCGTCGCCGTGGGCTGTTCCGGTGGTCACCACCGTTCTGTGGTCATTGCGGAGAAGTTAATGGAGCATCTCCGGATGTTGGACCTGCCCTTAACCATTGAACATCGGGATATCCAGCGGGAGTAGGAGCGTGATTTTATGGTCGGTATTCTTATTGTCACCCATCGCCATCTGGCGGAAGCATTGCTGGCAGCTGCTAATCTCATCTCGGGACGCCTGGAGAAGGTTGTGGCCGTTTCCCTGGATCCCGATGCCTCTCCGGATGATGCCCGGCAACAGATCAGCGACGGTCTGGCCCAATTGAACAGCACTGACGGGGTCCTGATCCTGACCGACATGTTCGGCGGCACGCCGTCCAATCTCAGCCTGTCTTTCCTGAAAAAGGGGCAGATTGAGGTCGTCACCGGCGTCAACCTGCCCATGCTCATCAAGGTTAACCACCTGCGGCAGCAGGATCAAAACGACCTGAGGGACATGGCCCTCGCCCTGATGAAATCCGGTCAGCAGGGGATTACTGTTGCCAGTGAACTCCTCCAAAAAAAGTAAGCGGTGGGAAAATCCGCTGATCTTCACCCCCGCCACTGCCGCCGATCTGGACGCCCTCATGGAGATTGAAGGCCGATCCTTTCCCTCCCCTTGGTCCAGGCAGTTTTTTCAGGCCGAATTAGAAAAGCCGTATGCCACCGTTCTGGTGGCCCGGACACCCACCCCCGGCAATGAAAATATCCTTGGGTATATAGTCTTTTGGCTGCTGTTTGATGAACTGCACATCCTCAACCTGGCCGTCTGCCCTTCCTGCCGCCGCCGGGGGATTGCCACTCGCCTCCTGGAAGAAGTCCTCCATCAAGCCCGAGCCCATGGCTGCCGAATCGCCTGGCTGGAAGTGCGCTCCTCCAACCTCCCGGCCTTATCATTGTACAGCTCTCTGGGATTCCGCCAAATCGGGGTCAGAAAAGGCTATTATCATGATACCGGAGAGGATGCCCTGATCTTCTCCTGCCAGCTATAAAAAAAGGGGCCTGGCGGCCCCTTGTTTTTTCTGCCTCGGTTCCATTAACTGCCGAAGATTTTCACCGAGTTCATGGCCAGGGTAAAGATGGCCCCCGGGAAGATGCCGAGGAGCAACACCGCCAAGGCGCTGATTATCAGGGTAGCGTTGACCACCGGGGTCGTGGCCACCGGGCCTAACTCCGCCTCCGCCGGTTTCATATACATGATCACGGTGATGCGCAGGTAGTAATAAACGGAGATGAGGCTGTTTATCACTGCGAAAATGACCAGCCAGATGTAGCCGGCTTGGACCGCCGCCGAAAATATGTAGAATTTACCAATAAAGCCTGCCGTCGGCGGCATACCCACCAGGCTGAAGAGAAAGACGCTCATGATGGCAGCCAGCCCTGGATACTGATAGGCCAAGCCGCTGTAATCATAAATGTTGAGATAACTGTCTTTCTTCCGGGCGACGGCGATGACCACACCGAAAGCGCCCAGGTTCATCAGGGTATAAGCCAGGAGGTAGTATAGAATCCCCGTGGCCCCCAGTTGGTTCCCGGCAATGAGGCCCACCATGATATACCCGGCATGGGCAATGGAGGAATAGGCCAACATCCGTTTGATGTTGGTCTGGGCCAGAGCCGTGATGTTACCCACGGTCATGGTAGCCACGGCGGCTACCCACAAGAGGAGATCCCATTCCATCCGGACTGACGGGAAAACTTCAAAAAAGACCCGCAGGAAGGCGGCAAAGGCGGCGGCTTTGGTACCCACCGACATGAACGCCGTAATGGAGGTGGGAGCTCCCTCATAAACATCGGGCGTCCACATGTGGAAGGGGGCCATGGAAACCTTGAAGCCGAAGCCGACGATGAGCAACCCCATACCCACATAGGTAAAGCCATTCATCCCGTTCTTTTTAATAAAGGCCGCCAGGTCGGCCAGATAGAACGTATTCGTCCCGCCGTATAACATGGCGATACCGAAGAGCAGGAAGGCCGAGGAAAACGCCCCCAGCAGCAGATATTTCAGGGCGGCTTCATTGGACTTCAAATCCTCCCGGAAGAGCCCGGAGAGGATATAAATGGGGATAGAGAGGATTTCCACCCCCAGAAAGATGATGACCAGGTTGCCGCCGGCGGCCATGAGCATCATACCCACCGCGGCAAAGATCATCAGGGAGTAATATTCGCCGTAATTCTTCTGATAATTTTCCAGATAATGGACCGAGAGGATGATGCTGATGCCGGTCCCCAGGAGGAAAATGACATAGAAGAAGAAGGAGAAATTATCAATATACAGCATGCGGCTGAAATCGGTGGTCTGCCGATTCCAAAGCCAGGCTGTCTGGAGGAGGGCGATGCCCACCGCCACCAGGGAAAATTGATGAAAGTGAGCCTTCTTAATGGCCTTCCCCGAAAAGGCATCGAAGAGGAGCAGGAGCAGGCCTGCTATACTTAAAGTGATCAGCGGACCGATGTTGGTCAGACAGATCGTCGGAATATCAATGCTCATCTCAGATCCCCCTTCATAATCACATCAGCCGCCGCCACTTTGGTGGCTTTTGCTTTCTCCATATAAGCTACAAAGTTGGCAGTGGAGGCTTTGGTTTTATCCAGAAAAGTGTTGGGATAGACCCCGATCCAGACGATGAACAGCAGTACCGGCAGGAGCACCGCTACTTCCCGAAGGGAGAGGTCTTTGAGGTTCTTATTTTTTTCATTGGTCACGACCCCGAACATGACCCGCTGGAACATCCAGAGCATGTAAGCCGCCGCAAAGATAACGCCGGTGGCGGCAAAGATAGCATACACCTTATTGGCTTTGAAGGCCCCCAGGAGAATGAGGAATTCACCCACAAACCCATTCAATCCCGGCAAGCCGATGGAGGAAAGGGTGACAATCATGAATATGGCGGCGAACACCGGCATCACCTTGGAGATGCCACCGAAGTCGGCGATCATACGGGTATGACGGCGTTCGTAGATCATGCCGACGATCAAAAACAAGGCGCCGGTGGAGAGGCCATGGTTGATCATCTGGATAATGCCGCCCTGCACGCCGGCCATGGTGTAGCTGAAAAGCCCCAACATGACGAAGCCCAGGTGACTGACCGAGGAGAAGGCCACCAACCGTTTCAGATCCACCTGCACCAACGAGACCAAAGCCCCGTAGATGATGCCGATGACCGCCAGGATGCTGAAGAGAGGGACAAAATACCAGGCGGCCTCGGGAAAGAGGGGCATATTGAAGCGGATGAAACCGTAGGTGCCCATTTTCAGCAGGACGGCGGCCAGGATGACACTGCCCACCGTGGGGGCTTCCGTATGGGCATCCGGCAACCAGGTATGCACCGGGAACATGGGGACCTTAATGGCGAAGGCCAGTCCAAAGGCCAGGAACATCCAGAACTGCATGGCAAAGGGGATGTTCAAGCCATACATCTTCAGCAGGTCAAAGGTGTATTCTCCCGTGACCTTGGCATTGTAGAAGTAGAGCACCAAGATGGCCACTAACATGAGGAGGGAGCCCACCATGGTGTATATGAAGAACTTGACCGCCGCATAGATCCGCCGGGCCGGGTTCCCCCAGACACCGATGAGCAGATACATGGGAATGAGCATCACTTCCCAGAACACATAGAACAGGAAGAGGTCCAGGGACACGAAGACCCCAATCATGCCCGTCTGCAGGAAGAGCAGGCAAATCATGAATTCCTTGACCCTATCCTGCACATCCTCCCAACAGGCCAGGACGCAGATGGGAGTAATGAAGGTCGTCAGGAGCACCAGCAACAGGGAAATGCCGTCAATCCCCACATAGTAGCTGATGCCATAGGACGGCACCCAGGAGTAGCGTTCCACAAACTGCATTTCGGCGGTATTGCTGTTAAACCAGAACCACAGGGGCAGGGAGACGGCAAACTCCAGCAATGCCACCGCCATGGCCGTGCCTTTGATCACCCACTGGTTTTCTCGATTCAGCATCATGATCAAGGCTACCCCGACCATGGGAAGCAGGATCAGTATTGATAATATCGGGAAATTCATTGAATTAACTCCTTATCCTACCTACTAACGGCCAAGATAGTATCCGGTGATCACAGCCACCCCGATCAGAATGCCCAGGGCATAATTCTGCACATAACCGGTTTCCAGTTTGCGGATAATCACACTGAGCCGCTCCACGATGCTGGCGGTCCCATTGACCACCCCGTCAATAACTTTGGAATCAGCCTCTTTCCAGAGGAAGACGGAACCGTTTTTGATGGGCTCCACCACCGTGGCATCATAGAATTCATCCACGTAGTATTTATTGTATATAAGATCGTAGAGGCCCGGAACCTTGGCGGTGACTTCCGACGGCAGCTCCGGTTGTTTGATATACATCTTATAAGCGATGAAGATACCGATACCGGCGACGCCCATGCTCACCAGCATCATCATCACTTCGAAAGTCATGGAGTGGTGCACTTCATGTCCCACCATCACATGGGCGATGGAGGGGTTGAGGAAGTCGTGGAAGAGGTTCCAACCCTGGATCAGGGGGATTCCCACAAAACCGCCCACCGTAGACAGGATGGCCAGGATAATCAGCGGGATGGTCATGACCGGTGGAGATTCATGGGGATGGACATGGGGATCCCACCGTTTCTCGCCGTAGAAGGTCATGAAGATGAGCCGGAACATGTAGAAGGCCGTCATCATGGCGCCCAGGGAGGCGATGGCCCAGTAGCCCACGGCTCCATCGGTCAAGGCCTTAAAGAGGATTTCATCCTTGCTGAAGAACCCGGCAAAGGGGAAGATGCCGGCGATGGCCAGGGTTCCCACCAGCATGACTGCATAGGTGATGGGCATCTTGTTCTTCAGGGCTCCCATCTTGCGCATATCCTGTTCGCCGTGCATACCATGGATGACACTGCCGGAGCCCAAAAAGAGGAGGGCCTTGAAGAAGGCATGGGTCATGAGATGGAAGATGGCGGCGATAAAAGCCCCGACGCCGCAAGCCAGGAACATGTAACCCAATTGGCTCACGGTGGAGTAGGCCAGGACCCGTTTGATATCGTTCTGGGCCAAGCCGATGGAGGCTGCCATGAAAGCCGTGGCCAACCCCACTACTGCGACCACGGTCATGGAGATGGGAGCCATCACATAGAGGGCGCTGCAGCGAGCGACCATATAAACCCCGGCGGTGACCATGGTGGCCGCATGGATCAAGGCGCTGACGGGTGTGGGACCTTCCATGGCATCAGGCAACCAGGTATAGAGGGGTATCTGGGCCGATTTACCGGTGGCACCCACAAAGAGGCAAATAGTAATGATGGTGAGGATGGCGCTGCCCACGGGAAAATTATGGGCCTGACTAAAAACTTCCCGGAAATTAATGGTGCCGAAGGTATAAAAAATCAGGAAGATGCCCAGCAGGAAGCCAAAGTCACCGATCCGGTTAACCACGAAGGCCTTCTTCCCGGCATCGCTGGCGGATTGCTTCTCATACCAGAAGCCGATGAGCAGGTAGGAGCACAGACCGACGCCTTCCCAACCCACAAACATGAGGAGGAAGTTGTTGGCCATGACCAGGATGAGCATGTTGACCACAAACAGGTTCAGGTAGGAAAAATACCTGGCATAGCCTGGGTCATCATGCATGTAACCCACTGAATAAATATGGATGAGGAAGCCGACGCCCGAGACCACCAGCAGCATGACCAGGGAGAGCGGATCCACCAGGAAGGCTGCTTGGGCATTGAAATTGCCGGAGGTAATCCAATTAAAGGCCACCACTTCCACCGGCTTGGCATTGGCCGGCAGATGCAGATATTCCCAGAAGGAACCCAGCACCCAGGCAAAGGATAAGCCCACCGAGGCCGGTCCCACCAGGCTTACCGTGTTTTTCGAGATCTTTTTACCCAACAGGCCGTTAATGAGAAAACCTATCAGGGGAAAAACAGGCACCAACCAGATATATTGAATCATGGCCTGCTCCTTACCACTTCATGATATTGAGTTCATCAACATAGACATTGCCTCGGTTGCGGAAGATCACGTAGATCAGGGCCAAGCCCACGGCAACTTCGGCTGCGGCTACCACCATGACAAAGAACACCAGCATCTGCCCATCAATGGACCGGTGCAGATCTGAAAAGGCGATGAGGGAGAGATTGACGGCATTGAGCATCATCTCAATACACATAAAGATGATGATGGCGTTGCGTCTGATGAGCACTCCCAGGACGCCGATGGCAAAGAGGGCACTGCTCAAGATCAGATAATACGTAATCGGGATCTCCATAATGACCATCTCCTGAAAGGCGAAGGGTTAGTTCACCTTTGATCGTGCCAGAATCACCGCACCCACGACGGCAACCAGTAAGAGGATGGACGTCATTTCAAAGGGTAGCAGATAATCGGTGAACAGGGACTTGGCTACCATTTCCGTGGTGCCGAATTCTGGAGTCAACGGCTTTCCTGGCGGGGCGATCATCCGAAATACTTTGTAGATGACCAAGGCCACAACGGCGGCCGCCAGCGATGCCCCGAAGATCTTCTGCCCCAGATGCCGATGGGCTCCCCCTTCTTCCGGTTCCCGCAGATTCAAGAGCATGATGACGAACAGGAAGAGCACCATGATGGCCCCGGCATAAACAATGATCTGGATTGCCGCGATGAATTGGGCATTGGCCAGCAGATAGATGCCTGCCAGAGCGAAGAAATTCAACACCAGAAACAGGGCGCTGCGCACCGGGTTGACCTGAACGACCACCATGATCCCGGAGATCAAAGCTGTTGCTGCTAATAGAAAAAATATTATTTGCATCCTTTAATCTCCTTGCCTGGATTAGCCTTGGGGCTTCAACATCTCAATGTTATAGATGAGCATTTTCTTATCGTATTGGGCCAACTCATATTCTTTATTCAGTTGGATGGCCGCCTTTGGACAGGCTTCCTGGCAGAATCCACAGAAAATACAACGGGTCAGGTCAATGATGAATTCCACCGGATATTTTTCGCCGTAGGTCCCTTCGGTCGGCTCAATGACCCGAATTGCCTGAGATGGGCAGACCGTCTTACAGAGGGTGCAGGCCACACATTTGACCTTGCCGTTTTCGTGGAGCTGCAACTCCGGCCGCCCCCGGAAGCGGTCATAAACCGGTCGTTTCTGTTCAGGGTAGAGTATAGTTACCGGCTTGGAAAAAACCGCCTTTAACGTTGTCCCCAACCCTTTGAGCAATGGAAGTATCATAAGGCTACCTCTGGATAAAGAGCATGATGCTGCCGGTTAGAAGGATGTTGACCAGGGAGAGGGGCAACAAGACTTTCCAACCGAAGTACATCAGTTGATCGAAACGGAAACGGGGGAAGGTGCCCCGCACCCAGATGAAGAAAAAGATGAGAATGAAGGTCTTCAGGAGGAACCACACCACCGGGGGCAGGAAGGGCCCTTGCCAGCCGCCCAGGAAGAGGGTGACCGTCATGGCGCTGGCAATGACCACGTGGCCATATTCACCCATCATTAACAGACCCCATTTCATGGAGCTGTATTCGGTCTGGTACCCTGCCACCAACTCATTCTCACATTCAATGAGGTCAAAGGGCGTCCGGGCGCATTCCGCAAAGGCGGCGGTCAGGAAGAGGATGAACCCCAAAGGCTGGTAGACAATGAACCACATGTGCTTCTGGGCTTCCACAATCTGCACCAGGCTCAAGGTCCCGGCGATCATGAGCACGCCGATGATAGATAACCCCAGGGCCAGTTCATAGCTGATCATCTGAGCCGATAACCGCAGGGCCCCCAACAGGGAGTATTTGTTGTTCGAGGCCCAGCCACCGATGACGGCGCCATAGACCGCCATGCTGGCCACGGCAAAGACGTAGAGCAGACCGATATTGACATCGGCGATGACACCCCGGTTCAAGCTGGCCACCGTCAGGTCAAGCCTTTGACCGTAGATGGTCAGGGTATCCGGCAGGATCTTGTCCGCAAAGGGGATGACCGCCAAGGGCAGGAACGCCGTCAGACCGACAATCATCGGGGCCAGGACAAAGAGGGTTTTATTGGCTCCCGGTGGGGTGTAGTCCTCTTTGAAAATCAGCTTGATGGCGTCTGCCAATGGTTGCAACAGGCCCCAGGGACCGACCCGGTTGGGACCGTAACGGAATTGGATGAATCCCAAAACCTTCCGTTCCATCAGGACGACGTAAGCTATGGTGGTTAGAAAAACCACGAAGACCACGAGGATTTTAACCGCCATAACTCCAATTAATAACGGCAGGTTCATAGCATTAACCCTTCTGAATGGTTACACGGCATATATTCGAATTGGATGTTAAACTGTTAGCCATGGGCTCCGCGAAATGATCGGCCAGGAAGACCACCCCGGCGGGGAGATCATCGTTGAGGGCCACCGGCACGGCGATCTTACCCTGAGCCGAACTGACCGTGGCGGTTTCCCCGGCGCCCAGCCCCAAACGGGCGGCATCATCGCTGTTCATCTGCAGGGCCTGGGTGCCGTTGACGATCATGGGGCCTTCGGCAAAGGTCGTGTAACTGCCGGAATGGCCCATGGTTTTGCCCACGATCAGGGTATAGTCACCTTCGCCCGGAACCTCCGGCTCGATGCCGAAGGAGACGAACTTGCCCTTGATCTCCGCCGGCAGGTCGGGGCAGGGCCACCGATATCCCGGCTGCAGACCCGCATAAATGGGCATCAGTCCCGCCATTTCCTTGAAGATATCTTCGGCGCTGGCGTATTCCAGCGGGTAATCCAGCTTCCGGCTGAGGGCGGCAATGATCTGCCAACCGGGTTTTACCCCATTGGCGCTGACCGCTGCCCGAGTCTGACCCAGTCTGCCGTCGGTGTTGGTATAGGTGCCGTTAACCTCGGCATGGACGCCCACCGGCAGGATGACATCGGCCAATTTGGCCACCTCGGTCATGAAAGCGCCCTGCACGACCAGGAACTTGGCCTTTTGCAGGATGCTCTTCACCCGTTGGCTGTTGGGCAACTGCCGGATCATATCGCCACCCAGGATGTAGAAGGCCTGGGGGGCATTGACGGCATTGGCTTCTAATTTATTGAGGGCCTCCTCCAAAGTCAGCCCGGGGAGGGTGGAGGGGGCTTTGCCCCAGACCTTTTCAAACTTCTCGGCCGCAGAGAGGGGTTGATAACCCGGCAGCAGGTGGGGAAGCACCCCGGTATCGCAGACGCCGTGGGTGTTGTTCTTTTCGGCGATGGGATAGAGGGCGCTGCCGGCGTTGCCGGGTTTGCCGATGAGCAGGAACAGATCGGCTACGGCCACCGCATTTTCTTTGCCGCTGGCCTGGGCCAACAGGTCGTTGCCGAAGATGATACCCGGGGCCTGGGCTTGCATTAAGGCCTGGGCTGCAGCCTGGATGGCCGCCACCGGCACCCCGGTCTGGGCCGCGATCTGGTCCAGGGAGACCTTCTGCAGGCTCTCTTTGCACTCAGCCCAGCCTTCGGCCGGCAGTGACGGCTCCAAGGCAGGATCGGCAGCCACCATGGCGGCCATGATCCCCATGAGGAGGGCCCGCTCCGTCCCCGGCTGATACCGCAGCCTTTGGCTGGCATAGCGGTCATACTTGGTCTTCCGGGGGTTGGCCACGATGAGGGTGAAGTTTTCCTTGGCCAGGGCCTCCATGAGCGCCCAACCATAAGGTGGCATCTCTGGGGTGACATCAGCGCCGATAACCAGGATGGTGTCAGCTTCCTTCAATTTGGAGGCCTGTCCCATGACAAAGGGGAAGCCCCTGCCTTTGGCCTCCTCGCTCAGGCTCAGCGTGCTATGGAAGGGTTTGGCATACTTGTTCACTTCGGGGCTGAGGCCCTCCACCTCGGGCCAGCCAAAGACCGCGGCCATCCCCTCCAATGCCCGCCAATAGTTATACCGAGCCGGGTTGTCTATCTGGTTGGTGCCCAGCACCACGCGGAAGAATTTTTGGAATAGATAGTTGGATTCATTGGTGGCACGGGGGGACCCGACGCCGTAAATGGCGCTGGGACCACCTTTGGCCATGACCTGCATCAGGCCCTGGGCGGCAAAATCCAAGGCCTCATCCCAGCTGACCTCCACGAACTGGCCACCTTTTTTAATGAGGGGTGCCTTGATCCGCTGCGGTGATGAGATAACGCCGAACCCGAAGCGGCCCCGCAGACAGAGGAGCGGATTGCTCTCGTCCCGCCGCACCCGCTTTACCTGGCCGTCCTTGACGTGAACATCATAGTCGCAGCCGCCGCCGCAGAACTGGCAGATGCCCGGAGTGGCGGTCATTTCCCAGCTGCGGGCTGCGTACTTGAAGAGTTTGTTGATGAGGGCGCCCACTGGGCAGACCTCGATACAGGTCCCGCAGAACTCACAGTTCAACGGCATCTGACCGCTGCCCAGATCGGTGAAATAGGCTCGGTTCTCGAAGTTGATGGCGCTGGCCCCCACCCGGTCATTGCAGACCCGCACACAGCGGCCGCAGGTGACGCAGCGGGTGTTGTAGCGTTCGATGAGTTTGGACTCAAAGTCGTTGTTGATGGGTTTGCGCACCGCCTCATAATCAACCTCGGCGATGCCCAATTCATGGGTGAGATTTTGTAGTTCACATTCACCACCCTTATCACACCAGGGGCAGTCCAGGGGGTGGTTGATCAGCATGAATTTGACCAACTCCCGGCGGATGTTTTGCAGCCGCTCCGAATTGGTGACGACTTCCATACCCTCCGCCACTCTGGTGGTACAGGCCGGTTGTGGTCTGGGTGGGCCAGGCTTGACTTCTACCACACATATCCGGCACGAGCCGATGGCCTTTATCGCCGGATGGTAGCAGAGGAAGGGAATGCGCATCCCGTGGGCCTGAGCCGCCTGCAAAATCGTGCTTCCCTCTTCTGCCTGAATTGCTTTGCCATCGATCGTCAGATTGACCATTGTGATTTCCTAATTGTTGAGTGGATAGTGTTCAGCATGTCTGTGTCTACCGATCCACATCGGCCAACACAATGTCCATTGTCCCAATCAGGGCGATGAGGTCGGATAACAACCGCCCTTTTGCCAAGACCTTGGTAGGCGAAAGGTTAATAAACGACGGCCCCCGCACCTTCACCCGGAAGGGATGGGCTGAGCCATCGCTGATGATGTAGAATCCCAACTCACCTTTGGGGGCCTCAATGGCGTGATAGACTTCCCCCTGGGGCGGCTTGATGCCTTCCTCAATAAGGAGGAAGTGATTGATCAACCCCTCGATGGTGTTGTAAACCTTTTCCTTGGGGGGCAGGATGACCCTGGGGTCGTTGACGTTGATATCTCCGGCCGGCAGTTTTTCCAAAACCTGGCGGCAGATGAGATTGCTCTGCACCATCTCTTCCATGCGCACCAGATAGCGGTCGTAGGTATCGCCATTGGTTCCCAGGGGGACCTTGAACTCAAAATCCTGGTAGCTGGAATAAGGGGTATCCCGTCGGATATCCCAATCCACGCCAGAACCCCGGGCCATGGGACCGGACCAGCCCCAATCCAGGGCCTGTTCTTTGGTCATCACCCCGACGTCTTTGGTCCGGGCGATCCAGATGCGGTTTTTGGTCAGCAGATTGTGGTAGTCCTTGATGCGCTCAGGAAACTTTTTCACAAATTCCCAAGCCTTCTCCACAAAGCCTTCCGGCAGATCGGCGGCCAACCCACCGATGCGCAGGTAGCAGGGGAAGAGGCGCCCCCCCCAGACCATCTCGAAAAGGTCCATTAAATCTTCCCGTTCCCGGAAGGCGAAGAACAGGGGGGTCATGGCGCCCAGGTCGTGGCCGTGGGTGCCGAGCCAGAAGAGGTGGCTGGAAATCCGGGTCAGCTCTGCCAGCAGCACCCGGATATATTGAGCCCGTTTGGGGACTTCCACGCCCAGCAGTTTTTCCACCGCCAGGACAAAGCCGAAGTTATTGGCGGTGCCGGCCAGATAATCCAGACGGTCGGTGAGGGGCAGACACTGATGGTAGGTCCGGTTCTCGCACATCTTTTCGATGCCCCGGTGCAAGTAACCGATATCCGGATCGGCGTTGACAATAACTTCTCCATCCAGCTCCAGCCAGACCCGGAGAACCCCATGGGTGCTGGGGTGCTGGGGGCCCAGGTTAAGGAGCATGGTTTCGGTTCTTGGAGCTAATTCGGCGCTGTTCATCGTCTCTACTTCCTAATACCCTTCTTGAGGATAATCTTTCCGGAGCGGATGATAGCCTTCACATTCCGGCGGCGTCAGGATGCGCCGCAGATCCGGATGCCCAGTGAATTTGATGCCCACCAGATCATAAGCCTCCCGTTCGTGCCAGTCCGCCGTGCTCCAGACCGGGACTACCGAGGGCAACACCGGCAGGTCATCATTAGCACAGAAGGCCTTGAGGGCAAACCGCTGCTTATATTGATGGGAATATAGATGATAGACCGCCGCAAACCGGGGCGAGGCGGGGTAGTAGTCCACACCGCTGACGGCAGACAGATATTTAAAGGACGTCTCGGGATCGTCCCGTAAAAACTGACAGATGGCCACCAGCTGTTCCGGCTTCACGGTTACGGTGGTGTCGCCCCGGAACTCATAGACCTCCACAATGGCTTCCGGAAATTGCGCCTGCAGTTTTTCAGTGACCGTGTCCATGTTTCCTCCTGGCCGGGGCGATCTGATCGCGATACTTTGCGGTCAGAAATGGATCTTTGAGGATCTTTTCATGCAGTTTGAGAATACCGTAGAGCAGACCTTCCGGTCGCGGTGGACAACCCGGCACATACACATCCACCGGCAGATACAAATCAATGCCCTGGACCACGGCGTAGCTGCGGAAAATCCCTCCGGAAGAGGCGCAGGCGCCCATGGCGATGACCCATTTCGGCTCCGTCATCTGTTCATAGATGCGCACCACGGCCGGCACCATCTTCTTGGTGACCGTGCCCGCCACGATCATCAGATCGGCCTGGCGGGGGGACGCCCGGAAGGCCTCCATCCCGAACCGGGCAATATCCCACCGGTTGGCCGCAGTGACGATCATCTCGATGGCACAGCAGGCCAGACCGAAGGTGGCTGGCCAGACTGAATTCTTGCGGGCCCAGTCCACCACCTTTTCCAGTGTTGTGGTGAGAACATTGTTCCCTAAGTGTTCTTCGATACCCATGCCAAAATTCCTCTTTATCTCAACCTGTAATCAGGCTTATTGGATTTCCCTTCCGGTTACTCCCACTGCAGGGCACCCTTACCCCAGACATAGGCCAGACCTACAGCCAGGATGATAATAAAGATGGCCATCTCGATGAGGCCAAAGAGGCCCAGGGCTTTGTAGACTACGGCCCAGGGGTAGAGAAAAATCGCTTCCACGTCAAACACCAGGAAGAACATGGCGATGACGAAAAACTTGACGGAGTAGCGACTGCGGGCATCCCCCACCGGCACCATCCCGCACTCGTAGGGGAGATCCTTGACGGGGGAGTGTGTCTTCTTGCCCACGGCCTCCGACAAGGCCACCATGCCCACCGCCACGCCCATGGCGATGACGAAATACACGACAATAGGTAGATAATCAATCAACATTGCCCGTTCCTTCCTCTCACCGACTCGCGGCTGCTGCCAGGCGCGAGTTCTGTGGTCAATGCGCCGCTGGCGCCTCCTGCCGGCACTTCGTGCAGGTGCCATTGATATGGGAGAGGTAATCCTCCCGGTACCGCTCCATGGTGGTCTTGATGAAGAAGATGGGGCTCATGGCCAGGGCGCAGTTGGCGCTGTCCAACATCACCTGGGCCACCTTCAGCATCTTCTCCATATCGGCCTCGGTCCCCTTCCCCGCGGCGATCTTGCAGATGAGATCATAGAGCACCCGGGTCCCCCGCCGACAGGGCAGACAGAAGCCACAGGACTCGTGCTGGAAGAAGTAGAGGATACATTTCACCACATCAACGATGCAGGTGTCTTCATCCATCACCAGCATGGTCCCCGACCCCAGGGCCCCTTCGATGGCACCCAGGGCCTTGTATTCCATGGGGGTGTCCAATTGCGATTCCGTGATGAAGCCAAAAGAGGCGCCACCGGTCTGACAGGCCTTGAACTTCTTGCCGCCCCGGACGCCGCCGCCGTATTTGTCTATCAGCTCCCGCACCGTCATACCGCAATCGGCCTCGATGACGCCGGGCTTATTGACGTGACCCACCACCTGGAAGATTTTGGTGCCGGCCGCGTCTTCCGTACCTTTGCTCTTGTACCATTCCCCGCCTTTGGCGATGATCATGGGAATGCTGGAAAGGGTCTCCACATTATTGACGATGGTGGGTTTGCCCCACACCCCCACCTGGCCGGGGAAGGGCGGTTTGACCCGGGGATTGCCCCGTTTGCCCTCGATGGATTCGATGAGGGCGGTTTCCTCGCCGCAGACATAAGCGCCCCCGCCCGTCTGCACCTCGATGGTAAAACTGAAGTCCGTGCCGAAGATATTCTTGCCTAAATAACCCTTGGCCGTGGCTTGATCAATGGCATTCTGCAGCCGCAGCATGGAGAGATAATATTCGCCCCGGACATAGATGTAGCCATGGGAGGCGCCCACGGCATACCCGGCGATGGCCATCCCCTCCAGAACCCGATGGGGATCGCCTTCCATGATATAGCGGTCTTTGATGGTCCCTGGCTCCCCTTCGTCGGCATTGCAGACGATATACTTGGGAGTAATGGGACTGGGCTGGGTGAAAGACCACTTCAACCCCGCCGGGAAGCCGGCCCCACCCCGGCCCCGAATGTTGGCCGTCTTCACCTCATTGATCACATCCACCTGCCCCATGGAGGTAACGGCCTTTTTCAGGGATTCGTAGCCGCCCCGGGCCAGATAATCATCCAGACTCATGGGGTTGATCTGGTCCAGGTTGGGGAACAGGACCATCTCCTCCAGCGGCAGGGGGTATGCCAAGGGAGGATTGGTAGTCCGGGCCAGAGAGCGGTAATCCACCGTTTTCCCCGCCCGATAATTCTCAATAATCTCCTTCACCCGGTCCTTGGTCAGGTTGCCGAACACCACCTCGTTGATCTGCATGGCCGGGGCAACTTCACAGGTCCCCAAACAGGCAGTATGCTCCAAGGTGAACAGACCATCGCTGGTAGTCTCCCCTACCTTGATGCCCAACTCCTGCTCCAGGACCTCCTGAATATTATCGGCGCCCATCACATGACACGGCGCCGATTCACACAGACGGATAATGTATTTGCCCCGAGGCGTCACTGAAAACATGGTGTAAAAGGACATGACCCCATAGAGATAGCCGTAGGGGATGTCCAGCTCCTTGGCCACCAGCTGCAGGGCCTCCAAGGGCAGCCAATTGCCGCAGATATCCTGCACCGCATGCAGGATGGGCATCAGCTTGCCCTTGATCGCCCCCAACCGCTGACACACGTCTTTGATACTCTTGACCTGCTCCGCCGTCAGTTCCATACTCACCGGCTTTTTGATTTCCGCCATGGTACCAGCCTCAATGTCTCATTAGGGAGTAAATGAAAAAAAACACAAAGCCGCAAGCTACTTTGGGGCTCTAGCCATAATTCATCATGTTTTTATAATGTGTCACGCGGATTTGTCAAGTAGAATATGTGATGGAAGGAATTTTTCGAACATCTTAAAATATCTAAGATTTATTGATGGTTATGCCCCGTCCGGGTGTGCGGCCGAACTTTTCCCCAGATTTAGTCCACAGATATCATCAGGTTATCTCCGGCCCCCGGCGTCTCCGCCGCCGAGGGGCTTTCTTTCCCGCCCCTGCAGGTGGCTTGACTTGCCGCAGCGGGAATGATACATAAAAATGTGCTAAGGAATTCGCACTTTTGCCAAGTCGGCACCGCTTCGGGGCCTGTTGGGGGCCGCTCTGGCGCAATCTCTGGATCCGGGCTGGCCAGGGCCGTTGCTTTGCCAAGTTGGCAGGCCCCCGACCTTATGGCTCGGACCAAAGGAGTCACCCATGTTTCAGATTGAAGACCTCTGGGTCAGTATTGACGATAAGGAAGTGTTGAAGGGCATCAACCTCCACATTAAAAAAGGCGAAACCCACGCCCTGTTCGGCAAGAACGGCTCCGGCAAGACCACCCTGCTCATGACCATCATGGGCTTTGGGCGCTATCAGGTACGCCAGGGCCGCATTACCTTCTTGGGGCACGACATCACCCATATGCCCACCTATGAGCGGGCCCAGTTGGGGATCGGCATGGCCTTCCAACGGCCGCCCACCATCCGGGGCGTCAAGACCAAAGACATCCTCAAGGTCTGCGCCGGCGGCAAGATGTCGGTAACCGCCCTGGCCTTTGAATACGGCTTTGAGAACTTTCTGGATCGGGAGATTAACCACGGTTTTTCCGGAGGCGAGATCAAAAAGTCCGAACTGCTGCAGTTGGTGGCCCAGGACCCCAAACTGGTGCTCCTGGACGAACCCGAGTCCGGCGTGGATCTGGAAAGTCTCCAGCTCATCGGTCAGATCATCAGACGGGTGCTCCAGAAGGATCTGCGCCGGGTGGACCGCCACAAGGCCGGTTTGATCATCACCCATACCGGCTATATTCTCAATTATCTCAACGCCGACATGGGGCATGTCATGGCCGGCGGCCAGATTGCCTGCCAGGGCCATCCCATGGATATCCTGGAACACGTGAAAAAATCCGGTTACGAGGAGTGTGTCCGATGCCTGTGCTTCCAGAACTAAAAGAAGCCGCAGTCAAAAGCAAAGATAAAAAGGCCGCCCTGGGCCCCGATCTGGATCTGCTGCAATTCCGCCGCCAGGCCCAGGACTGGTCGTATGATGAAAAATATGCCAGTTTTGAAGAGCAGGAGAAGCAGCACCTGCTGCGGGCCGGCATCGAACTCACGGACCTGGACCACGCCGGTACCTTTCTTCAGGCCGACCGTTCCATCATGCACTGCAAGACCAGCCAACCGGGGCTGGAAATTCTGCCCATCAAAGAGGCCTTGAAAAAATATAACGGCCTGCCCGATTATTACTGGCGCCTGGTCCCCGTGGATGCTGACAAGTATACCGCGGCCACCGAACTGGAGTTGGACAACGGCTACTTCATCCGGGCCCTGCCCGGGGCCAGGATCAGTCAACCGGTGGAGGCCTGTCTCTACATCCGCACCGAAGGTCTGGCCCAACATGTCCATAATATCGTGGTGGCCGAACCGGGCTCCCATCTGCATATCATCACCGGCTGCACCACCCATCCCGGGGTCACCTCCGGCCTGCATCTGGGTATCTCGGAATTTTATGTCAAGAAAGGCGCCCACCTCACCTTCACCATGGTCCACAACTGGGCGGAAAATGTCCATGTCCGCCCCCGCTCCGCCATCATCGTGGAAGAGGGCGGGGTTTATCTGTCCAATTACATCGTCCTTAAACCGGTGAAATCGGTGCAGATGTATCCCAGCGTCCGGCTGGTGGGGGAAGGGGCGGTGGCCCGCCTCAATTCTGTGGTGGTGGCCCACCCCGGCTCCGAACTGGACCTGGGCGGCCGGGTGGTCCTGGAGGCCCCCCACAGTCGGGCCGAAGTCATCGCCCGCACCGTCACCACCGGCGGCACCGCCATCGCCCGGGGCCACCTCATCGGCAAAGTGCCCAACATCAAGGCCCACCTGGAATGTCGGGGCCTCATCCTGGCCAAACAGGGGATTATGTATGCCGTGCCCGAGTTGACCGGCGAGGTGGCCGGCGTGGAAATGTCCCACGAAGCTGCGGTGGGCCGCATCGCCCAGGAGGAGATTGAATACCTCATGGCCCGGGGCCTCACCGAGGACGAAGCCGCTTCCACCATCGTCCGGGGTTTCCTCAACGTGGAAATCGAAGGCCTGCCCCAAGCCCTCCGAGATGACATCGAACGCACCATTCAGGAAACGGAAAAAGGCCTGTAACCTCTATCCGGCGGCGGCAACCTCCGTTGCCGCCCCGGAAATATTCCTTGCAGAAAAGGGCGCATTATGATAAAAAGGACTAAACTCCCCGACGATTACGTCTAGACCTTTTTATTTATAGAAAACCATGCGCCGGAACCGCTACCAACGCAAACAGCTGCAGGAAAACAAGCTGTATCTCATCAATGAGGTCTCTCGGATCGTCAATCTGTCCCAGAAGCGCATCCGGGAGTACGAGAAGGAAGGGTTTGTCAAACCCATCCGGGAGAACAGCACCAACAACCGCCTATATTCCGAATTCGAGATCGCCCAGATCCAGCGCATCAATGCCCTCATCCATGATCGGGGCTTTACGCTGGCCTGCCTGAAAAATCTCATGGTCCTGGCGCCCTGTTGGAACATCTTCGACTGCCAGGTGAAGGAACAGTGTGCCGCCTATCAGCTGCCCTGGCGGCCGTGCTACGAAGTCCGGGAATACCGGGAGACCAGCTGCAATGGGCCGTGCGAACGCTGCGCCATCTGGCTCAACCGCGACGTCCCCAAAACCCCGGTCCTGGAACAGTTTCCCCACGAAAAGTGAGCCACCCTGCCTCCGACCCTGACCAGCCTACCCCCCCTACCCTGCCGGCTCTGGCCGTGGTGGGCTATGCCAACTGCGGTAAAACCACCCTGATCTGTCGGCTCCTGACCTTGGCCGGCGCTCAGGGCTGGCGAGTCGCCGTGGTGAAGCACAGCCACAAGGTTATCGACCCGGAGTCCCCCGGCAAAGACACCTGGCGCTTCCGGCAGGCCGGGGCCCAAAGCGTCGCCCTGGCCGCTCCCGGCCTCCTGCAGGTGATCCACCCCCGGGGAGACGATCCCCCCCTCAGCGCGGTACTGGCCGCTCTGCCAGGGAGCCTGGATCTCATCTTGGTGGAGGGCTATAAACACAGCGATCTGCCCAAATTGGTGTTCATCACCCCCGATGCCCCGCCCCTCACCGGCTTGAGTAACATTGTGGCTTTTATCAGCGACATCCCGGTGGCGACCACCCTCCCGGTTTTTTCCCGGGATGCGGCCGCGGCCATCTTTGCTTTCCTGCGGTCATGGCTGGCACGTTAATTACCGGGGCGGTGTTGGCGGGGGGGCGGAGTCGCCGCCTGGGGCGGGATAAGGTCGTGCTGCCCTTGAACGGCAAACCCTTGGCGGCCTGGGTGATGGAGGTGGTCAGGGAGGAGACCCCCGAGTCCTGGCTGGTGACGAACCAACCCCTGGCCCACCTTTCTTTGGGCTACCCCTGTCTCAGCGATCTCTGGCCGGGGCGGGGGGCATTGGGAGGGCTGCTCAGCGTCATGCTGGTCGCCCGGGGTGACTGGATTCTCCTCACGGCCTGTGATACCCCTTTTCTGCAGCCTGATCTGTTGCGGGCCATGATTCAAACCGCCCGCCAGGGCCGCAGCGAGGCGGTGGTCTGCCAATCCCGCCGGGGTCTGGAGCCACTCCCCGGCCTGTTTCATCGCCGTCTGCAGGCTCGGGTCCAGACCCAGGTACAGGAGGGCGTCTTGCCGGTCAGGACCCTGCTGGCAGCCGCCCGGACGGCGATCCTGGCGCCGGCGGCAGTCCAGCAATATGACCCCCGGGAGCTCTCGTTCTTGAATATCAACACGGTCCAGGACCTGGCGGAGGCGGCGGCGCTCCCGAAGATTTCAGCCTGAGGCTGCGACTGAACCCACTGAATCCCTCTCTCAAACGCCCCTAACCGCGGCCTCCTCCCCGGGCAGTTCCTGGTTGATTTCCTCGAGGCACTGCCAGAGGCGGCGCACCTGGGGATGGAGCTGCCATTCCGCCGGTCTGCTGGCATAGGCCTCCCCTTCGTTGATGAATTGGTACAGGTAGACCTCGCAGGCTCGGTATTCTTCCTGGCCCCCAGCCCAACGGGTGAAGTTGCCGGGGAAGATGCCGGCCAGACGCCAGCGCCGTCCCCACTTCAATGTGGCGGCCTGGGTGATGGTGTGCCAGGTCTCCAAGAAGGTGGTCAGGTATTCGGCGCCGGAGGCTACCGCCATTTGATACATTACTTTGCCGATGAGGGCCATGAGACCGTGGCGGCGGAATTCCGGGCGGGTGCCGGCAAAGGAAAACTCTATCTGCAGGTTGCGGTCAAACTTGGTCATGATGCCACCGGCCGCCAGCCGGCCGTGGGCCGTTTCCTCCGCCAGGATCATACAGCAGGGCCGGTCCTGGCCAGCCTCCCAGGCATCGTCGCAGATAAAATGGGCCGGATAGTCTTCCGGAAAAAGGATAAAGTCGTGGCTGGAGCCATAGACTTCGGGATAGGCCTGCCGCCAGAGCTCGGCCGCCGCCTCGATCTCGGTCGTCCGCAGTGGTCGGATCAGGAAGCGGCCCTCTTTGGAGGCTAAGGGTTGCGGCTGCACCCAGACCACCCGCTTCTCCCGGATGGGCCGACGTCGGCAGCTCTGCCCCATGGGTCGATAGGGCCGGTAAGGAGTCATATCAAGGAATTTCATGCAGCACTCCTTAACCGATTAATTTAGAAAATAAAGTTCGTATAAGCTCTTTTTTAGTGGGGCGGGCCTCCGTGCCCGCCCGAGGCAGCCAAATACGGCAACCTTTATTTTCATGGTTCGCTGGTGACTTTTGTAGCTCATGGCAATCACCAAAAAACCAAAGTTGTCAGGGGTCAGGGGTCAGAAAAATCAGTTTCCCGTTTGTGGAAAAGCTTTTCTTTTAGTGGGGCGGGCCTTAAGTGCCCGCCCCACAATCTCCACGTGGTGGCACCGGACTAGAGAAGGGCGGACCTGCGGCCATATCCTTTCCCACCTCTGCCCTCTGCCCTCTGCCCTTTCACCTGCTCAACCCAGCAACCTCCCCACCTGGAAATCGGCCCGGCGGGGATCAGCGGGGAGAGAGGCCAGGGGGGTTTTGTTATTGATCAGGCTGAGGTAGACTCCGGCATCTTCCACCTGGCCCACCAGGATGACCCCCACCAGGCGGCCGTCCTGGATGACCAGGCGACGGTAGCGGCGCTTCTTGGGATCGTGGTCGATGTGCACCTCACAGGAGGGCTCGGCAGCCTGGACCATGCCACCGGCGATAATGCGGGTTGACCCCACCGCAAAGGTATTTTGCGCCAGGAGGCCGTCGTAGGTGCGTTCATACCCGGCCAGGTTGGCGCCGGCGAGGCGGCCCTGGGCCACTGCGGCCGGCCAGATGGCAAAATAGGCGGGTTGGCCCGTGAGACGGTCGCGGGGGCAAACGCAGTCGCCAGCGGCAAAGATATCCGCCGGGCCGATCCGGAGCTGGTCGTCCACCGGCAGGCCCCGGGGGTCGCTGAGGCCGGCGGCCGCCAGAAATTCGGTGTTGGGGCTGACGCCGATGCCAAAGATGACCAGATCCGCTGGGATCTCCGAGCCATCAGTGAGAACCACTGCCGTCACCCGGCCGTGGTGCTCGGCAAGGGCGGCCGGGACGGCATGAAAGCGCAGGTTGACGCCTATGTCTTTGAGGGCGTCATGCAGCAGGGCAGCGGCCGACGTATCCAAGAGGTTGCTCAGCACCTGGGCTTTGCGGGCCACGAGGGTGACGTTATAACCGGCCTGGGCCAGGGCCTGGGCCGTCTTGATGCCCACCAGGCCGGAGCCCACCACCGCCACCCGCAGCCCCGGCCGGAGCATGTTCTGCATGGCCTGAAACTCCCCCAAGGTGCGGATGGTGAAGACGCCCGGCAGGTTCTCGCCGGGGATCCCAGGCCGCAGCGGCCGGGCGCCGCTGGCCACCAGCAGCCGGTCATAGGTGAAGCTCTCGCCGTTGTCCAGGGCCACGGTCCGGGCCGCCGGGTCCACCTGCACGACCCGCCGCCCCAACCGGGGCTGAAATTGCCACTGCTGGTAATAATCTCTGGCTTTCAGCCAGAGGTCTTTCTCCTGGATGTCGCCCCCCAGGAGATAGGTGAGGAGCGGCCGACAGTAAGGTGGATAGGGTTCGTCACTGATAATGGTAATCTCCGCCTCTGGCTTCAGCCGGCGGAGGGTCTCGGCCCCGGCCAGACCGGCGGCACTGTTGCCGATAATCACAGCTCGCATACCATACCTCCTTGCAGGAGCAGGTCAGAGATCGAAGGCCTAATTTACCCGCAGCCGGGGGTCCACCAGGGCATAGGAGATATCGGCCAGGAGATTGCCCAACAGGGTCAGGACCGCGCCGATGACCAGCAGGCCCATGACCAGGGGGTAATCCCGGGACATGACCGCGCCATAGAACAACTGCCCCATACCGGGGATGGCAAAGATGGACTCAAAGATCACCCCGCCGCCGATGAGGCCCGGGACTGACAACCCCAGAATGGTCACCACCGGCAGGAGGGCGTTGCGCATGGCATGTTTAAAAATGACCGTCCTCTCCGCCAACCCTTTGGCCCGGGCCGTGGTAATATAGTCCTGGCGGATGACCTCCAACATATTCCCCCGCATATACCGGGACATGCCGGCCAGGCCGCCGAAGGCCGAGACCAGTACCGGCAGGACCAGGTGCCGAGCCAGATCCATAACCTTCTCGCCGAAGGTCAGATGTTCGAAAAAGAGGGAAGTCAGACCGGAGATGGGCAGCCAATCCAGATATACACCGAAAAACATCATGAGCAGCAGGGCCAGCCAGAAGCCGGGCATGGCAAAGCCCAGGAAGACGAAGATGGTGGTGGCCCGGTCGAACCAGGAATGGGGATGGGTGGCGGCAATGACGCCGATGGGGATGGCCACCATGAGGATCAGGGCCATGGCCAGGAGGTTGATGGAGATGGTCACCGGCAGCCGTTCCTTGATCTTGTCCCACACCGGCCGGCCATCCGGCGCAAAGGACCGTCCCAGGTCCAGGCGCACCAACCGGGAGAGCCAATCGAAGTATTGGACATGCAGGGGTTTATCCAGACCATAAAGTTCCCGCAGCCGCTTCTGGGCCTCCAGGGAAACCTTGGGGTTCATCATGGTCTGCATGTCCGTGGGGGACCCCGGGGCCAGATGAATGACGATGAAGGAGATCAAGGTGATCCCCAGCAGCATGGGGATGAGCAGGAGCAGACGGTTCACGACATAATGAAGCATGGCGGCGATCGTGTCCTTGCAAAGATAGAGTTATTTAACCATGTCTCGGCGGTCTCGGCAAGCACCTCGGTTGACAAGCCTGCGGGCCCTCGAATGCCCTCGGGAGCCAAGCTGGAGCTTTCCTGCATGACAACCCAGCCGCAAGCTGCTATGATCAACCTACCCCCTGACGGCAACTGCCAACCATAGGGGCTTCAGGTTGCACCAACCTACCGGAAGTCAGGAGCCGAACCCATGACAGCCAACCCGTTGTCAACCGCCTCAGAGCAGGTGAGTCGCTTCTTGGAACACCTTGGTGACGTCCCCAAAGCCGGTCCCCAGGCCCTGCTGATACTGGCCGCATTGTTCCTGGCCTTTGGCCTTACCATGGCATTAAAACAGTTGGTGTTGCCGCGGCTGCGCCGGCATTGGGGGGAGGAATCCCTTAAGTTCGTCATCTTGGAGCGGGAGGCTGGGTGTCTACCTCCCTTGGTGACGGCCCTCGTGCTGGAAGGGGTCATTGCCATAGCTTATGTAGAGCTCCCCTCGCATCATCTCCTGGTGATTGCGGCCAAAATTGCCTGGGCTTGGCTTTTTGTCCGATTTTTCACTGCCTTCGTAGTGAAAAAAAAGGTATCCCGCCTTCTGACCCTGTTAATTTATAGCTTCATGATTCTGGAGATCTTCGGTGTCCTTGCCCCGTTCTCCCGGTTTTTGGACAGCTTCTTTTTTCGCGTCCAGGATGTCAAGATATCGCTGTTGAACATTCTGCAAGGGACCCTCATCGCCCTGATCCTGATTCTTCTGAGTAATTTTATCCTGACCTTTTTAGAGAACAATCTGCCGACCCGGTCTCACCTCTCCCCCCGCCAACAGATCCTGATGCTCAAGGTTGCCAAGATGGTCAGTTACCTGGTTATCACGATCATCGTCCTTGATACCATCGGCCTGGATTTCTATCTCATTTCTATTTTCAGTGGTGCCTTCGGCCTGGGTCTGGGTTTCGGTCTGCAACGGGTGGTGGCCAACATTTTTGCTGGCTTTGTCATCCTCATGGATAAATCCATCCGGCCGGGGGATGTCTTGGAAACCGATGGTGTTTTTGGCTTTGTTCAATCTTTGCATGGGCGGCACATCGCCTTGACCACCCGCGATGGCAAATCCCATCTCATCCCCAATGAACACCTGATCAGCGAGAAAATTATCAACTGGTCTTTCGGCCACCCCAACGTCCGCCTGAAAATCTCAGTGGGTATCTCCTATAGCTCCGACCTCCACCTGGCCATGGAACTCATGGAGCAGGCCGCGAGGCAGCATCCCCGGGTCCTGCCCAACCCCCAGCCGGTCACCCGTCTCCTGAGCTTCGGCGACAGTGCCATCAATCTTCAGGTGCGGTTTTGGATCCAGGATCCCCAAAATGGTGTTACCAACATCTGCAGCGACATCCAGCTGGCAATCTGGGAAGCCTTCCTCGCCCATGGGATAACCATTCCCTTTCCCCAACGGGAGGTCCACTTATACGAAAAGGAGGGCGGGGCTGCGGCTAGCTCCCCTCCGGACGGGCAATGATCTGCAGGATTCGGCGGGTCCGGGGCGTCACTTTGGCCGTCTCCCCCTGGCGCAGCCCCACCACCCAGATAATCTCTTCGCCGCTCCAGAGCAGAGGGATGAAGGGACGTTGTTGTCGGGGGATCTTGGCGTCCACCAAGATATCCTGGATTTTTTTGGTGCCCTGGAGGCCCAGCGGCCGCAGCCGATCCCCGGCCCGCACCTGACGCAACTGGAGAGGCAGGCCCAGTCGGTCGTAGTCGAACCAGGCTACCTCAGCGGCGGTGGGGATGGAGGTGGTCCCCTCTGGGCGCGCCAACACCTGCCAGGTAAAACTCCAGCGTAGGTATCGGCAACTTCCGGCCTGGGGCGGTATCAGGCTGAGGGAGGGTGCTGGCGAAGGGACTTCCCCCGGGGCCGGCAGGTCCTTGACCCAGAGCAGCTCTTCTCCCTGGCGCTGCACCCGCCATCCCCCGGGCAGGCTGGTCTCCCCCCCCGTTGGGGATCGTTGGGCCAAGTGCTGGAGCGCCGCCAAATGCCTGAACGTCAACCGGTCCAGGGGGAGATGGACTTGCTCACAGGCAAGCGCCAGAACCCGCTTCTGCAGGGCTGGGGCCAGGGCCACCAACCCCGATCGGGAGAGACTGAGGCAACCGGGTGGGCTGGGCCGCAGCACCGCGGCCAAGGCTTGTTGGGCTGCCTGAGTAAGATAATCTTCCTGTTCCTGCAGCAGGGTTTGGACTTGGGTCACCGCACCCAACAGCCGGGGGTTGAATTCCAGCAGCTTGGGGATCAGCTCCAGGCGCACTTGATTACGCCGATAACGCCGGTCCAGATTGCTGATATCCTGCCGAAACTCCAGCCCGACCGCGTCCAGCCAGGCCAAGAGGCTAGCCTTGGTGATTCCCAACAACGGTCGGATGAGGTCTCTCTCCTTGGGCAGCATGCCCCTCAACCCCCTCGGCCCCGTCCCCCGGAGCAGACGGAGCAGAAAGAGTTCCAGTTGATCGTCAGCCGTGTGGCCCAGGGCAATTTGGTGGTAGCCAAATTCAGCCTGAACCTTTCGGAGAAACCGGTGCCGGAGCTCCCGGGCCGCCACTTGGCAGGATATCTTGCGGTCTTGTTGATGACCCCGCACATCCCCCTCACCCAGATGGCAGGGAAGCCCTAAAGATTGGGCCAGTTCCTGCACCCAGACTGCATCGGCCCGGGAAGCCTCTCCCCGCAGTCCATGGTCAAAATGGGCCACTCCCAGGGAAAAAGGCCAGCGCTGGGCTTGGCGGTGGAGAAGATGGAGGAGAGCGGTGGAATCGGGTCCGCCGGACACCGCCACCAGGAGGCGTTCTTGGGGGCGGATGAGCTGGTGGCGGCGGATATAGGCCGCCACCTGCCGAGGAAGCATGACAGCCAATGGCGGCATTGGAAGTCAGTCCATGTGCCGATCCCCGGAGGGGCACAGGGACGTTAAGGCACTCAAGAGGAGCCGCCGGGAAAAGGGCTTGGCCAGAAAACAGTCCACCAATTCACTCCCTGGAGCCCCATGCCGTTCCGGCCGGTATTCGGAGGATATCAGGATAATCCGGCAGGCGGGCCGGCGCCGCCGGATACTATCGGCAATCTCTAAGCCATTGCGTTCCGGGAGGTTGAAGTCAATGATGGCGGCAGCAAACTCGTGGCGATCCAGCTGGGCCTCCAGCCCGTCTCCCGAAGCCAAGACGGTAACCTGGTACCCAGCCCGGGTTAAAATCTCCCCCATGGCCTCCCTGGTCCGCTGATCATCGTCAATGATGAGAATCCGGCCCGATGCCATCCTTACCACCCTGGCCATTGCCGTTACTTTATCTGAGTCACCCGCCGACCCTGAAAATCAAGGTGGTTGCCTTCGGCCAACCGGGGGGGCACTCGGGCCCGCCCCACTGAATCTAATCTTTCCTGAAACCAGTCATCATGAGTCTTCGGCTCACCTGAGATCATGAAAACCAGTGAAGCAGGCTTCCCTGCACATGCAAGCATCATTTTCAGAACAGTCAGCCGCAAACCATGAAATACAGGTCATCGTCTTTGGCTAACTCGGGCGGGCACGGAGGC
>Ga0067045_1003288_pt1 | contig 27825 bp, 27 predicted proteins | sample TerdegcTABiofilm_FD_59184 | JGI IMG/M metagenome (GOLD analysis project Ga0067045, IMG submission 59184) | Combined Assembly of (Gp0054472, Gp0054536) Wastewater bioreactor microbial communities from Singapore -Terephthalate degrading... | reverse complement strand
GCATTACTGGAATTCCCACATCAAACCTCACACATCGCACCTCTTGTATGGCGACCCGGAAGGGGCTCGAACCCTCGACCTCCAGCGTGACAGGCTGGCATTCTAACCAAACTGAACTACCGGGCCGAATATGGTGGGCCTTCAGGGATTCGAACCCCGGACCGACCGGTTATGAGCCGGTTGCTCTACCAACTGAGCTAAAGGCCCAAACGTAATGCAACGACAAATAATAATATACAATAATAGTTGCAATATGTCAAGTAGCAAAAGGTAGCAGTTTTTAATTGATTGATGAAAATTGTCGGCTATTTATATTATAATATAATTGTACGATAATATTTGTGTTAATTTTTATTAATGCATAACATCAGGGGGTATAAAAATGAAGGTCACGTTTTTAGGTGCTGCCGAAACCGTAACAGGCTCTTGTTTCCTTGTGGAAGGCGGCGGCAAAAGATTTTTGGTAGACTGTGGAATGTTTCAAGGAAAAGAAGAAAAAATGAACGAACAACCCTTTGAATTTGACATTACATCTATAGACTTCATGCTGCTTACCCATGCACATATCGACCACAGCGGCCGAATTCCCAAACTCGTTAAGGAAGGGTATGGCGGTCCGATCTATACCACTAAGGCCACTGCGGATCTATGCTCCATACTTCTTCCCGACAGCGGACACATACAGGAGATGGAAATCGAATGGCAGAACAGGAAAAGGATGAGGGCGGGTAAAGAGCCCATTGAACCCCTTTATACTGCGGAAGACGCACAGTTATCTCTGAAAAATTTTCAACACATGTTTTATGATGATGTGTTTGAATTGGATGATAATATTTCCTTCAGATTCAGGGATGCGGGGCACATCCTCGGCTCGTCGATTATCGAGATCTGGCTGAAGGAAAACGGAGGAACCATAAAATTGGTTTTTTCCGGGGATTTAGGACAGAAGAACCAGCCTATTCTAAGGGATCCTACAGTCATTGAAGATGCTGATTATGTTTTCATAGAATCCACCTACGGGAACCGTTTACATGAGGATACTGACAACAGGGTGGAAATGCTCAATGCAATAATCAGCAGAACTGTCGGCAGGGGTGGGAATGTGGTGATTCCTTCCTTTGCTGTTGGAAGAACCCAGGAATTGTTATACCACTTGAACATCCTGAAAGAGGATAAGGAGCATAACTACCTGAAGGGTGTTAAAGTATTTATAGACAGTCCCCTTGCTATTTCGGCCACTAAAATATTTCAGGATAATCCACAGTGTTACGATGCCCAGACGCTCCAACTGCTTAAATCCGGAGACAATCCCTTTGAGTTCGATAAGCTGTATTTTATCCGGACTTCGGAGGATTCCATGAAGATAAACGAAGAAAAGGGAGGGGCAGTAATAATATCGGCGAGCGGTATGTGTGACGCCGGCAGAATAAAGCATCATCTAAAGCATAACCTGTGGAGGAAGGAATCGAGTATAGTATTTGTAGGATACCAGGCGGAAGGTACCCTTGGCCGCATTATCAAAGATGGTGCAGAAAAGGTGAAGATTTTCGGCGAAGAGATAAGAATCCTGGCAGAGATAGAGGATATCCAGGGGTTCTCCGGGCATGCCGACAGGGACGGACTCCTTGAATGGCTGAATGGATTTACGAGTAAACCAAAGAAAATATTTGTAGTTCATGGTGAGCAGGATTCAGCAAGGGATTTTGCGGAGACTATCCGGGAAAGAACAGGAATAGAAGCAGTTGTCGCAAAGCTGGGTCAAACGGTTCAAATAGGCATGAATACTGCTGCGGTTGCTGGTGGGGATACAAAATTTGATATGGGTTCACCGGGGTTGAGCGAGGTAACGGTTAGAATTATGCAGGTTAAAGTTGATTTTATGGAGGCAATGGACGCGCTTTATGATAAGATTACGGCAGGAGAAATTACAGCCGATGAAGCCAAGAATGTCCTGGATGAAATAAAGAAAGCAATCAGGTGAATGGATTATAATGACAAGGGTGACACACCTTTGTCATCTTTTTTTTATTTTAAAAAAGGGAAATTATGTATAAGCGTAGAATTTTCTTTTAATAGTTTCGTAAGGGGGCAGTAGGCATGGTTGAGCAAAAAAGGCTATCAATTTCAGAAGTAGCTGAAATTACCGGTTATAAGCCGCATGTGATCAGATTTTATGAGAAGGAATTCTGTTTGCAAATTCCACGCAGTAAATCCGGTCAAAGGTATTTCACCTATAGGGAGATTGAAACCCTTCAATATATAAAACAGCTCCAGGAAAAAGGGTTGACAAACAACCAGATTAAACTGATACTAAGGTCCCCGGAAATTGTGCTTGAAGAAAACAGCCAAACAAAAGAGATTGCGGTGGCACATTCTCAAACCGCTGCCGCCGAAATCATTCCACAGGTACTGCAGGAGTACATGGCGGCCCTTAAAGATGAAATAAAAAACGATCTGCTTACTTTGAATTCCAGTGTAAAAGAACTCTCTGACGAAATCCGGGCTAAGGATAAGGATGTCCTGCTCTGTGAGAATGCTAAACTGAAGATGGATCTAAAAAGAAAAGCCTATGAAGTGGCTGAGTTGAGGGAGCAGCTTAAGAAAGAGAAAAACAGAAACACTTCGATATTCGGCAGGATATTTGGAAAATAATCAAAAGGAGGGTGTGCTCTTGAACATAAAAGCGGTTACATTTGATTTTTGGAACACCCTTGCCGAGGACAGTGAACCGGTGAAAGTGAGAGAGATATCAGCAGGACGGATGATTCAAATACTGAAGGAAGAAGGACATAAGGTCAGCCCGGAGCAGATGCATGATGCCTTTGCAAAGGCCCGTGAAGTATGCTACAGGTATCAGGAGGATATGGGCCTGGACTTTACGCCGGAGGAACAGGTAGAATGGATTGTAAACTACTTGAACATATCAGTAAACCGTGAGACGCTTCCCCTTCTGATTAACGGATATACCACATCCCTTTTGGATATACCTCCACGCTTCTACAGCGGAGTGAAGGATATCCTCCTCAGACTGAAAGCCGGATATAAGCTGGCGATCATTTGCAATACCGGTAGAACCCCGGGATGGGTGCTAAAAGAGCTGCTTGCCAGGGAGGGTATAAAAGGACTATTTGATATAACGGTATTTTCAAACGAAGTGGGAATTGCTAAACCCAATCCTAAAATCTTCGAGCTAGTCGCGCAAAAAATAGTAGTGAAGCCGGAAAACGTTCTGCATGTCGGAGATGACCCCCGGACCGACATCCATGGAGCAGTCCAGGCGGGATTTAAGACGGCCTGGTTTAACCCCAACGGGATAGCAAAGCAGGTATGCTGCGATATAGAATTGGGATGCCTTGAGGAGCTGACCGAAATCCTGTGTTAATAGATGCGCACCAATGAAAATCCATTAAAGGGTTCACCCTTTAATGGATTTTAACATATTCCACACCTCCACATTTGGTTTCATTGTATAGTTTAGCATTGAGTAAACAATAATATTCTATAGAGTTTAAAATATAGCGAAAGGGTGATGGATTTGAGACTTGGAGATATTATGACCAGAGAGGTACGAAGTGTCGAAACGACTAATTCTGTTGAAGAAGCAGCAAAAATCATGAAAGAACTCAATGTCGGTTCAGTACCGGTCACCAGTGGAGGCCGGGTAGTCGGAATTGTTACCGACAGGGACCTGGTTTTAAGAAACGTCGCTAACGGAAGGGGCCCAAGAGACACAAGGGTGGAAGAAGTGATGACAACTACGGTGGTTTCAGCAACTCCGGATATGGATGTTCACCAGGCTGCCGACGTTATGGCGAAAAACCAGATAAGGCGTTTGCCCGTGACGGAAAACGACAGGCTGGTAGGAATCGTTTCGATCGGCGATCTTGCCGTAAGGAATATATACGAAAATGAAGCGGGAGAAGCTCTTAGCAATATTTCCCAACCGAGTAGACCCCAAGCGTAGTAATCAGCCCCGGTCGGGGCTGATTACTGCTTTTAAATTGCAAAAAAAGCAGGTAAAATATTTTTTAGGGAGATTAAATGCTGTCAGGAGGTATGACCGTGAGTATAGGAGGCAGGCTTGGGCTTTATACAAGGTTGATAACCATGTTCAGGTTTTTGCTGGATAAAAAGGTTTCGTTTAGGAGGAAAATACCCATATTAGCTTGGCTTCTATACTTTATAAGCCCGGTAGATTTATTGCCGGATCCTGTTTTAGGCTTCGGCATTATTGATGACGCTGTCCTTCTTGGATTTATTATTACTTATATCGGAAAAAGGTTGGACGATTATTGTGAAGAAAGAAAAGGGGGCCAAGATAAGGCCGGGGACAGGGTTATCACGGATGTGGACTACGAAGTTCACGATGAAAATGAAAGTAGCGGTTAATCCGCTATTTTGATTTTTTGGTAGTATTTCATAGCTTTATGTTGTATAATTATAGTATAAAATAATAGAACGTCGTTCCAATATTATTAACACCGGGAGGATTGCGAATGGGTAAAGATGCCGGTATCAACTCGATAGTAAGGGCGATAGACATTCTGGAACTGTATGGCCATCATGAAAGAGAACTTGGAATAAGCGAAATCGCGAGGCGCCTTAACTTATATAAGAGTACGGTTCACAGGATTGTGGCTACCCTTGAAAAAAAGGATATTCTTGAGCAAAACAGGGACACAGGCAAATACAGGTTAGGACTTAAGCTATATAAGATTGGAATAACAGCAAGGGACGGTAACGAATTGATTGCGATATCAATGCCGCATTTGAAAGAGCTGACCAGGAGGACAGGGGAGACTTCAAATCTCGTAGTCATGGACGGAAGCATGTCGATGTATCTTGCCCAGGAGGAGAGCAGCCGTATGGTCAGAATGTTTACAAGGGTAGGGGCGCGGGTTTTACCCCACTGCAACGGTGCGGGTAAGGTTCTTCTGGCACAAATGCCACAGGATCAACTGGAAGCTGTAATAGCTGAGAATGGGCTTAAGGAGTATACAAAAAATACAATTAGAAGGCGGGAGGACCTGATCAGAGAGCTTAAAGAAGTAAGAGAAAAAGGGTTTGCTGTAGACAACCAGGAGAGAGAGGAAGGGGTTAAGTGTATTGCAGCAGGAGTAAAAAATAGAACCGGAAGGGTGGTGGCAGCGGTCAGCATTTCCGGTCCTGTGGACAGGTTCGGAGATAACAGAATGGGAGAATTGGTTGAAATGGTCAAGAAATGTGCAGCATCCATTTCAACGGAACTGGGCTATATAGGGGACTAGAAATCAGTTATCAGAGTATAGTTACCAGTTATCAGATGGCAGTCAGCAGTCGGCAGAGTATAGAGTAGCGCTAAAGGTGAAAACCTGTAAAGCTTACCCTAGCACCTGCGATCTGTGATCTGCCGACTGTGATCGATATCTACGAACTACCAACTAGTACATGCGATCTGCGAACTGTATTTTGCGAACTATGAATTATGAATTAATAAAAGGAGGGTATTATTCATGTCAAAGGAATACGGACAATTAAATCCGGGCTATCGTTTACTTCTCGGGCCCGGACCAGTAGAAACGTCTCCAAGGGTGCTCAGGGCTATGTCAAGCAACATGCTTGGCCACCTGGACCCGCAGTTCTTGGAGATAATGAATGAAACAATGGAGCTGCTACGGTTGGTCTTTCAGACAAAAAACCAGCTTACACTGCCAATGTCCGGCACCGGCAGCGCCGGTATGGAGACAGTGATGGTCAATCTAATCGAGCCGGGAGACAAGGCAGTTGTGTGTGTCAAGGGTGTTTTCGGGCAAAGAATGAGGGATATTGCCGGGAGGTGCGGTGCCGAGGTTATAAGCGTTGAAGCGCCCTGGGGCAGAGCCATCGAACCGGCACAGGTTAAGGAAGCCCTTGAAAAGGCAGGAGGCGCTAAACTTGTCACCATAGTACACGCGGAAACATCAACAGGAGTACAGCAGCCGCTGCAGGAAATAGCGGAAATAGCTAAAGAATATGGAGCGTTATTCGTAGTGGATGCAGTAACTTCCCTGGGTGGAGTCGAATTGAAGACAGATGAGTGGGGAATTGATGCGTGCTACAGCGGCACTCAGAAGGCTCTAAGCTGTCCTCCAGGGCTGTCCCCGGTTACTTTGGGAGAGAGGGCCATGGAAGCCATATCAAATAGGAAAACAAAGGTGCAGAGCTGGTATCTTGACCTTTCTATGATACAGAACTACTGGGGAAAAGAGAGATTTTACCATCATACTGCTCCGATAAACATGATTTACGGATTAAGGGAAGCACTAATGATTGTTAAAGAAGAAGGCCTTGAAGCAAGGTTTGAAAGGCACAGGGAAAATTCAAAGGCCTTTATCAGAGGCGTTGAGGCAATGGGACTTGAGATGATAGCTCCCGAGGGTTTCCGTTTGCCCACATTAAATGCAGTAAAAATCCCTGACGGTGTTGATGACCTCAAGGTCAGAAGTTTCCTCCTGGGCAAGTATGGGATAGAAATAGGAGGAGGACTTGGCGAATTCAAAGGAAAGGCATGGAGAGTTGGGCTAATGGGAGAATCATCCAAGAGGAACAATGTAATTCTGCTCATTGCTGCCCTTGCCGATGCAATGTCCCAGCAGGGCTACAAAGCCGATTTGGGGGCAGCCATAGAGGCAGCCCTGGAAGTATACAACGGGTGAAATCAACGGAAACAATAGTAGGACCGGCTACAGCCCGGTCCTACTAAGGATAGGGGGCATACCGTTTGCCAGTGATCAGTGGTCAGTGACCAGTAAGTATACATAAAAAAGTTATGGTATACTAGTTTGCTTCTTAATATTCATTTGTTCTTTATTTTCCACATGAAGAAGTATAAAATATGTATTGAGTATATAATCCGTTACGGGGGAAATAAAATGACAGAATTGTTCAAGCTGTTTTGGGTGTTTTTTAAGATTGGCTCCTTTACCTTTGGGGGCGGCTTGGCCATGCTGCCGCTTATAGAAAGGGAGATAGTTGATAACAACAGGTGGATGAGCAGGGAAGAGTTTATTGATATAATCGCTGCAACCCAGTGCATGCCCGGTGTTATCGCAGTAAACACCGCAATCTATCTCGGGTATCATCTGTATGGGATAGTAGGTGCAGTGGCAGGCTCCCTGGGCGCAATTATACCCTCCTTTGTCATCATGATCGTTGCAGCTTCATTTTTTATGTCATTTAAAGAGCATCAGATGGTACAGGCAGTACTCAACGGCATCAAACCTGCTGTGGCGGTTCTGATTTTCTCTTCAGCCATTAAGCTGGGCAAGGTATTGGAAAAGAATAGATATACATATTCCGTTGCGGCCGCTTCGCTCCTTTTAATCAGTTTTTTGGGAATTCACCCTATACTGGTGATTGTGGGGGCAGCCTTCCTTGGGATAGTGCTTGGCAGGAAGGGGGCCGAGAATGGAAACGCTGGTTAAGCTTTTTTATGTGTTCTTAAAAATTGGCATGTTCAACTTTGGGGGCGGCTATGCAGTTCTTCCGCTCATAGAGAAGGAGATCGTGGAGAACAACGGATGGATGCTATCAAAGGATTTCATCGATATAGTTGCCCTTTCCCAGATGACGCCCGGCCCTATTTCCATAAACAGCGCCACTTTCGTGGGCTATAGAATTTGGGGCTTTTGGGGAGCTCTGGCGGGGACGGTTGGGATCGTATTTCCGGCTTATTTCATTGTAATCTTTGCCGCCCGCTCCATTTCAAAATACAGAGGCACGGAAAGAATGGAAGGGGCGTTTTGCGGGCTGAGACCTGCCATAATAGGATTGATAGGAGCGGCCACGATCTCGGTAGGCAAGGAAGCCTTCGGCGATTATAGATCTTTCATCATCGCTGCTGCCGCTGCCGGGCTCGTCTTCAAAACCAGGATAAGTCCCATACTAATACTAGTAATTTCAGGCGTTTTAGGGGCAGTGTTGTACAGTTTATAGATGGCAGACCGAACGTCTGTATACCTTCCTTTAGGGGGCAGTTGATTTTCTCCGGCTGTCCCGTCCCTTTTTTATGCGCTGCATCTTTTATTGCAGCTTCTGCAGCAACACAAATGGAGGGTTGTCGACATAGGTTAGTTTTCCCGCTGTTATTATGTCAGGATTTGCCTATATGAATTTCTATGTATATACAAATTGCTGCCGTATTCCCCATACTTCTACCCGTTTTTTGGCTAGAAATTCCTGGGAAATGGTAATTTTTCGACCGGCTCCTTGTGTTAAAAATAAACCTTGTATAGAATAATAACTATAGCGGCATTAAGCTCCAGCGGAAAGGAAGATGTAGTATGTCAAAGAAATACATGATAAAGACCTGGGGATGCCAGATGAATGAACACGATTCTGAAAAGATTGCGGGTGTTGCCAGGTCTCTGGGATATCAGGCAACGAATGAAGAGAAGGAGGCGGACCTCCTGGTGTTCAATACATGCTGTGTCAGGGAGCATGCGGAGGTTAAGGTATACGGAAACCTGGGACGGCTGCGGCCGTTAAAGGAAAAGAACCCCGACATGATTATTGCCGTCTGTGGATGTATGACACAGCAGAGGGAAGTTGCCGAACATATTGCCAGACGGTACCCCTTCGTGGATATTGTGTTCGGAACTAATAAAATACATAAACTTGCCGAGATGATAGCGAACGCGAGAATCGCCGGCAACACGGTACTGGATATAGAAGAGGATGACGGAGGCAAAATAGTAGAAGGGATACCCGTTGAGAGAGAAGACGGCATCAGAGCGTGGGTTGCAGTAATGCACGGGTGCGACAATTTCTGTTCGTACTGCATTGTGCCCTTTGTAAGGGGCAGAGAGAAGAGCAGGAGAAAGGCGGATATTTTGAACGAGGTTGAGGAGTTAGGAAAAAAAGGATACAAAGAGGTAACTCTCCTTGGGCAAAATGTTAATTCCTATGGTAAAGACCTTCCCGGGGAGGTAGACTTTGCCGCTCTTCTAAGGGAGGTTGACCGGGTTGAAGGAATCGAAAGGATCAGGTTTGTAACATCCCATCCTAAGGACTTAAGCGAAGAGCTGATTTATGCCATAAGGGACTGCGAAAAGGTCTGTGAGCACGTGCATCTTCCTGTCCAGGCAGGCAGCAACAGGGTGCTGGATAGAATGAACAGAAAGTATACAAGGGAACGGTACCTGGACCTCGTAGACAGGATAAAAAATGTTATCCCCGGTGTGTCCATAACAACCGATATAATAGTCGGGTTTCCCGGTGAAACCGAGGAAGACTTTGAACAGACCCTTGACCTGGTGAAAGCTGTCCGGTTTGATTCCGCCTTTACATTTCTTTATTCGCAGAGGAAGGGGACCCCGGCGGAAAGGATGAAGGATCAGATTCCATATGAGATAAAGCATCCAAGGTTCCTGAAACTTCTTGAACTTACGCAGCAGATTACAGCGGAGAACAATCTGTTATTGAAGGATTCTGTTGAAGAGGTGCTGGTGGAAGGTATAAGCAAGAATGATCCCGAAAGGCTGACGGGCAGGACAAGGACGAACAAGCTTGTTCATTTCAAAGGAGCACCTGAGCTGACTGGAAAACTGGTAAAAGTAAAGATAACCGACCCGCAGAAGTGGTCTCTTTACGGTGAAATGGTTGACAGGGAGGTAGAAAATTGATAATAGAAAAAGCTGTGGAGCTTGGCAAAGCCCTCGCAGAATCCTATGAAATTGCTGAACTCAGGGAGGCTGAAGCAGAGTATGGGCTGGACAGCCAAGCAAAAAAGATGACAATAAAACACCTGCAGGCTGCTGCGGCAGATGCGGAAGGTGTTCCTAGGACGGCGAAAGCCGTTTTTGTTTTCCACCGGGTGCAGGCTCAGGCGAATTTTTCCTGATATTGTGATATAATGTTGCTGAGGAAGGAGGAATAGGGTTGGCAGAGCTTACTCCGATGATGCAGCAGTACATTCAGATTAAGCAGGAGTATAATGATTGCATTCTTTTTTTTAGGCTAGGGGATTTTTATGAAATGTTTTTTGAAGACGCAAAGACAGCCTCCCGGGAGCTTGAAATAACTCTTACAGGCCGGGACTGCGGCCTGGATGAACGGGCGCCTATGTGCGGCGTTCCATATCATTCTGCAGTGGGGTATATCGCCAAGCTTATAAATAAGGGCTATAAGGTGGCAATTTGCGAGCAGGTTGAAGACCCGTCAGAGGCAAAGGGTATAGTTAAGAGGGACGTCATCCGTGTAGTTACCCCAGGGACAGTGATTGACCAGTCAATGCTCGAGGAAAAGGAAAATAATTACGTACTCAGTTTATTCATGGATGAAGAGGGGTTTGGCATGGCCTATGCAGACATTTCTACGGGAGAACTGAGGACTACACGGATACTTAACAAAAACGGCGGTTTTGTCCGGGTATTGGACGAACTTGCTAAGGTAAGCCCTAAAGAAGTACTGGTTAACGGAAATATTTTTATGGAAACCATAATGGTTGAAGAGATAGAATCCAAGCTGGATTTGAGGGTTTCAGAATACAGGGATAGAAGTTTTGCCGGGAGAAGCGCAGAGGAAAAGATAAAGAGACACTTCAGGGTGAGCAGTGTGGAAGGTCTTGGTCTTGGCGAAAAGCACCATTGTATATGTTCTGTGGGAGCACTCCTGGATTACCTGGAGGACACCCAGAAGGTAATGCTGTCCCATATAGACAAAGTGGAGATCTATTCTACAGAGGACTACATGATTCTGGATTCATCAACCAGGAGAAACCTCGAACTGGTGGAAACAATGCGGACAAAGGAAAAGAAAGGGTCCCTGCTGTGGCTGCTGGATAGAACCCTGACAGCGATGGGGGGCAGGATGCTCAAGAGATGGCTGGAGCAGCCTCTGGTAAGCCCGGAAGAGATAAACGACAGGCTTGACGGCATAGAGGAGCTGAAGAGCAATATTGCGTTAATGGAGAGTATCAAGGAATATACCGGAAAGGTCTATGATATTGAGCGCCTGATGGGGAGAATAGTGTACGGCAACGCAAATGCCAGGGACCTTCTTTCCTTAAAGCAGTCGGTGGAAGTGCTGCCGCAGATTAAATATATCCTGAGGGAGTGCAGCAGTAAAATACTGGAACAGATAAGGGAAAAGACGGATGAACTCAGGGATATATATGAGATTGTTGAAAATGCGATTCATCCGGACCCTCCCGTTGGACTGAAGGACGGAGGCATCATAAAGGATGGCTATGACGAGGAGATAGACCGTCTGAGGAGCGCTTCGAGGGAAGGGAAGAAATGGATAGCATCCCTTGAAAGGCGCGAAAAGGAAAGAACCGGTATCAAGTCGTTGAAGGTGGGGTACAACAAGGTTTTCGGATATTATCTGGAGGTTACCAAAGCAAACCTGGAACAGGTACCGGAGGATTATTTGAGGAAACAAACCCTTGCCAACGCTGAAAGGTATATTACGCCTGAGCTAAAGGAGATGGAGAACACTATACTAGGAGCTCAGGAAAAAGTAATTGAGCTTGAGTACCAGGTGTTCAACACGGTTAAAGACAAAATTGCCGGTGAAGTGGAAAGGATAAAAAGAACTTCTTACCATATAGCTCTTCTGGATACCCTTTATTCTCTTTCAAGGGTTGCATACGACAATGGCTATATACGGCCAAGGGTTAACGAAGACGACGGGATTGAGATAAAGGATGGGAGGCATCCGGTTGTAGAAAAGATGCTTGGAAAAGGCAGGTTTGTTCCCAACGATACCTACCTTAATTGTCAGGGGGACAGGCTGTGCATAATAACCGGTCCCAACATGGCAGGAAAATCAACCTATATGCGGCAGGTTGCGCTCATTGTGCTGATGGCGCAAATAGGATCCTATGTTCCCGCATCATATTGCAAACTGGGGGTTGTCGACAGGATTTTTACCAGGGTCGGCGCATCCGATGACCTTGCGTCGGGACAGAGCACGTTCATGGTTGAAATGAGCGAGGTAGCCAACATATTGAACAATGCGACAAGAAGAAGCCTGTTGATTCTGGACGAAATAGGAAGGGGTACAAGCACCTTTGACGGCCTCAGCATTGCATGGGCTGTGCTGGAATACATTGCAGACAAGGGTAATATAGGTGCCAGGACACTCTTTGCCACCCATTACCACCAGTTGACCGAATTGGAAGGGAAGCTGGATGGAATAAAGAACTACTGCATTGCTGTAAAGGAGAAGGGAGATAATATAATCTTCCTGAGGAAGGTGATTAGAGGTGGAGCCGATCAGAGCTACGGTATACAGGTTGCCAGCCTTGCCGGTCTCCCGAGGGATGTTATCGAGAGAGCCAAGGAAATACTAGTTAAACTGGAAGAAACGGATATTGCCAGGAACGGCAGGAAGGGCAGGAATACTCATAAAGAAAGCAGCCCATCCGAGGCCATAAACCTGTTTAATTACAGATATGTACAATTTATAGAAAAAATATCTAAGTTGGATGTGAACAATCTGACTCCGCTGGAGGCTTTAAACCTATTGAATGAGTTAAGTGAAAAAGCAAAAGAACTGGCAGGTGAAAACGGTTGACAGCGAAAATAAGAGTGTTGGAAAAAAGCGTATCAGAGAAAATCGCAGCGGGTGAAGTGGTGGAAAACCCCGCCTCTGTAGTTAAGGAACTGCTGGAGAACTCCATTGACGCCGGGGCAACCTCCATAGCCATAGAGATAGAAAACGGCGGAAAAACCTTGATAAGGGTAACGGACAACGGAGAGGGAATAGATAGGGAGGATGTCCGTACAGCCTTTCGGCGGCACGCAACCAGTAAGATTAGCAATATTGAGGATCTGGACAGGATAGTGTCCCTGGGTTTCAGGGGTGAGGCCCTGGCAAGCATAGCTGCGGTTTCAATGGTAAGGATGGTAACGAAGCCCCGGAATTCCCTGGAAGGTACGGTTTACGAAATGCACGGAGGGCAGGAAGTAATGTTTGAAGAGGTAGGATGCCCCGGGGGAACGAGCATTGAGGTAAAGGAACTGTTCTACAATACCCCTGCCCGCAAGGAGTACCTGAGGAGCAGCAGCCATGAAGGCTCTTTAATAAGCGATATTATTACAAGGCTGGCACTGGCAAGGACCGGGATTTCTTTCCGGCTGACGAACAATGGCAAGATGGTTATCAATACTCCGGGGAATGGAGAGTTAAGGGATACAATTGTTTCGATTTATGGGAGGGAAATCGGTGAAAACCTTGTAAAAGTGAGCTGCAGCAGAGAAGGTATCGGAATAGACGGCTTTGTATCCAAACCCCACATAACGCGGTCCAACAGGGGATACCAGTCGATTTTCGTGAACGGGCGGTACATTAAGAACAGAATGGTGACTCAGGCAATTGAGGATTCCTACAGGACAATGCTTATGGTCAACCGGTATCCGGTTGCAGTTTTGAACATAGTGCTTGACCCATGCTTAGTGGATGTCAATGTGCATCCTGCAAAGCTTCAGGTTAGATTTAAGGACGAAAACCTGGTAAAAGGCGCTATATACGATTGTATAAAGACTTGCATGGAAAAGGGGAGATGGATTTCTAGCGTTGCGAGTTTTGGCAGACCGGCAGGCGGACAGGCAAGACAGGACGTAACAATAAAAAGCTGGAGTGATAATAATATTACTAAAGAAAAAATTCAGCCGGAGCATGGAAATAACTGCTTAAAAGAGGAAAGGGTTGAATATAACAGGATAGAATTGGATAATATTATAAAGGATAACGACAATAATATCCCTGAATTGAGAATTGTTGGCCAGCTCCTGAACACGTATATTGCGGCTGAAGGGGATGGATGCGTTTACCTTATAGACCAGCACGCAGCCCATGAAAGGGTCATGTATGAGATGATGACTCTCCAGTTTGAGAATAACGGGATAAACTCCCAGAGGCTGCTTGACCCGATTGTTATTGAGTTGTCCCACTATGAAGCTGAGATAATTAAAGAAAATTTGGAGGTCATAAGGAAAACGGGATTTGAACTTGAGGAATTCGGTGTAAATTCTATCGCAGTAAGGTCGGTCCCTGTGTTCTTCGGCATACCGGAAACCAAGGAGTTTATAAACGATCTGATAACTGAATATACAACAGGCAACCGAAGGAAAGGTTACAGGCTTAAGTCTGAAGAAGTCATAGGTATGGCATGCAAGAAGGCCGTTAAAGCAAATCAAAGGCTTTCAATGCAGGAGATGGAAGGTCTGATAGCTCAGTTGAGGAAAGCTAAAATGCCATATACCTGCCCCCATGGCCGGCCCGTGATTATAACCCTTAGCAAATATGAGCTTGAGAAGATGTTTAAAAGGGTTCAATAATGTTGGGGGGTGATACATACGAAGATACCGCTGCTTGTGATAGTTGGGCCTACGGCAGTAGGGAAGACTGATACCGCTGTATTGGTAGCCCAACAAATTGACGGTGAAATCATATCTGCGGATTCCATGCAGATATACAGGGGCATGGATATTGGGACGGCTAAACCTAGCGAGGAGGAAAGGGGAGGCATCAAACACCACCTGATCGATGTAGCAGACCCTGGAGAGGAGTTTTCGGTAGCAGATTTTCAAAGGATTGCGAGGAAAGATATTGAAGATATATACCGCAGGGGCAGATTTCCGATAGTGGTAGGCGGTACCGGTCTGTATATAAACTCGCTGGTTTATAATATGGATTTTACTGAAACCATATCAAATCCTGAACTGAGGGAAAACCTCACAACGATTGCCCTAGAGAGGGGGAATGAGTATTTACATGAGATGCTGAAAAGGGCTGATCCGGAAACAGCAGCCAAGCTTCATCCGAACGACAGGAGAAGGATTATCCGGGCACTGGAAGTCTATCAATGTTCAGGTATGCCTATGTCCCAGTATCACAAGAACGTGGAAATGCAAACCATACCCTACGACCCTTTGATGATTGGACTGAGAATGAATAGGAAAGAGCTTTACGACAGAATAGAAAAAAGGGTCGACAGGATGATGGAAAGCGGTCTGGTAAAGGAAGTCCAGGGGCTGCTGGATAGAGGCTGCTCAAAGGATACTGTATCGATGCAGGGGCTTGGATACAAAGAGATTATCGGATATCTTGAGGGAGAGTACTCTCTGGAAACAGCTGTCGAAATTCTAAAAAGAGATACGAGAAGATTTGCTAAAAGACAGTTTACATGGTTTAGAAGAGATGATAGAATAATCTGGATGGATGTAGAAAATTATTCCAGTAAAAAGGAGATAGCTGACAAGATCGTAGATTATTTTAAGAGTAACTTTAAATTTTAATCAATTTGGCGGAGGGGATACCATGAATAAGAACACTATTAATCTGCAGGATGTTTTTCTAAATCAGGTGAGAAAGGAACACGTTCCTATCACTATATACCTAGTGAATGGGTACCAGTTGAAGGGATATGTCAAGGGTTTCGATAACTATACCATAGTTATGGAGATGGACGGCAAGCAGCAGCTGGTATACAAACACGCTGTTTCGACCATAACGCCGCTAAAGGCAGTGGCATTCATATTTACCGACAACAAAGAAAACGGGAAGTAAATAGCGTCCACAAAAAAACCGGCCTGGTACGGCCGGTTTTTTTGTGGATAATCGGAACTCTCGATAAAATGGTTTGATTGTGAAAATGCTATTTTTGCGAACGTAAAGGTCGTTTTCATGAATGCAAAAGTCGTTTTCACAAAAAAATGCAGCCAGGTATAAAATATAAATGATATAATATTTAATACACGACCTGCTATTTAGCAAAATTTAGTAAACGGAAATATTACAAGAATTATAAAGAAGAATCGAAATGGCAAACTTGCCGAAAGGCAAGGACGCAAAACCACGGGTCTACAGCGGGCACCAGAATCGCTACGATAGCCGGGTTGCCGAAATAAGCCGACTAGGCTCACTGGTGCTTTGCGTAAAAGCATTAGTGAGTTTTTGTGTTTAACGGGCAAACAAAGCAGAAGGTATCTCTGGACAGTTAAATGATCAATAAAGGGAGTGATTAGTTTGGATCCAAAGAAGGTTAATCCAGCTTCACACCTGCCAGCATCCAGGATTTCTATAAACCTTGGCAATGAACGGGTGTTTGTGAAGATCGAAGAGATATACTATATAGAAAAGGCCGGACGCCAAACCCTGATTCACTGCGTTAATGAGAAATTTAAAACCCGAGAGACCCTGCAGGAACTTGAACAGAGGCTGGGGACGGGATTTTTCCGGTCCCACAAATCCTACATTATTAATATCAATCGGGTTGAGCGGATAGTAAGTTTTCCCGGCTCATCATATTACGAGGTCAAATTTGAAGATTATAAAGGAAAGGCTCTGCTTAGCCGAGACCGGGTGCATGAGCTAACGGGATTGCTTGAACGATAACGATGAAAGAAGCAATTGTACAATCTGAGTGCAGATCAGTTCCTATTGGGGACTGATTTTTTTATGCACAAAAAGTGACGATACAGACCGCAATTTATACGAGTTACACCTTACGCCTACCATATAGGCAATAGATGAGGTTTATGGTAAGATGATGCCAAAGAAACAACAATCCCTGCCAATGTACAAGCCTTTGCCGGGACCGATCATTGTCAGGTATAATGATACCAGGAAACAAGACAGACAAAACAGCTGAAATAAGTTAGAATGGAACTATGGAAAAGAGAAGACATTTTACACCGGAAGAAAAAGCAAAAATAGTGATTGAGGTCTTGAGGGAAGAAAAAACGCTGAATGAGATTGCTGCAGAGTATGAAATACACCCAAATCAGCTAAGCCGCTGGAAGGCAGAATTCTTAAACAATGCAGCAAGAGCATTCAGCAAGGAAGCTGAAGAAGTAGATGTGGTCTGTGGATGTAACATAGTGACCAAGGCTTCCAGTTTACTTGTGACGATTATATAAACCTGCTAAAAACCAACAATATTAAAATATCAATGGATGGAAAAGGCCGGGCACTTGATAATCAGCGGATAGAGCGTTTTTTCAGGTCCTACAAATGGGAGAAATTGTACCTTGAAGAATATGAGACTATAGAAAAAAGAGAATTATTATGAGGACGGCCTGTTTGCTTGTAATAATGAGAAGACCATGAAAAAGGTATTAAATCACTGATAGAAATATATTCATCTAGCAGTTGCAATAACTGTGGTGGTCTTGAAACGAGTTTGTTGAAATCTGAATAGAAATCGCAAAAAGAAAGCTGTTTATTCATGTAGGATTTCTCCATTCCTGTCGAATATTGGTTTGTGATTATATATATTAATTTGACATTAGTGGAGTGAACCCTACATAATAACCATATAAAAATCCAGTTATTTTGAGGGTTTCAGGGTTTTGCAAAACCCTAAAAAAAGATATGTAAGGAGTGGTTAAAAGTGGATAGTTTGAGAACAGTTAATCCTTCGGACGTAAGAACAATAATACGCATGGGGGAATACTCGAAACCGACATCCGGGTTGTGCCCCGGTTATGCCCAGGCAAACCTTGTAGTACTGCCCAAAGACCTGGCGCTTGACTTTATGATATTTGTACAGCGAAATCCGAAGCCCTGCCCGGTGCTTGACATAACCGAAGCCGGGAACCCGGACCCAAAAAAAGCAGCACCGGGGGCAGACATAAGGACGGATATTCCCCTGTACAGGGTTTATAAAAAGGGAGAACTTGTAGACGAACCTACCGATATTCTGAGTTACTGGAGGGAAGATTTGGTTGCGTTTTTGCTGGGCTGCAGTTTCACCTTCGAGAAAGGGCTTCTAAAAGCAGGCATCCCTGTACGGCATATAGAGGAAGGGTGTAACGTTCCCATGTACATAACCAATATTGAGTGCATGAAAGGTGGGATATTCCAGGGACCCATGGTAGTAAGCATGAGACCCATTCCAGGGAGATTAATCCCCGAAGCCGTTAGGTGTACTTCCAGGTATCCTGCAGTTCACGGAACTCCTGTTCACGTAGGAGCGCCAGAGGAAATTGGGATTAAAGATATAGACAAGCCCGATTTCGGGGACAGGGTAACAATAAAAAAAGGTGAGATACCGGTTTTCTGGGCCTGCGGGGTTACTCCCCAGGCTGTTGCAATGAAGGTTAAACCTGAACTGATGATTACCCATTCTCCGGGACATATGTTCATAACAGACATCAGGGAAGAGGAACTTGAAATTTAGCCTAACAAGCAACCTTAGAAGGATTTTGAGCAAGGGGGTGAAGCAAAGGGGAGGAGTAAGCAAAAGGTTATGTTCGTTGCTTCTTAAAGCAAACAAAGGAAGGAGGTTTATCAGTGAGTATGGAAGTTCAAAATCAAAAGGGTGGTTTCATTCAGAACTGAAAAATATTGGTCCTGTCCATAATAATAATAATTAGGCCCGATTTTGGCGCAATAAGAAAGGGACTTTTTGTTTCGATTATCCCGGAAGGCGGGTTGGTCCTGGCAGTATCCTTTATAGGTACTACTGTTGTCCCATAGAATCTTTTCCTCCACGCTTCGGCTGTACAGGAAAAATGGGGAGATGCCAAGGAACTCCCAAATTCGAGGCTGGATACAATACTTTCAATAGGCCTGGGAGGTATCATTTCAGCAGCAATAATTATTACGGCAGCTGCCGCTTTCCACGGTACAGGTTTCAAACCTGCGAATGCCGGGGAAATGGCAGTTCAGCTGGAACCATTGCTGGGTTCATGGGCTAAATGGTTCTTTGCAATAGGATTGTTCTCGGCAGGTTTCTTATCGGCTATTACTGCTCCCCTATTATTGAATATTAAAACCAATTATTAGATAATGGATATGGTGGAGCAAAACTTGGAAATATGCGTTGTGCATGTTATTTATGTATTAATTAAAATGGAGGTGTTGCAGGTGGCAAGGGTAGACATCAACAGCGATCTGGGCGAAAGTTTTGGCAGCTACAAAATAGGGAACGATGAAGAAGTTTTGAAGTATGTCACTTCAGCCAATATTGCATGCGGGTTTCACGCAGGCGATCCCCTTGTAATGGAAAAGACGGTAAAAATGGCCTTGGAGAACGGTGTTGCTGTAGGGGCGCATCCCGGCTTTCCGGACCTTATGGGGTTCGGCAGGCGCAATATGAGCGTGACCCCGGAAGAAGCAAGAGCTTATATAATTTACCAGGTAGGTGCCCTGAACGGCTTTATAAAAGCTTGTGGCGGGAAAATGCAGCATGTAAAACCCCACGGTGCCCTTTACAACATGACAGCCAAGGATTACAGGCTGGCAAGGGCAATAGCCGAGGGCGTTTATTCGGTTGACAGCGAACTTATACTGATGGGTCTGGCAGGGTCCCAGTTGATAAAGGCAGGGCAGGATGTAGGCCTGGCTACTGCAAGCGAAGTTTTTGCAGATAGGGCCTACACAAGCGAGGGAGCCCTGGTTCCAAGGGGCACGCCGGGCGCAGTAATACACGATAGTGAGCTTGTAATTAAAAGGGTACTTAGGATGGTATCTGAAGGAAGAGTACAGTCTTTGGATGGTAATGACATTGAGATTAAGGCAGATACCATATGCATACATGGCGATAACAAGGAAGCTGTAGTGTTTGCCGCAAGCATAAGGGATGCTCTTTTGAAGGCAGGGGTAGAACTCAAGTCATTGAATCAGAGGTGATGGCTTATGTGCCAAAATGCAAGATATTTTCCTGCAGGCGATAGCGCCCTGATTATGGAACTGGGAAACGAGATTAGCCCGGCTATTAACAGCAGGATAAGGGAAATAGCATATATGCTGGAAAATGAAAATATTAAAGGCATCGTAGAAACGGTGCCAACCTACCGTTCAATAATGGTGGTATATGACCCCATGCTGCTGGATTACAGCAGCTTGATAGAAAGGTTGAAATACCTGGAAAGTCAGAGGGGGAAAACAGACATACCCCCTGCAATGGTAACAGAGATACCGACCGTTTATGGTGGAGAATACGGGCCGGATATTGAGTTTGTTGCTTCGCATAATGGTGTGACTGTGGAGGACGTTGTACAAATTCACTGCAGTACAAACTACTTGATATACATGTTGGGTTTTACACCGGGTTTTCCCTACCTTGGAGGCATGTCAGAGAGGATAGCTGCCCCCAGGCTTGAAGTTCCCAGGGAAAGGATTACTGCAGGAAGCGTCGGCATAGCGGGAAAGCAGACCGGTATATATCCGATTAACAGTCCGGGAGGTTGGAGGATTATTGGCCGGACACCCCTAAAGCTTTTTGACCCCGGAAGAAAAGAACCTGTTTTGCTGAAGGCGGGCAACTACATAAGGTTTGTACCGGTTGAGGTTGAAGAATTCAAGCGAATTGAGGCGGAAATTGCAGAAAGCAGATACTGCGCCAGGACTTATCCGCTGGAAGAAGGTGAGGACAATGACTTTTAAAATGGTTGTAGAAAACCCCGGGTTTCTCACAACAGTACAGGATTTGGGGCGTTATGGGTACCAGCAATTCGGGATGCCAGTGGCAGGGGCCATGGATGATTATGCCCTGCAGGCAGCTAATCTGCTGGTAGGCAATCCAAGGGGTGAAGCAGGGCTGGAGATCACATACTCCGGTTTTTCCACAAGGTTTGAGGGGAGAGGCAGGGTAGCCGTAACGGGAGCAGACATTGGAGCAAAGCTGAATGGAAGGCCACTGGAGCCCTGGCAGTCGGTGGTAGTGGAAGACGGTGATATGATAGTTTTTACTGCTGTCAAAAAAGGATGCCGGGCCTATATGGCTCTTGAAGGCGGTGTAAGCGTACCTGAAGTTATGGGCAGCAAATCGACTTATATAAAGGCTGAAATCGGCGGGTACAACGGAAGGAAACTCGTAAAAGGGGATGTTTTGGAAAGCGGAGAAAAGGGACACATTAACTTTGAAGGGAGCATCAGGGTACCTGACGAATTTCTGCCTCAGTACAGCGGTGATGTTAAAGTAAGGCTTGTCATGGGTCCGCAGGACGACTGCTTTCCGCCGGAAGAAATCGAGAAGTTTTTAAACTCCAAATATGCTGTTACCAACCAGTGCGACAGGATGGGCTACAGGCTGGAAGGTCCAGCAATAAAGCACTCATCCGGTCCGGATATTATCTCGGATGGCATAGCGCTGGGTGCAATACAGGTACCCGGACACGGCCGACCGATAATAATGATGCGAGACCGCCAGACTACCGGAGGATATACAAAAATAGCCAATGTAATATCTGTAGATATCCCATTGCTTGCCCAGTTAAAACCCGGGGACAGGGTTTCCTTTACAAGGGTTAGCGTAGAAGAGGCACAAGCCCTTTTCAGGGAAAGGGAAGAACTCTTAAAAAGGCTTGAGGATTATCTAAGGAGTAAGGACAAATTTTTCAATTACTGTGTTAAGATTAGGGATAGAGAATTCAGGATAAGCGTGCAAAGGTTATTATGAAAAGCCGGGTGTCTTCCCGGCTTAGCTAAATTCAACTTATTTTGGTTGTTTTTGTTCGTCCGGATTATTTTCGTTTCCGTTTTGGTTACACTCATACAGTATGGAGAAAGAATATTATTACCTTTAACAGTGCCTTACGAGCCAAGAGTTATGGATATCGCTGCCAGAATCCCGAGTGTCAATACAATTTTGTTGAGAAAAAAATCAAAGAGGCAAGCCGGGATGGACAGAAGGAACTACCTCCGGAACTTGAAGTAATAGACGGATATACACAATGCCATGCGGGCTGTATTGCTGGAAGAATGAAACAAAGTTAGTTGATATTTTTACTGGTGATGATACTTGGAGTATAGCTTATGATTCAGAATCAAAGTTTGTTGAATCAGGATTAGGGAGAGTTACTTTACACGAAAAAAAGATTTTAGTCACGGAAGATTTAACATAATCGAATATTATCCACCATCTATGATTATTTTGATGGCTTTTGTTCGCACAGCTTTTGTTCGCATATACTTGATATTTTAGTAATATTTTTATATAATACTTGAGCAGCTAACAAATTTTTTTATGGTGGAGGAAAATTGATGAGTAAAAAGAGCAGCAATTCTGATTTGAAGGATAAAATTTATGAAGACTTAAAAGAAGGGATAATAAGCCTGCGTTATAAACCCGGAGAAATATTGTCTGAAGACCACTTGAAAGAGGAGTACGGGGTGAGCAGAACACCCATTAGGGAAGCCTTGATAAAACTACAGTCTGAAAACCTAGTAAACATTATACCAAGAGGCATCACCTGTGTCTCTCAAATCGATATCAACAGCTTTAAAGAGGTATTGGAAGTTAAAACATACTTACTTGATATAGTCATTTGCATATCCATAGAAAAAATGAATGAAGAACTGAAGCAAAAGCTTAGAGAATTGGTAAGCAACAAAGAAATATATATGAAGGTCATTGATATTCCCGGCCTTATGCGGATTAACGACAGGTATAATAAGGTTTTAGTGGATTCCTGTATGAATAACGAGCTTAGGGAGATAATGACAAATATTAATTCGAAGACTTTGAGGTACTTCAATTACTTCTTACACCAGGTAAATGACCAGACAATCGAAAAATTCAAATTGTTAACATATAATATACATTTGAAGATTTATCAGTGTATTGAAGAAAAAGCCATAGATAAGGTGAAAGACATTCTGGAAGACCACTATCACAAGACCCTTTCGATTATCAGGGAATCTATTATTTAACCTTGCTTCAGTAAAAAAATCATGTTTAAAAACAGGTTTTGCGTTTTTGTCTTAAGGTGTGGAGTGTTAGACTCATGTTGAACCTAAAATTTATACAGGAGGGGGTCAACATGAGAGATAATAAGAAGGCAGAAGCGATCGCAGCACAGCGGGTACAACTGATTTCACCATTACTGGAAGAGGGACTCGATCCTGCTAAAGCGAAGCAGATCAAGGCCCGTATTTGCGATTAATCCGGAGTGTCGGAACGAACTCTACCAAGGTACCTGGCACAATATCAGGCAGATGGATTTGAGGGATTAAAACCAAAAGGCAGAGGGCAAGCCAGAACGGAGGATGCTATTCCATCCAATGTGCTGGAACAAGCTATTCTACTGAGGCGTGAGGTCCCCGGACGCAGTGTGGCAAAAATAATCCAGATCCTTGAATGGGAAGGGTTGGTGGCACCGGGACAAATTAACTTTGACATTGATTCAAAGGATTATGCGATACTTATATTATCTGGCCAGACGCCTTTTATTACTCAATTAAGCAGGCAGCCCCACGAGGCACTCAGGCAGCGTATAACAGTTAATTACTGTTTGAAGGGACTTACTAAGGATGAAACCAGGGAGTATGTTCTATCCCGGCTTAAGATTGCGGGGTGTCATGAACCTATATTCACTGACAGTGCTCTAGAGCTTATGTATTCCAGTACCAATGGCTGTATTAGGCCTCTTAATTCCCTGGCGAGGGTGTGCCTGATATTGGGTGCAAATGAAAAATTAAGGTCTATTGATACGGAAGTGGTATTCCAGGCACAGACAGAGCTTAATATTACTGCTTGATTTTTGGACGTGTCTTCTCTCTTTCCAGGGGAGAAGGCCTTTTTTCTTGCCTGTAAGGGTAGTGTAATGTGACTTTTTTATCTAATTTTCAAGGTGCAGATTGTTTAATCTGACGCATTATGCAAATTATTACCCATTTCTGGGTGTAAATAATTTGACTTTTATGGGGTGAAATATTTTGCTGTGTAACACTTAAAACCTCTACAGCATCCCTGGTAGTCATCCTACCCTCAATTAAGGATTTGATGACATAAAGTCTTGTTATTTCTTTTTTGGTTATTAGATATCGTACCTTCTCCATAGTGATATTTTCACAGAGTTAATTAGTTTTTAGGGTGACATTTTCTCAAGTTATTGACAAATTTTCATTATTGACAAATTTTTTAAAATATAGTTGACATTCTATTATCATTGGAATAAAATTTTAATAAAATAATAATAAAATATAAATTAAATATTTAATATTATTTACATATATATCACAAAAATATCATCAGTATCACATTCTATTTCTGCATTACGTATAACTTTAATGCATTGAAGAACAGAAATATATTTTTAACAAAAGCTTTTCTACCTGATTATGGTTCAATTACCAATTGGGCAGAAAAACTTTTGTTTAAAGTGTTTTACAGAAATTGATAAAGGGAGCAGTGAGAGATGAAAAGATTTGACCTTCTGATTAAGAATGTAAAGGTAATAGACGGTACGGGTAATCCGTGGTACAAATCGGATGTAGGTATTGCAGATGGAAAGATTGATTATATAGGCAGCATAAAAGATGCAGAAGCTGCTACGGTAATTGACGGTCAGGACTTCGTGCTGTCGCCGGGGTTTATTGACGAGCATGCCCATTCGGATTTATATATGTTCAATGACAGCTCAATATATCCCAAAATAGCGCAGGGTATAACAACTGACGTTTCAGGCAACTGCGGAATTTCCTGTGCTCCTGTATCGAATGAGCATTTCGAATATTTAAAGAAGTATATGTCAGGTCTGGGGGCAGGTATTAACCCGCCGGAAAACTGGAAAGATTTCACCACATTTGAAAATTACCTTAATGAAATTAATAAGTTAAAGCTCGGACCAAACGTAGCCTTTTACGTAGGTCAGGGGACTATACGTATAGCTGTTATGGGTTTTGAAAACCGCAGGGCAACAAAAGAAGAGATGCGGAGGATGAAGGATCTAGTAAGGGAAGCCATGGAAAGCGGTGCTGTCGGCATGTCCACAGGGCTTATATATCCCCCCGGTGTATACACCCCGAAGGATGAACTGGTTGAGCTCTGCAAAGTTGTGGCTGAGTACGGAGGGGTTTATGCAAGCCACATAAGGAATGAGTCCTACGATGTGTTGAATGCGGTTTCCGAGGCTATTGACATAGGGAGACAGGCAGGAACACCGGTAATAATATCCCACCACAAGGTTGCAGGAAAGAGAAACTGGGGTAAGTCTGTAGAGACACTGGAACTGATTGACCGTGCAAACCGGGAAGGTATAGAGGTATCCCTAGACCAGTACCCCTATAAAGCCGGGTCTTCCGGCCTGAATGCGACAATACCTCCGGAATTCCATGAAGGTGGAACCGAAAAGCTGGTTGAAAGACTTAAAGATACAGATATCCGTACCAGGATTAAGGATATAATATTGGACCCTGAGAGGCAGTGGGAAAATATGGTTCTTAACTGCGGGTTTGACGGTATACTGGTGCTTACTGCAAAGGGAGCCCCCGATGCCGAGGGTAAGACAGTACTGGAATATGCAGAGAATGAAGGTATGGATGTATTCGACGCGTTGTTCGACATACTGGTAGCAACGGAAGGGTCGGCTTCCGCAGCGTATTTCATGATGGATGACAGCGATATTGAGTGGATTATGCAGCATCCTTATACTATGGTAGGTACCGACGGTAACCTTATTGTTTCCGGCGTAAGCCGTCATCCGCGTTGTATAGGCACATTTCCCAAGGTGCTGGGAAGGTATGTGAGGGAAAAGAAAGTATTAAGGCTTGAAGAGGCCATAAGGAAGATGACCTCTCTCCCGTCTCTAAAAGCAGGATTGAAGACAAAGGGGCTGGTCAAAGAGGGGTTTGATGCAGACCTGGTTATATTCAATCCCGACACGGTAATTGATAGGGCCGATTATGTGAAGCCATATTTAAAAAACCAGGGCATGGAGTATGTAATTGTTAATGGTAAAATCGCTGTTCGATGCAATAAGTATACGGGCGCTGTTTCTGGTAAGGTTATCAGAGTTTCAAGGTAAAAGGCGTCCTTGCTGTTAAAACATCCGGATGTTTTTCTATAGCGCAGGCCAGTATATTGGGCTATATAGATTATCTTCATTAATAAAGGAGGGCCGGTGATGGGTGAAAAGCTGGATATTATCATAAAAAACGGCAGTATAGTAGATGGTACGGGTAAAGACATGTACAAGGACGATATAGGTATCAAAGACGGGAAAATAGTCAAAATCGGAAAACTGGATGATTGCAGTGCTGAAAGAGCGATTGATGGTGAAGGTCTAATTGTGTCTCCCGGATTTATAGATATGCATTCCCATGGAGAGATGACCATTTTGATGTTCCCTAAAGCGGAGAGCAGTATTAAACAGGGGATTACCACAATGGTTGGGGGAAACTGCGGAATATCGCCTGCACCGCTGGAAGGTTACTGGCTCATGCAGTTCTGGGAGTTCGATTTCTGGGATGAAATCCAGCCCTATATTTTCTATCAGGATGCAATACAGCCGGCGGAAAAGGCTAAAGAGGTAATTAAGAAAAAGTTCGGTGTTGACATCAAATGGAGTACCTTTAAAGAGTTTCTGGACTGTGTAGATGAGAGGGGTGCATCCATTAACTTTGTCCCACTTGTTGGACATGGTCAAATAAGGGCCCAGGTGATGGGTATGGACAGCAGCAGGCAGGCAACCGACGAAGAGATAGAAAAAATGGCGAAGTATATACGAGAGGCTATGGAAAGCGGTGCCTTCGGTATGTCTACCGGCCTTGACTATGCACCGGGTGCTTATGCCAATACGGAAGAGATTGTTAAACTTGCAAAGGTCGTCAAAGAATACGGCGGTATGTATGCAACTCACTGGAGGCGAACAGGGGTTAGGAAGGGCACACCCAAAAGGCCCAAGAAGATAAAAGGCATAGAAGAAGCCCTTGAGGTAGGCAAAAGGGCTAATATTAAGGTACAAATATCCCATCTTGCATCTGGCTATGAGATATACCCTGAGCCTGCAGCTGCTCTGGAAAGGGCATCGGCTCAGGCTACCCTGGATGTTATTGACCAGGCTGTAAAGGAAGGAGTAGATGTAGCTTTTGATGTTATACCCAATACAAGCGGGGGTATAGGGACTGCTGTGTATTTTATAACCTATTTCGCACCCTGGTTAAACCAGGCCGGATCTGTGGAGCAGTTTGCGAAGAATCTCCTTGCACAGGATTTAAGAGAACATATAAAAGAATTTATCATAAGCGGCAGATGGTATGCAATAAATCCAAAAGTTAGCCCCGACTGGGATAGAGAGATAATAATACTNGGCTCCAAGAACAAGGATTACGAAGGAAAGACCCTATCCCAGATTGCAGAGGATAAAAACAAGGACGCCCTTGACCTGTTCATCGATATAATAATCGAAGATCCCTTTATAAAAGGCAAAAGGGAATTCATGAACGAAGAGTGGGTTAAGGTATTCTTGAAACATCCCAGGTCCATGGTTTGCACTGACTCCTTTGCGTTTGATGATAAAGGTGTGTGGGGACTGGATACGGAAATTCCGTGCTTGCTACCGCATCCCAATACTTACTGCGCATTCCCGAGATATATCACAACCTATGGAGAGGGTAGGATAGAGGATACCATAAGAAGGATTACAGGGTTTCCTGCAGAATGGCTGGGCATCACCGATAGAGGAGTTATAAAAGAAGGTGCATGTGCGGACATAGTGATATTTGACCGAGAAGGCTTTAAGACCAATGAGAATTATGTTGAAACCAGGAATTATCCTGATGGAATAGATTATGTAATTGTAAACGGTAAGCTGGTGGTGGACAAGGGTACACACACCGGAGAACTGGCGGGTAAGGTAATAAGGATGAAGTAGATATCCCGGAAATTACATGTCTGCCGCATGTAATATCCTGACTGCATGAATAGAAAGAAAGGAGATATGCAGTATGGCGGAATTTGACATTCTGATTAAGAATGTAAAGGTAATAGACGGTACGGGTAATCCGTGGTACAAATCGGATGTAGGTATTGCAGATGGAAAGATTGATTATATAGGCAGCATAAAAGATGCAGAAGCTGCTACGGTAATTGACGGTCAGGACTTCGTGCTGTCGCCGGGGTTTATGACG
>Ga0067045_1028768_pt1 | contig 27831 bp, 26 predicted proteins | sample TerdegcTABiofilm_FD_59184 | JGI IMG/M metagenome (GOLD analysis project Ga0067045, IMG submission 59184) | Combined Assembly of (Gp0054472, Gp0054536) Wastewater bioreactor microbial communities from Singapore -Terephthalate degrading... | reverse complement strand
GGACCCCGTCACCCCGGCGAAAGCCGGGGTCCACAACATATTGGAAGGACTGGATTCCGGCTTTCGCCGGAATGACGAACAATTGGCCGTTCCACTTCTAACTTAACGCCTATGCCCCATGCGGAGGAGGCTAGCGGAATGCTGACTTCGGAGGAACGACGACTTGTCTATGATTGCGGTTACGTGCCCGAACATCTTCCAGATTACGTGCAGTCCGTATCAGATGCAGAGCCGTTTATCCAGGAGGGGTACCTCTGTTTTTTCGGTGGTGGCCACCTGATTTTCGTGGGATATCCGCTGGACGAGGCTGCTCCAAATCCGCGAAATGGCTACGAGTCTGTGCTCAATCGTTTTCGGCCCCGCACCGTGGCAGTCATTTCCGCAAACACATGGCTGCCCAAAGAGCGACTTCAGAACCTGGCGGAGGACCAATATTTTAGGCTTGACCTGCCTCTGGATAGAGTGGACCCGAGGGTAGGGTACATGATCCGACGAGCGGAACGGGAGGTGCTCGTCAGTGACGGTTCTTTCGGAACAGAGCACGAGAGGGTCGTGCAGTATTTCTTGGAAAGGAAAGAATGCTCGTCCCAGCATAAAGAAATATTCAGTCGGATTCCCCGGTACCTGTCGCGATCGCCCACGGCCAGGCTCTTGGAAGCAAGAAGGGAAGGTCTGCTGACAGCGTTCAGCATCCTGGACCTCGGATCGCGTAATTACTCTTTTTACCTGTTCAACTTTCGTTCTTCAGAGATAGCGGTTCCCGGAGTAAGCGACCTTCTCCTGCGGGAGATGGCTCGCGTGTCGTGGGCCGAGGGAAAGAAATCGCTCAACCTCGGACTAGGAATAAGCCCAGGGGTGCGGAGGTTTAAGGAAAAATGGGGAGCGGTCCCTTTTCTTGCCTACACCTCTGCATTAGTGCGCACACGGCCTTTTGGCCTGCTGAGTCTCCTCGCTGGTCGCTGAATAGCGCTCGGGGTCAGGCTTGTTTCTTGACGAATCTATGATGACGATGGTCTGTCAAAGGTCCAGTGGCCTGGTCTAGACCGAGCAGGCGAGTTTGAGAGGTGAGAAGAAGATCAAGAATCAAGACCTGACCCCTTCTCGGCGAGCCATGCCCGTATCTTGGCGAGGATCTGATCCCGCACCTCACGGAATTTGGCAATCCGTTCTTCCTCAGTGCCCTGGAAAGCTTCAGGATCTTCAAATCGCCAGAGCGCCACGTTGTTCATGAACGAGGGATACACGCTAGGGCACCTCTGGTGAGCAGCCTCGCAAACAGTGAAAATGTGGGCAAAAACATGGCGCCCCAGAAATTCTTTGACTCCCTTTGACCTTTGATTGCTGATATCCACGCCTACTTCTTTCATCACCCGTATGGCCAGAGGATGCACCTCAGAAGGGTCCATACCCGCGCTGAAGACCTCAAAACGATCACCTGCCAAGGCTCGGAGGAACCCCTCAGCCATCTGGCTTCGGCAGGAATTTCGCGTGCAGAGAAACAGTACCTTTTTCTTTTTCTCCATGGCTCGTAACTCTTCCATCAAATGTGGAGCAGTTGCCAAAAGAAATGTCCGGCGATCTCGACAGCCGGCGGAGGATTTCCCGTCAACTCGATAGGATCTCGGACTGAATCTTTTCGGAGATTCAGCACATTCGGCTCCCGTAGTAGAGCACCAAGGAATGTGGTAACAGTGAGAATTGTGTGAGGAATCCGTAAGGGCCCCCGTAGCAAGTATGTCTGCGTGAAAGGCCGATCCCCCTCAGGGCAGATTCAAGCGGACAAGAGCTTAAGACCCGCAATACCGGCCACAATGAGCCCTACACAAACGAATCGGGCCACATCAGCCGGCTCGCCAAGATATACGATGCCGAGAACGAAGGTGCCGACGGCTCCAATACCCGTCCACACAGCGTACGCTGTGCCCATAGGAATGACGCGCTGGGCCAGGAGCAAGAGTGCGCAGCTCACCACCATGGATACAATGGCAAGGGCAAGGGGCCAGAAGCGCGCTCCCTGACTAGTCCATCCAAGTTTGAGCCCGAGAGGCCATCCCCATTCCATGATACCTGCGAAGATGAGATATACCCATGCCATGAAGAACAGCAACCCCCTTTTTTCAAGGTCATGCCCCGCAGTCATCAAGATCTGCGGCCGACTTTTCTCGTTCATCGTGTTATACCAGCGTTCGCTCCCCACAATCTACCGCGGAGCTCCTAAGTGGTCGATGGCACAAATACGGTACGATATCTGCACCGAGGTGCACGTGGTGAGCGCATGGTTCGCACTGTAGGGGCGGGCCTTGTGCCCGCCCAGGGCACCCACAAGGGGTGCCCCTATCGTCGCAATCCCTTCTTGACATGTCCCTAGGTAAACTCGGCGGCGGAAGTCTGCTACGGCTGATGCGGTGATTTTCGCCCTGAAGGAGCGCAAATCCCTGACGGGTCATGGCAGAATACGTGACCGTCATTATGAAATTGCCCACTTAAGGAGATCGGAGAGTAGGGACGTCGCGACTCGAGGACACATCCGGCAGGAGAATGAGAACAGCCCCCCGAACGTAGCGGAGAGCTGTTGAAGTGGAGGGAAGTTTTCAGATGAGGATGTCAGATCAGATGAATCCCTTTACCAGCTTGTCCCATCCGATATCCCGGAATGAACCGTACACATCGCTGATGGGCTGACCACCTGTAGCAGCCGCAGCTTTCGGATCATCCACGATCATGCCGAGCAACCGTTCGGCCTCTGCTTCGATGAACTTCACGCTGTCCATCCCAAAATTGAGGCCTTTCAGGTCCGATCGCAGCTCGACTGGATCAATGAGCATCACCCAGCCCGCGCTGTACGGGTCCTGGTTCGCGCATATGGGGTAATCGGTGAGCCTCTGGTTCACTGCGGTTACCACCCCGGAAAGGGGGGCTTTTACCCCTGCTTCATGTCCTTCTCTCCGGAGGATGAACGATTCTTCCCCGATCTTGAATCGAGTTCCCAGGGACGGCAAACGCATCTGATCCACGGGCCCTACAAGCCGGTTTCCGAAATCGTCAAGGCCCACACGCACCCGGCCGCCGTACTCGATGCGAGCCCAGCCGTGCCCGCTGTGGATGTAGTAATCCCTCGGGACGAGGTATCCGTGGGCGTTCAAGTATTGCGGCGGTCCAAAAAGGGTGTGGTCGATCTGGCTCAGATCTTCCAGCATCTGGTCGTACGGACACGTTCCGCATTCATAGTTTCTCGCACACACCTTGTGTTGTGGAGCACGTCCCGTGAGGGCATGGCGGCAGCGTTGCTCCTCTGCTGGCAGCGAAAACATCTTTGTCGTCCAATCGCTGCGAGGCTCTTCTCGAGACATTCGCTTGGCCATAGCCTTGTCGAATGCGCAGGTGTTGCAATCGAAGGCATTGTCGCAATACTTGATCGGGACCACCTTCGCCCGCATCCACACGCATTCCTTCTGCGAAAAGTTGAATCCTGTGACCTTGGTAGCCATGGGTTGCCTCCTCAGGGGTATGATTATGAAAGTCTTTCTGTAAGCGAAGAGGAGCCGTCTGAGTGTCTGAACCGGCCCCTCCCCCGTAAGCTCCAGACAGTCGAAACAGGGGTTGGTGAGAGGGCCAGTCCGCTCTTCGCTCCGATCAGCCTCACAAGAGTGGGCGAGAGGCACCAGCCTGTCCGTAGGCTCAGAGGCGTGCCTCTCGCGTTCAGTCTGTTATGCAGCCAGAGCCGGGCGTGGTCTTGAAAGGGTAGTGGCACGGGTCTCTGCAATATCATCGAGCATCTGATCGTATGGGCAGGTTCCACATTCGTAGTTGTTAGCGCACATCTTGGCATGAGGAGCCCGTCCGGTAAGAGCATGGATGCACAGTTGCCGATGATTCTCCTGATTGCGTTCCCTGGTGGTTGCTTGGGTTGCCATGACGAGCCTCCTTCATTGTTCTCGAAGCATGCCGCTTCGTGTGTTGCGTCTCTGTCTCTTGCCCTTGGAATAAGCATAAGGCGTGCCAGGTAGCAGAAAAATATGTATGCTGTTGGAAAGACGAAATAAGTTGGCTGATCCCCTCAAGAATGGGCGCGTATCAACATGTAGAAGAATCCGGCACGTGTGGATAGGTCATACAGGGTCTTCGTAAGTAACCAATTGAGATGAATGGTTAAAATTAGTGCTGTCGGATTTTTCCTCATGGTGTAGAAAAATGCGACGCGGATCTGAGGAAATTTCCGCAAGCACGCGGATTCGAGACGATCGCGCCGTCGGTACGCGGTTGCCGACGTGTCCTGGTCTCAAGGTTGGCTCGAAACAAGATTACCGGCGAGACGCCGGCGCTACGGGAGATCCGCGCCGAGGATCCAGTAGAACGGGCGTCTCGCCCGTTGGATGGGGTCGAACGGGCGTCTCGCCTATTGAATAAGCCATGGTGCTGTGTATTGCGTTTCGCAGCAGCCTTTGGGCCTGGCTTTCAACGCGTCGTCGGGGTGTCAGCGGCCGCGAAGAAGAGCGGACAGCGCTTCAAAGAGAAACAGCTCGCAGTACGGGCAGAGGTAGTTGAGCTTGCTGTCAAGATCGGGAATGGTGTTGGAGGGACGCATGACGCATCTGCCCTGGTGGCAATGCGGGAGGTTAAAGGTGTGGCCGATTTCGTGAATCGCGACTTTTACGACTCTGTCGAGGAACTGTTCCCGGGAAACAAACTTATTCGCTGTGCCCATGTGGAGGCGTGCATAAGACATGACAGCGGACTTTCCTCCCATGTACGCTTCTCCGAACACGTATGTGAGGATCGGATTGCACAAGTCCGCTCGCGTGACACCAAGAATTTTTACGGGGTTTGCAGGGTACTCCTGATCCATGAACTTGATGATCCCCATCGCGTTGTACTGATTGCGCTCCTCCATGAATGTGTGCTGGGGGATGGGGATGGGGTCGAGAAGGTCCACGGGCAGTCGCAGAAGCCCTTGAAGGCTATCGCCAACGACCGTCAGTACGTCCTCTTCCGCTCTGCCCATCGGCAAGACGGCAATGATCCCTTTTTTCGGTGAGTCTTTGATGGGCACTCTCGTCTGCGTTCGCACGGATTATTCTGGCCGGCTGGCCAGAAGGGGCTAGAGGGGCGTATCACCTGCGCGCTTTAACCCGTATTTGCGGATCTTATTATGAAGTGTGCTGCGATCTACTTCCAGTATTTTTGCTGCACGAGAAATGTTCCACTCTTCCTCCTCGAGTATCCTCCTGATGTGATTCATTTCAACATGCCTGAGGGACCGGGAATCCGAATCAATGGACGGTCCGTGCGCCTGGGGATTGAGGTATGCGAAGGCATCCGGTCCGATCACGGTCTTTTTGGCGGTAACAACCGCGCGTTCGACGACATTCTGCAGTTCTCTGATATTCCCGGGCCAGTCGTGCTCGACGAGGATCCGCATTGCTTCTTCTTGTATCGAATCTACCGGCCGATTTGTTTCCACAGCGATCTTCTTGAGAAAATACGAGGCGAGGATGGGAATGTCCTCTTTGCGCTCTCTCAGGGCCGGGACTCTCAGGGTTATGACATTGATACGGTAGAAGAAATCCTGTCTGAATGTGCCTGCGGCAATCTCCTGGGTGAGGTCTCTATGCGTGGCGCTGATGAGACGAAAATCGGCCTGAATTGGATCTACTCCTCCCACTCGGTAGAACGCCTTGTCCTGGAGCACTCGCAAGAGGTCTACCTGCATCTTGGGGGTGATTTCGCCCACCTCGTCGAGAAAGAGCGTGCCCCCTTTCGCGACCTCGATCAGTCCCTTTTTCGGCCTATCCGCGCCAGTGAAGGAGCCCTTTTCATGGCCGAACACTTCGCTCTCCATGAGCGATTCGGGGATCGCACCGCAGTTAATGGGAACAAACGGCCCTCCCATACGTTTGCTGTGTGCGTGGATTGCACGTGCTATGAGCTCCTTGCCCGTCCCGGTCTCCCCGAGAATGAGCACGGACGACTCGCTGGGGGCTATCTCCATGATCGTGTCAAAGAGCTCGAGCATTGGGCGGGACCGGCCAACAATCTCGTCGGTGCCTCCCCAGCACTTCGTGATTTCGGACCGCAGGTAATGGGTCTCTTCAAGCAACCTCTTATGTTCGAGAAGTTTGGTAACCAGCAGCCCCAAGCCCTCCGGATCGAACGGTTTCACCAGGAAGTCGTCCGCGCCCAATTTCATGGCCTGAACAGCATGCTCGACGGTACCGTATGCCGTTATAATAACGACCACTGTAGTCGGAAAACTCTTTTTCACCTTCTCCAGGAGGGCCATCCCCCCCATGCCCGGCATCTTGATGTCCACGAAAAGGATGTCGTAAAGATTCTGCTGCATGAAATCCAGCGCCTGTTCGCCGGATTCTGCTCTGTCAACTACAGCGTTTTCCTTCTCGAGCCACGCTGCGAGCGATTCTCGCACGATGAGCTCGTCGTCCACGACCATGAAGCGATTCTTGGCATTCATGACCTGACATGTCCTTCCTGTATGTGCCAAACGTCAGCAGCCGTTTTCTTCTCGGGTCTTTTTGACAGCCGGGAGCGTCATAATGAATGTTGCACCTTTGCCGTCTTCGCTTTCCAGTTGAATCGTTCCGGAATGTTGGGTGACAATGCCGTACACTACGCTCAATCCCAATCCCACACCCTTGCCCACCTGCTTGGTGGTGACGAAAGGCTCGAAAATACTTCCCTGAATTTCCTTGGGCACGCCAGGTCCGGTGTCGCTGACAGAGATTCGTATGTTTTCTGCATCGGGGTCGTACTCCACTACCAGGCTTATGATACCCCCTCCCGGCATGGCATCTACCGCGTTGAGAATGAGGTTGAGAATCGCCTGCTTTATTTGGTTGCGGTCACCGTATGCCAGAGGCACGTCTGGGGCAACCTCCCAGCACAGGCTTATATTTTGGAGAGTGATTCGGTTCCTCACCAGCAAGAAGATCTCGTCCAACAAGAGCTTCAAGTCGAACCAGGATTTCCGCAGTTCCCCCTGCCGAGCAAAAGAGAGCAGGTTCCTCAGGATATGACCGCATCGGGCAGCCTCGTCAGAAATGAGATCCAGGTAGACTCGAAACTTGGGCAACTGATCCTGGGCCAGGGTTTCGCCCTCCAGGCCGCTCCTCATGAGCTTCGAAAATGTGAGGATCCCCTGGATGGGATTGTTGATTTCATGAACGGCAGCGGCCGCAAGCTTACCGAGAGCCATCATCTTGTCTTGCTGCAGGAAATAGGAGAAATTCTGTTTGATGTTCCGCGCTTGCTTGTCGAGCACTGACCCCATGCCACCCGTAACGTCCTTCCAGACAATGAGGACACTCCTCTTTCCCAGCTCGTTCTCCTTCAACGGATACGCGCTTCTGGTGAAATAACGATATGAGCCGTCAGCTCTCTTTTCTTCTCGAACATTGTGGGTGGACTTGCCGGTCCTCAGCACCTCCAGCACGACGCACGATTCACCCTTGACATGGCACGGGTCGATGGACCGGTGGATAACCCAGTGGCAGCTTCGTCCCAGGCAACCCTCCCGAGACATCTTTGTTCTGCGAAGAATAGCATTGTTGATGTCGAGCACCTTGAAGTCTTCGTCAACCACCATGATGCTCACCTCAGACCCCTGCATCAGGACCTCTTTGATAAGCTCAACACTCTCGAGCTTTTCCTGGCATGTTCCCAGCCTCCCGGAAAGGTTCTCGAGCTTCTTGAGGACTCCGACAGAGAAGGAATCAATGATATGGGTCTGGGGCGAAATGAGTCCGATTAACTTCTTGCGGAGCTCGTGATCGTCTGAGGTCATAAGGACCAGATCCAGCTCTCTATTGGCAATGACCTCCGCATAATCCCGGTACATGGGGACATCGCAGGCACAAAGCTCCTTCGGGTCTCCTTCCCCTGTGTACGCGATGCCGATCAGGTCCAGATCAAAGCCGAGAAGGGCGAGCGAATCCAGGATGGGTCTGCTTTCGAGGATGGCCTCGTCTCCACCTATGATGAGAACCTTGGTGGGCTCCGAACGCCGAGACACTTCCGGCTCTTTGACGCTTGCCGAGGCCTGGGCACCGCTCATGTTGACCTCCCGCTCCCTCCGTGAATTCCTGTTTAATTCTAGCAGAACACGAGCCTTAAGCAAGCGAACGCGCTCTGTTTTGATCCGGTTGTGGTATGATAGCCGAGTTTTTGTGTGCCCATGAGAGGCTCATCGCCCTCCAGTATACTGTGAGGACATTCTTACCGTGACCGACAAGAACAAGATTGCGGAAACGCTTGGCTTAGGTGTGATCTCGTGAAAAAAAAATGCGGAAAAACGATTTGGCTGACAGGGCTTTCAGGCTCAGGCAAATCCACATTGGCCGAATTGCTCAAGGGCTGGTTGGAGTCTCGCGGTGTTCCGGTGGTACTCCTCGATGGAGACAAACTGCGCTCCGGACTGAATCGCGATCTGGGATTCTCCGCTGCCGATAGGGAGGAGAACATTCGCAGGGCGGGTGAGACTGCTCTATTGCTTGCGGAAACAGGCCACGTTGTCGTGGCTGCGTTCATTACTCCTCTCGAACGGCTCCGCTCCTCCCTCAGATCAATCTTTCCTCCAGGGCAATACGTGGAAGTGTTTCTCGATTGTCCGCTGAGCGTGTGCGAGGCCCGGGATCCAAAAGGCCTTTACGCCAAGGCGCGAAGAGGGGATGTGCCTGAATTCACGGGAATCTCATCGCCTTTCGAGGAGGCCGTCAACGCCGAGATCGTCGTGCGGACAGGGGATCAGACGGCGGAGGAATCTCTCCGTTGCCTGGCGGATTTCCTCGATGAGCGCTTCCCAGACATTTTTCCGCCTCCTCGTGTCAGACCCGTCAGGAGCAAGGGTAAGAGGCTCCTGGTCCTGGGGCTTGACTGCGTCCCGGCAAGTCTTGTTTTCGGCACGGAAGGAGATGGCCTTCCTACCATACGCAACCTTATGGCCCACGGGGTCTGGGGGACTCTCAGATCCACGGATCCTCCTATCACGTTGCCCGCGTGGACTACGATCACCACAGGAAAGGATCCGGGTGAGCTTGGCATCTACGGCTTCAGGAATCGTCTGAATCATGGATACGAAGAAATGGCAGTGGTCGATTCCACCCACGTTCCTGCGCCAAGGGTCTGGAATTACCTGGAGGAACACGGGAAGTCTTCTATTCTCATAGGCGTGCCGCAGACCTATCCTCCCCTCCCCCATTGCGGGATAACCGTTGCAGACTTCCGTGGTGTCGGCCAACAAACCTGCTTCACTCATCCCCCCAATCTGGCAAGGAGAATTGATGAGCTGGCAGAAGGCGAATATGTGGCGGATGTTAAGGGCTTCCGAACCGACCACAAGGAGGGACTGCTGGCGGACCTGTACACCATGGTGAGGCGGAGGTTCCGAGTCGCGTCGGTGCTGCTCCAGAATGAACCATGGGATTTCTTTATGATGGTAGAAATGGCCACCGATAGGTTGCACCACGCGTTCTGGAGATACTGGGCCCGCGATCATCGTCTGTACGTACCCGGAAACCGCTATGAAAGGGCCATTCCGGAGTTTTACCGGTTTATCGATTCGTGTGTGGGATCTTTGATGGGTCTCCTGGATGACAGCACCACCCTCCTGATCGTGTCAGACCACGGAGCTCGCAGCATGAAGGGAGGGGTTCGGATCAATGAGTGGCTGATCCGGAATGGATATCTCTCACTCCGGTCCGCTCCCCAGTCAGAGTGTCAATTTTCCTGGGACTTGATAGATTGGTCGCGAACGATGGCCTGGAGTGAAGGCGGATATCATGCCCGGATATTTCTCAACGTCAGGGGGAGGGAACCGCAAGGAATTGTAGAGCCCTCCGCCTACAACCAGGTTCGGGAAGAAATAGCAAACCGGCTCATGGCAATGGTAGACGAGACCGGCCGGCCAATGGAGACCAAAGTCCTGAAGCCGGAGCAGACGTACAGGGCCACCAACGGGGTGCCCCCGGATCTTCTCGTTTACTTGGATGGGCTGAACCGGCGATCCATCGCCACGGTAGGACCCGGCGACATCTTCTGCTACGGAAACGACACGGGGCCGGACGACGCGAATCACGATCACGACGGCATTTTCTTGATGACTCGCATGTCGGATTTACGCTCGGGTACGCGGCGGAACCTCCAGCTCCAGGATTTGAGTTGTCCTGATGTAACGCCTACCATACTCGCGGAGCTCGGAGTGCCGGTGCCTGATTCGTTGGCGGGCAATGTTGTTCGGATAGATGGAACTGTGAAGAGCTTTGCCGGATCCCGGCGAAAAACCATGGATCAGCGTGAAAAGACCTCGGCCAACACCTTAGCGGCTGGCAGCGGTTTCACACCCGAAGAGGAAGAGATCGTGAAGAAAAGATTGGGCGATCTTGGGTACATTTGAGTCATTGCGTTTCTACAAATTTGCCGAGGGACCGTTTGGATGCCACTTGCCTGGCAAATGGGGATAACCTGCCGTCCCATTGATGCTATGCACGTGCCTGATGATAATGGTTGATCAACCGCGCAGTCTCCTCGTCTCACACGTAGGCCTGCGCGGTGATCGTGGGGAGGAGTGAGCCCTGGGCAGACGCTCGGGCTCCCCTGATTCCCAGGTTCCCTTCTATTTTGCGCCTTTCTTGGGGCACTTCTCCTCTTTTGCCTTCATCGCTTCTTCCTTCTTCGCAAAAGGCCCGGCAATACTCTTGGCAGTCTTGGCTTTTGCCTTGATCACTTTGCAAACTCCCTTGGCGTCCTTGACGACGAACCACTGTTCCGCGGCGAACGCGAGTGCCGTGACCAAAGACAGGGACAATGCCACCAGGAGTACTACCATCATTCTCCGCACTTTCTTGCCCATGGCTACACCTCCATAAAATCTGCCCCCTGCTATCACGAAATTCGAAGGCCGGCAAGCGGGAATTTTGAGCTTCATATCGGCCCACGTCGCAGAGCGGAGATGAGGTTGGGAAGCGAGCCTTTCGAGTTGAGTCGGATTGTTCCGGCACGACCTACCAGTGCCCGATATCGGCACGCCCGCCCTCGCAACAGGGGCCCGGACAGGCGGCCAACGGCCAGAGGACTCGTTGGGGACCACGGATTCTACGCCGAATTTCAGTTGAACGTACTAAGACCGGGTCAGAAGCTCGCTCGTACACCGACGCATAGTCAACTGCATGACAGCACTGACTGGGCTTCACTATAGCTTGCCTGGAGGTACGGTAGTCACGGTCACCCCCGTTGTCTCGAGCGATGCGGGAAGGACGGTTCCTCCCTCCCGTGAGATAGCCTCCTCGACGCGCGATTTTTTGCCGGGCCGCGAGATCGTGACCATACACCCTCCTCCTCCCGCGCCACAGATCTTGCTTGCCGAGGCTCCAGCCTCTCGTGCAGCATTCATGATCCTTTCAACGGAGGGATTGCTGATTCCAGGTGCGAGTGACCGGCGCGTTCGCCACTCGAGATCCACCAGCCCGGGAACATCATCCAGCCTCCCCAATTGGAGCGCCCTTCCCAGTTCCCTTGCGATGTCTCTGATTTCCGTTAGCTTTTCTCTTACGCTCGGCCGGTTGTCGATAAATCCCTTTGTCACATCCCAGTTATTCATGCCGGAGAACCTTCCCATCCCGGTGTATGACAGAGTGATCATGGCTTCCAGCTCGCTCAGGACAGTCGGATCCGTGCAGAGCGGCTCTCGCTCGAAGCCTCTGCATCCGAAATTGATTGCTGAAACTCCTCCGAAAAAAGCCCCTATGTGATCTTGAAGCCCGGTGGGGACTCCAATGTCGGCTGCCTCTATGTTCGCCGCCAACTCAACAACATTCTTTCCGGGAGGGTCTTCGCCACGCAACGCGTGGAGCCCCACCAGCAAAGCTACGAGAAGGGCGCTGGACGCCCCGAGACCCGACCCGGCAGGCGCCTCGTTCCTGGTTATAATCTCGAGGCCCGTGTCTGGGGCAAGAAGACGAACAGCACGGCACACGAGGCTGAGCCGACCGTGCGCGGCCAGGTCTTCCAGGCACGCGCATTCGAAGGTCTCGCCGAGGTCCTCGGAAACGATTCGCACGCCTTCCTGCCCGTCAGATCGAATGACGACGTGACTTTTTACCGTAACCGCGGCATTAACGGTGAATCCGCCGTCCATAAACAGGTATAGGGGGTAAATGTCCGTGGTGCCTCCGGCCAGATCGATTCGGTTTGGGGCGCTGATCCTGAGCTCCATGGCTAGTACCCGAGATCCTCGTCCAAAAGCAGTACCGATATGTCCGTCATGAGAGGCTTGCGATGTATGATACTCGTTATCCTGCAGATCCGCTCCGGAGAGTCGCAATCCATGCAAACCCCTGTCTTGACACACGGAGTCTTCCTGTTGAGGCTCATGGCCCTGATCGGGGCCGCAGTCTCTTCTATGCGGGCAAGTGCCGCATCCAGATCGCTCACGACTTTGTTTCGGCCGGCAACGAGGACTACTTTCCGGGGCCCGAAGGTCATAGCATTTATTCTGTTACCGCACCCGTCCCTGTTCACTATTTCTCCGGTCATGGTTACTGCATTGACCGAACAAAGGAACAGATCGGCCCTCATCTGGTTCTTTCGGCACTCCAACTCTTCAGGGGTCCCAGGCGTCAACCGCCAGTGATCGTACACTGTCTTGCCAGCCTTCTCCAGTATTGGGATCACACCGAGCGCACGAACCGTGTGGGTGCCAGCTATCCCCACGGTTGCGCAGTCCCTGGCTGCTTCCAAAATGTGGCGGGAGGCGTCGTCGCGGTCGGCAAGGAGCTTGGCTTCGAATCCGTGTTTTTGAAGGGACTCCACCGCTGTTTCCATGCAGATTCTGTGATGTTCTTTGACGAATTCATCCATAGGTTTTCTCCTCTTCTCTCCTGACTTTCTTGATCCGGTTTTCCAAGCTCAGCAGTCAAACGTGGCACTGCGTCATGGGTCCTCCGAGCGGATGGGCTTTGCACCGTGCCGCAGCGGACACCACTCCGTTGGCTGAGACCCTTTGAGGAAGGGCTCACGCAAGACATCGGGGCAGATCGAGGTAGCACGCAATCCCGATGTGAGGCAGATGTTAACAAAAGTGATCCCCTCGGGTATAGGAGGAAACGATCCGTTTTCGCTACGGAGGCCGGGAAGCGCTCTGAGCAGGACTGCCCTCACTTTCCCGGAGGAGATTTTCGTGTCCGGAATCCGAATCACCACAAGCTCTTCCCACCTGTAGGCAACTCCCCACGTTCCTTCTCCATCGCGTGCCACAAATACGGAAGGTACGAGACACAAGCGCTCGGGAACCACGAACCTTGCCGGGGTCGGTTGGATTCCTCTTAGCAGGTGATTCACGAGAAAGAGGGGGGCAGGACCGCAGGAAACGGCTGTCTTCGGAGGGGGGGGAGCTGTGTCCGATTCTCCGGCGATCTTGGCTCTCGGTGTTACCGGCGGGGCACTGCCTCCAGCGGCCATGATTCCGTAAACGTGAGCCATCTTCAGAGGCGACAGGGGGCTCACTCGTACCTCGTCGCCCACTCGTTCTGCGTTGATTCCGAACTCCCTCAGCGCATCCACCACGGTTTCGTGGCCGATAGTGTCGAGCACCTTGCGCATCAACGAGGGCCGGTCCTCCCGAAAAACCTCTCGAAAGGTCCCGGGCTTGAGCGATGCACCGGGAGCGAATACTTGCGAGGTGAGAGTGAACCGAGCAGGTGCGTTCTTTTGGGGCATCAACGCAGGAATGAGGCTCATGGGAAGCACGGTCTCCAGATTCCCTCCCCTCCCTGTCCACGTGCCCGACTCGGGACAGATCATGGCTCTGAGCTCCCCGGTCTGCGGGTTGGATAAGACCGCAAAGGACTCCGCTGCCAGGTTTCCCAGCCGCTTCACATGGATATATGTGTCGTGTTGCAGCACAGGATCCAGCGAAGTTATGATGCTCGGACATCTGCTTCTGGAGCGTGAAAGCTCGTCGGTAAATACATCTCGCGCGAGATCTAGAAACGCGCCAGCTTTCACCGGAAGGGCCCCCGGCTTTCTCACACGAACGGGTGTGTTGAGCCCGTGTTCGTACTCGTCCCTCGATATCTTTCCCTCTTTGAATAAGAGCCCGAGAACCATGTTCCTGCGAGCAAGGGCTCGTTCAGGGTGCCTGAGTGGAGTGAGAATATTAGGGGCTCTGATAACCGCTGCCAACAAGGCGCATTCCGCGGGATCGAGCTGTCTCAGCGACTTTCCGAAAAGGTGGGAGGCTGCAGCGTCCACCCCCCTGAGCGGAAACTGGCCCCAATGACCGAAATACAGCCTGTTCAAGTAAGCTTCGAGGATGGTATGCTTGCTGTACAGCAGTTCCGTGGCAAGCGCGAGCGCGATCTCATGGATCTTTCGCGGGATGGTCTTTCGGGGGGAAAGCAATGTCATTTTCATCAATTGCTGGGTGATGGTGCTCCCGCCTTGAAGATAACGCCATGCCTTAAGGTTGGCCTCTAGCGCCCGGATAATACTGGTAAGATCTATCCCCGAATGTGAAAGAAAGTGTCTGTCTTCCGTAAGGATGATTGCGTCCTTAAGCAAATCGGGACACTCCTCGAGAGGAACGGGACGGCACAAATCCTGCCCCCATCCCGAGGCAGGGAGGACGCTTAGCAATTCCGGCTCGATGGTGATTTGGTCCACATCCTGGAGAGAGCGCATTAGATGGATGGCGCGGATACGATTTGCATCGATGGTGAAGCTCACGGGTCCGCTGATTATTCCTTCTCCCTCCAGTGGGCAATGTTTGAAATGCACATCAAGGCTGGTAGCTGACTGAACGTATTCTCCTACCTCGGGCACGTTCCCGGAGGCTCTCACATAACCCAAACGCTCGAGACGCTGGAGCAGTTGAATTCTTCCAATATCGTCGCCGACTCGCGTGCTGACAGGGGTCCCGTGTATGGGTACAGGCCAGCGCTTGAGCTTGAATTCAAAGGCCCATAGCACCGATCCTGCCACGTAGAGCGCGTACACGCCGAGGATAGCAGCAGCAATGATCAGTATCCTTTTCCACGCGGCAAAAAATTTTCTAAGGTTAAGGTCCAACCGTCGCGCGTCCGGGGGGTGTCATTCTGTGGTAAATCGCATGCGCCTGGGTCAGTTACGGGTCATCAAGTGAGACACGGCCCGGTCCAGACCGTCCAGAGTGAGCTCAAACATCTCAAAAACGTTGGCAATGACCCCAATGGTTCTCGTCATGGGCCACAATCGCACGGGAGTAGGATTCAGCCAGGCGCTGTGCCGAAAGAGCTTCGACAGCATGTTGAGGCGATCGATGCTGGGCAAGCCACTGCGCTCATCTATGTAAATCGATCCGTCAGTGGCCATCAGCTCGTAAGGTGCCATACTGGCGTCGCCCACTATAATCAGTCTTGTTTCAGCATCCCACGAGGCAAAGTCCTCTACACGGTGAGGCTTGTAGCGCCGGGGAGGGTCTTCCCACACGAAGTCGTAAATCGTGTTGTGGAAAAAATAGGTTTTAAGATCCTTAAACTGGGCCCTTGCGTAATCGAATAGAGTCTGGACCAGCTCAACGTATGGATCCATCGACCAGCCACCATTGTCGACCATGAGAATCACTTTTAATCGGTCTCGCATGCTCCTGTCGAAGACGATCTCTATTTCGCCGGCATTCTTGGTCGTCGCACGGATGGTCTCGTCAACATTGACCTGATCCTTGGGGCCGACAGGCACCAGCCTTCGCAGCCGCTTCAAGGCCTCGCCGATCTGAGCCTGTGTGAGAGGGCCCTCCAAAGAGTAATCCTTGAAGCGCCGCTCCATTGCAACCTTTACCGCGGATCTGCCCATGGACCGCCCCCCCACGCGCATTCCACCGGGATGATATCCGGAATGGCCGACAGGGGAGGTTCCCCGTGTGCCGATCCACTTGCTCCCTCCGTGGTGGGCCTCTGTCTGCTCCTTGAGTCGGTCCAGGAAATACTTGATGAGCTCTTCCGGTGACATTGCCTGCATCTGCTCTTGGCTCATACCCAGAGCTCGCGCAAGGGCCTCTGGGTCTTTCAGCCACTCAGCGAGGAGATCCCGTGCAGCGGCGTCCAAGTCCACACCGGAAAAATCAGGGAGCTCCGCACCATGGAAGTAATGGGCAAAGACCCGGTCGTAAATGTCGAAATAACGCTCGCTCTTGACCAGGATGGTTCGGGCCGCGGTGTAAAAATCGTCGAGACCCTCGACCAACCCACTTTTCAAGGCTTTCTGGAGCCTCAGAAACGAGGTAGGGGTTACCGGCACACCGGATTGCCTCAACAGGTAAAAAAAGTTGACAAACATGATTCGGCCGCCCCCTTACATCCGCAATCGGCGGATCTGATGCGTCGCCTGCAGATGGTCACCGCTCTTCTTGAAAAGGACGCCGAGGTAAGGGATTTTGCCCTGAATCAGATCCTTGGGTCTGAAATCGGGATCCAGGCGCAGAGCTCGGACCCAGTTAATCAATTCGCGAGTTGCCGGCCTTTTCTCGATCCCCTGAAATTCGCGTATCTTGTAAAAGGTCTTCACGGCCGCATCGAGCAAATCATTGTCCAAGTCAGGGAAATGCACGCGAATTATCTGTCTCATCATGTCGGGTTCCGGAAACGCGATGTGGTGAAAATTGCATCGGCCCAGGAACGGATCGGACAGGTCCTTTTTGGCGTTGGAGGTAATGATGATCACCGGCCGGTGCTTTGCCCTGATCGTCTTGTCGATCTCTATGATGTCGAACTGCATCTGGTCGAGCACATCCAGCATATCGTCCTGGAAATCCGTGTCAGCCTTGTCTATTTCATCAATAAGCAAGACCGTGCGGGTGGAAGCGACAAATGCTTGTCCTATCTTTCCCATACGGATGTACTCTTCGATGTTGCTTACATCTCGTTTAGAGTCGCCGAAACGGCTGTCGTTCAATCGAGTCAGGGTATCGTATTGATACAGCGCGTCCACAAGCTTCAGGCTCGATTTCACGTTGAGAATGAGCAGAGGCATGTTGAGGCTCTCTGCAATAGCGTGAGCCAGCATAGTCTTGCCAGTTCCCGGCTCACCCTTGAGCAAGAGTGGCATCTCCAATGCTATGGATATGTTCACGACCTGGGCCAGCTCGTCATCAAGTACGTATTTCGATGCCCCGGAAAAGGTGGGATGAGTGCCATACGTCATAGACCGTTGCTCCTTATTTTTTCTGAAAAGCCTGGTTTCGATGAGTCGTCGCAGCATCGATTTGTTATCCTTGCGAAGCATGCTCCGAAAAATCGCGTACCGCACGTGCCCTCGTACACGATCTCCATATTTAGCGGGGCCTATCAGCAGAGTCAATCCCTTTGGACTTCGTTCGGCATAAACGTAGAGCTGGAGGGGAGAGGGGAGGGTCAGATTGCGGGTCGGGTATGCGGTCCAGGTGGGAGAAGAGTTGGCCAAAGGCTGCACCGCCCGTTCCGCTCAGGAGTGTCCGGGAGCTGCCGAGGAGCGTGGACACGGGGGTGAAGGGGGCGATACGTCGGGGATCACGGGAGCTAAGCGCGCGAGAATTCGATTTTTTCCTTGACAATATCTCTGGACCACGGCTAAGGTAGGCCACGACAGCGCGGACTGCAGGCGGTCAGCGTGGGAGCGTAGTCCGCAGAAAAAACAGTTGACAACGGGTGGTATTTCTGCAATAAGGTAAAAACACATCCGAAGTCATATTTTTTGGAGGCAATCCAATTCCGGTTGATTAGGCTTCCTTGAATAGGGATTGATGAAAGGAGGATGAGGGTATGGTCAAGAGAACTTTTGGTGTTCTCGGTGTATTGTCGCTTGTGCTCATGATGGCAGGAACGAGCATGGCATTTCTGCCGGGTTGCCCGCCTCTCGGCGGGTGCTTCGGCGGAGAAGAGCTCTGCGCGAAGCCGCTGTACGTTCCGGTTCCTTGCCCTGACGTAGTCCAAAAGACCATAGTCAAGAAGTGGGAAGTGAAGATCGTTGGTCCGTGTCCGCCCCCCGGAGGGCCGGCGTGCGGGACAGCCAAGACCGCGGAAGACCCTTGCGGCATGTTGATGTCGCTTGCGCAGGCGATACCGTCACCGTTTGATTGCCTGTTTGCCGGTCCTGACGCGGTGTATGGTTGCTTAGGCGGCGGCGATGGTGGAGCTCCCTGCGGCACGCCGTTTGGTGGGCCTCTGCCCCGATTCTTCGGGTCGTTTGCGACCACTCCGTTTACCTTTTTCGGCGGCTTGTGGTAGGCACCGAGACAGGATACGAATCTGGGCCGAGTCGATGATCGGAAGCGGCTCGGTCCCTCGATACACAGAGTCCTTGAGGATCTGAGTCGTAGGCTGAATGGTTGGGGAAGCCCAGACCGAAAAAGAAGTTGACATTCGGCCAACATTTCGATACAGTTGTGGAAATCTAGGACTCATACAATACGCTATCACGTTGTTTCCGGTTACGACTGGAAGGGCTTGAATGAAAGGAGGATAAGGGTATGGTTAAGAAAACCGCTGTAATTCTTGGAATCCTTGCCATGCTGGCAATTGGTGCGGGGATGTCCTGGGGTTACACAGTGAGCAAATGGCCCGTTCCGGGCATACCTAACACGACATTTCAGCCGGGTGGTGCTTGCCTGCCTGGCGGTGACTGCGACACTACCTTGCGCGGCCCGGTGGCCCCAGCATGTGAGTGCCCCCTTGTTCCGGGTCTTATCCATGGAGCATTGGCTGTCCCGTTCGCAGCAGTAGGCTATGCACTGACCCCGATTTTCACCGGTGGACTGCCCCCGACGGCTGGGTGCTGCGATGTGAAGCTTGGCGACCCCGCGTATGTTACCGCGGCGGTGCCGTGCACAGCGGTTAACAGGTACGTGCCCCCCTGCGGATTCTAAGGGCGCGCCGCAAAGCGCAGCACATTTCACCAAATGTGACGAGTTGGTAAGCCGGACTCTGTCCGGCTTATTTATTTCGAAGCACGCTGACGAACCGCCTCCTATACTGCCGTGCATTGAATATGCGTGGCATTCATTGCGATTGAAAGCCAATGAGCCCCCGGCCGACATGCGGTCATAGTAGAGGTCGAGATTTCCTGTCTGTGCCTGTGGAGTTCCCTGTTTATGGCCGACACGATAGTGGAGCGCGGCCGTTGCTTTCACGCTGTCGGGAATGACTCGCTCGGCGAATCGGGTTCGGACCTGGTCCTAATGCGCTGTGCAATAACTACTGCGCTTCGCAAATCCAGATGCGTATTCACGGCTCGCCGGTGCACCTGATTGCGGTGGCACACGCTAACAATGATCCCAACGGGGACCATCTTCAGGCAAGGGTGGGTTTGAAACCCGGCCCTACGGCAGGATTTCTGGCGCTGAGCGCAATGCACAGCATCATAGTCCCGATGAACTGCGCGGATCCACGACCAAATCACCGCGGAACCGGGATCCAGCGCCGTGGTAGGGGCCACCGGCGGTCGCCCTGAGGAGCACGAGAAATATTTCTCGCAATCGCTCATATCATCGGATTTCCCGCAGTTGGAGTTGCGGCGTGTTGACAGGGCGGGCATCTTGCGCCTCATTCTGAATGATCAACAGGCATGACACCCGTTGTACCGGGTACCTAGCCGGGGACGGTGATGATCCGGACGGTCCAACTCCTCTTAGCCGCAGTTCAGAGGGCGACCCGCAGCCGCAACTACGGTGGAAACGCATGGGCTGATTATCCTGGGTTGGGGACCGCAGGCATACCACCTGGGACTAGGGGTGGCACGCATTTCTGTCAGTACGCGGCCGTATTTGTGAAGGGGAGTACTTGCACATCGGTTCCTCAGTACGGTCAAGTATTTCAGGGTCATCAACCCGAGGGCTGACGGCGATCATTGATTGCTTCATGCCTGGAAGGGGCATAGCACAAGTAGTCCGCCGGGATGCGGGATCTTAACCCACGGGAATGAGGAAACAAACAAGCGATGACCCTGAAGGGGTCCACCATTGAAATGTGCGAAATGCAAGGCTCATTCGTGGTCGATGCCTATAGCAGGCGAGGAGAAGGCTCTTGGTCGACCCAGTAAGGGTCGGTTGGTGGATGTGACGCGCCGAACCACAGGTTGAAATCCCGGGGCTCGCGGGACTACTGTAGGTGCGCTCCGGCAGAGCGAAAATCCCAAGATGAGTTGTGGCATAATACGTGACCGCAATTATGGCGGTTGCCAATAATAATTTCCGCTTCTCCTCCTCAGCACTGACGGGCGGGGCGAAACTGTCTCGGAATAGCGGCAAATGTTAGGAGCGTGGCACGCTCCTTCTTTAACACCCTCACTCTAGTCCTCTCCCGAAGGGAGAGGGGACCTGCAACCGCCCGGAATGACAGAGCCCTCTCCCTCTGGGAAAGGGTGGGGTGAGGGCTGCTTGGGCAGTATCCTCCCTCACCGTACCACTCTTTCTGCTGTTTCCCGAGTTTTGAGACCGTTTCAGACGCCCGTCCCACCGGTCTGCGAACCTCCCACAAATGTTCTTGGCATATGGGAAGGGGAAAGAACTTTTGCCATAGGGCATATGAAGTCCGCGTTTTGTCTGGGTGACACACTGTGGCGGCCCTCTCTCCGGGAGGCAGGCCTCCGGACTCTTGGGAAGACTCTGGCGCAGACGCGTCCGTCACGGGTAGCGTCGCTGAGGTCCGGGTGTGGTTACGGCCCTGGGGGAGGCCGTACCGCGGCCAGACGGGAGGAGCAGAGGATACAGGGCCAGCGCTGCGACGAATGCCATCAGCGTGGCTGCAGACAAGAACATGAAGGAGAGGCTCTGAAGCTCGGCGAGGGATCCCCAGAGGAGGGAGGAGGCGTGGATGCCTATCCCGAAGGAGCCGGTGTACAGGGCTACCACAACGGCGCGGTTGCCATCGCTGGCCTTGTCCACCATTCTCGCCATCATTGCCGGGTACGAGAACCCCTGGGCCACCCCGAAGAGGGCTCCAATGACGGCGGTTTGGTAAAGTTGATCCACAAAAGCCGTGGCGCCGAGCATTGCCGCGAATCCGAGAAGACAGCTTAGGATAAGCTTTTCACGGTCGAGCCGGTCCGCCAGTCTCCCGAGGAAGACGCGGATGAGCAAGAGGGCCAGACCGTACGAGAGAAAGAAGAGCCCGACTCTCATACCGAGCTCCTTCGCGAGCAAGGGGAAGAAGGTTACCATAGCCGAGAATCCCGCGCCAAAGGTCACGGCGATTGCCATCATGTGCAGATAGCGACCGTTAATGGCGGTCGCGAAGAAGCCGTCGAGGTGTCCCCGTGCACGTTGGGGCATAGACTCCTTGATGATCAAAGCGGCAGCGAACCCCAGAATTCCAAAGCTGACGAGAAGAAGGAAATAGGCCTGGTACCCCCAGTGAACAATGCACGTCTCCCCCAGGTAAGGACCTATTGCAGTGGCGACTGAGCCCGAGACACCGAAGAAGCCTATGCCTTCGGCCCGCCTTTGTTGAGGGACGAAGTCGACGACAGATGCCGCACACGCATTGAAGCATGCAGCAAAAGCTATTCCCTGAACGAGTCGCAGGAGAACCAACGCGAGGGAGTATTGGTCGAATGCCATGAAACCGGCGTTGCTTAAGCCAGCGGTCAGAATGCCCCCAACGATAAACTTCTTTCGACCGTAGCGGTCTATGAGAGGGGCCAACAGAGGAAGTGAGCCGAGGGACGTCACCCCCAGGGAGCCCATGAAGATGCCCACATCAAGGCTGTTTCCCCCGAGCTCCACGACGAAAAGTGGCAGAAGACTCCATCCGGTAACAATGAGAAACAAGCAGAAATTGGCGAAAGTGACAGCAAGAAAGGGTCCAGTAATTAATTTTTCAGACATAGTGGGCATAACTCCGCAATAATTCTGACTAGTTAATTAGGGCGCCCTCCCCGTCCTAGCGATCTCTCCAAGGGATTCGCCGCGGGGGTCGATTACCATGCTCTACCGCCGGAGGCGGTGATGTTACTGGCGGCGGCTCCAGGGAAGGCAGAGTCGGTCCCTCGTGCATCCCCTCCGTCTGCGATTTCGGCTCGGTCACGTCCTCCTCGAGAATGCGAGGCTCGGGAACGGGGTCCTTTGCCCTTTGGACTACATCTGCACACCCGAATAACACGGTTGCGAGGCACACACTTAAAAAACCTCTCATCACCCGAGGAACCATGCGGATATCCTAATCGGCGGACACCTACCACAGTGTCACGAGCCGGGCGTTTAAACTATCTTAACAGGAGACGATCTGTGCAACAAGAACTCTTGATGCGGGCGACAATTCATCTCCCGATGTCATGAGCGGGATACTGCCCGGTATAGGGCGAAAAAACTTGGCTCACATATGCTATTCTCTTGGCACACGGGGCAACGCCCACGCCGACATAACGGAATCCCTCACGAAGAATATTCTTCCTGTGGTTGGGGCTTTTCATCCAGCCGTCCACAACGGCCTTGGCCCACTGATCTGGCGTGGTCTGCACCGTCCTGTATGCGATATTTTCCCCCCCAGCGCTGAGACCTATGATTTGTAAGCGTTGGTAGAATTTCTGCCATCCCTCGGGAAAAGCCAGGGATTCGTGTTTGAGGCTTCCTGTCTGGCACATGTGCCGAGCGTGCTGCACGGCGAGAAAGCCGAGGGCAGGACTGAATTGGAGAGGATGCAAAGCTCGTTTCGTCCGTTCCTCGTTTGTGTAACGCAACACACTGTTCTCCATCCCCCCTATCTCTTCGTTCGAGAGGGTCCACTCATCCGCCTTGCTGGTCTTGTCCCGTGCTTCAGCGGACGCGAGATACACGGAGAAGCTTGTTACACAGAAGATAGCAGCGAGGAGCCAACCGCAGAGAAGGATTGCCCCCACGGCATGCCACCGCCTGAAGCCGATCATTGCAAGAAAACCCATGCGATTCCCATGGAAGCTTGAAAGTCCAGGTCATGTAGTATAGCCTCTTGATCAAAGCTTCACGGTGGACAACCGATCACCGACGAGGCGTTTACCAGTGGTAGCTACCTACGGATCGAAGCTTAATCACTGTTTGGTTCAATTTCAATAACAAAATGCATGTCGAAGGTAAGCCGATGCGGGTATATCGCCCCGCGGTGGCTCAGAAAAGCCGCTTTCCTGTTCATGGAGCTTCATGGCACGGATCCATCTGCGAGGTCTAAGGACTGTCGAGGAGGAGCCCATTTCGTTATCATCGAAGTGTGCAGTATGTCTGCTTCTCATCAGCGCAGCTCTCGCTGTTCCCCTTTCCTCGGGTCCCGCTCACGGGAGCGCTCCGCCGGACAAGCAGGGAGCCCGCATTTCCCTGCTCATAGCCACTGGTATGCCAGGAGGGACCTACTACCGTGTCGGGCTTGGCATGGCATCTCTGTGGACCACGAACTTGAAGTCGAAAGGCATCCGTGTTTCCGCGGCGATTTCCGAGGGATCAAGGGAAAACATTGAGGCCATACGCATTGCCGACGCTGACTTGATCCTTGCGGAGAATCTCTTTTGCTCCACGGCATACCACGGAACAGGAGGGTACAAGGGAAGACCTCTCGAAGAATTGAGAGCGATCGCATCGCTGTGGCAGGACACTGTTCACATCTTGCTCCGGAAAGACCTCGTGAAGACAGGGACCATCAAAGACCTGCAGGGGGTCATTCTCGCAACGGGTCTTCCTGAAAGCGGCAACCGCTTTACCACGGAATTACTGCTCAAGACCATTCCGGGGGGGATCAAGAGCGTACGAATGCGCTCGATGAGCAGCCTCGCTGGCGCCGAGGCCGTAAGAAAGGGAACAGTACAGGCGTTTGACCTCACGGGAGGAATTCCGGTCCCGTTGGTCACCGGCCTGTTCAGTGAGTCGTCTGTTGCTCTTGAGCTACTGGACATTCCCGATTCCTCCCTGGAAATGCTGAAAAGGGAAGGGTGGAAGGACGTTTCACGCGTCGTAATCCCTGCGGAAACCTATCCCGGGCAAGCCAAGCCTGTGAGAACGGTGGGCTCCGCCAACGTGCTCGCTACTACAGCAAGCTTGAATCCAGAGGTCGTGTACGAGCTAACCCGAGCTCTGTTCGAGAGCCTGGAGTACTTGGCCACTGTCCATCCAGCCTGCAGGAACATCTCGGCGGAGAAAGCTCTCATGGGGATGGACATCCCGTTGCATCGAGGCGCAGAGCGCTACTATCGGGAGCGAAATATCGAGATCCCCCCTCATGCGCTCCAGTAATGGCCAGCCCCGCGCGCAGAGCTGGGAGCCGTGGCTCCAAGAAATCGCATTTTTCCCGAAATTCGCCACTATACTTTTGCTTTGTTTCTCCTAAGCATGTAAAATGCTCCGATAATCTTGCTCATTTGACCACGTGTTTCCAGTGGTTTACCTCGCAGATACCGCGACAAACGCGCAGAGGAGGTCTCTTTATGACGGAAGTGGTTATTGTGGATGCCGTTCGAACCCCTGTAGGCTCGTTCGGAGGCTCGTTAAAGGACGTTCCTGCTGTGGAGCTCGGCACCATCGCAGTCAAAGAGCTCATCAAGAGGACAGGGCTGGATCCTACACAAGTGGACGAACTGATTTTCGGATGCGTGCTCCAGGGCGGACAGGGGCAGAACGTGGCTCGCCAGGTACTGATCCGATCGGGCATCCCCCAGGAAGTTCCCGCGATGACTATTAACAAGGTGTGTGCCTCGGGTTTACGGTCGGTGTCTTTGGCTGCCCAGGTCATAAAGGCCGGAGACGCTGACGTTGTTATAGCTGGAGGCACGGAAAATATGTCCGCAGCTCCTTACGCTGTACCAAATGCCCGCTGGGGAGCAAGGATGAATGACGCGCCCTTTGTGGATCTGATGATCCATGATGGTCTGTGGGAGATATTTAACAACTATCACATGGGCATTACTGCTGAGAATGTCGCAGAACAATGCGGGATTTCCCGCGAGACGCAGGACGAATGGGGCCTCATGAGCCAGCAGCGAGCGGTAGAGGCCATTACGTCCGGCCGCTTCAGAGACGAGATAGTACCCGTGGTCATTCCCCAGAAGAAAGGTGACCCCAAGGTTTTCGACACAGACGAGCATCCCAGGGCTGGGACAACCCTTGAAGGGCTTTCCAAGCTTAGGCCCGCGTTCAAGAATGTTGGTACAGTAACTGCCGGTAATGCCAGCGGAATAAACGACGGAGCAGCCGCGGTGTTGGTCATGTCGGCCGAAAAAGCCAAAGAACTGGGCATGAAGCCGCTGGTACGGATTGTGTCCTACGCGTCAGCGGGCGTCGATCCCAAAGTCATGGGCTTGGGCCCCATTCCGGCTACCAGGCGTGCCTTGGAGAAGGCAGGCATGACCATAGCTGATATGGACCTCATTGAGGCGAATGAGGCCTTCGCCGCTCAGTTCTGCGCCGTAGGCAGAGATCTCGGATTCGATCTGAACAAAGTGAATGTGAACGGAGGAGCAATTGCCCTTGGACATCCTATTGGCGCTTCCGGAGCCCGCATATTGACGACTCTGCTGTACGAAATGAAGAAAAGGGACGACGTGAAGCGCGGGCTCGCCACTCTCTGCGTGGGAGGAGGCATGGGCGCGGCAATGATCGTGGAAAAGGTGTGACGATGCGTGGAAGGGGGCGTCAGATCGCCCCTGCATCGCCGACGAACATTTTTTCGGGTCAGCGTCTTGCCGGTATCCAGTGGTGGTCTGTGCCAGCGGAGTATCCCTGCGAATGGAACAGCGCTGACATCAGGGAGGACTTTGCATGGGATCTTCTCAGGAGAAATCCCCGAGAGTCCTGCTACTCGATCTCCCTCAGACGGATTACGAAAGCTCTATCCGCATCCAGCGTGCCATTCTCCAACAAAGACTAAGATCGAGCGGGGAGGATGTGGTGATCCTCCTCGAGCATCCCCCAACAATCACGCTCGGGGTGAGAGCGGATGAGTCGGATCTGCTCCTCTCTCCGGATGAGCTGACTGCCAGAGGTATTGACGTGTGCCGATCGGATCGAGGTGGACAGGCCACGTACCACGGACCAGGACAGTTGGTTTGCTACCCTCTCTTGGATTTGCGGCGTCATGGCTTGTCGGTCAGGGACTATGTCACTCGTCTGGAGGAGACTATCTTATGTATAGTGAGTAGCTTCGGGGTTACCGGGTTCAGGGTCAAAGGCAAGCCTGGCGTCTGGACCCCGACCGGCAGGAAAATTGCCTCCATCGGTGTGCGCGTCCAGCGGCGTGTTACGTCTCACGGATTCAGCCTCAATGTTAACGTTCCCCTTGAGCCGGCCAGCTTTATGGTTTCCTGTGGTGATCCGAATACCCGGTTGGCAAATCTCCGGGAACTGGCTCAGAGAGACGTGGAAATGGCTGCGGTGCGAGCCGCTGCAGCTTCCTGCCTCGCCAGGGTCCTCGGAGTCCGGCTGCATCCCGTCAGCCTGAACACCATCCTCGGGCTGGACTGGGAAGCCGTATAATTGGGGCTGCTTCATGGCTGTACCACTCAGCTACAGCATACGAAATCTGTGGACCCGCAAGCTGACCACGTTCCTCACCGCCGGGGGCATGGCCCTGGTAACGTTCGTATTCGCTGCGGTGCTCATGCTTGCGGAGGGCCTTGAACGGACTCTGGTCGACACCGGCTCCCCGGATAACGTGGTAGTGCTGCGAGGTTCTGCAGAGACCGAGGTCTCGAGCGTGATTGACCGGGACGCTGCATCCGTAGCAATAGTCCAACCCGAAATAGTGCAAGATCACCTCGGGGAGTATGTTGCTGCCAAGGAAACCATAGTCCTGGTCACGCTGCCCAAAAAGAGCACGGACAAGCCGACGAACGTCGTAGTCCGGGGAACAGGGTCCCAGTCGATGAAATTGCGGCCCCAGGTCCATCTGATTTCTGGGAGGAATATCAGGCCGGGATCTCGTGAAGTAATTGCAGGGAGGGCCATAGCACAAGCCATCACAGGCGCGTCTCTCGGTGGTACGCTGAGCTTCGCTCTCACAGATTGGCGAGTGGTCGGGATCTTCGATGCCGGGAGAACCGCGTTCAATTCCGAGCTCTGGGCCGAAGGAGAACAGCTCATGTCTGCATTTCGGCGAGAGAGCTATTCTGTGGTGGTTATGAAAGCACCGGGAGAGCAGGCATTCAAGGGGCTGAAAAACAGACTCGAGTCGGATCCGCGTCTGTCAGTCCAAGTGAAGCGGGAAGTGGCTTTCTACAGGGATCAGTCTGCGGTGATGGCAAGATTCATCCGTATCCTTGGCATCGCAATGACGATTTTCTTCAGCATAGGCGCGGTGCTTGGAGCGATGGTAACCATGTATACGGCCGTGGCGAACCGAATCGGGGAGATCGGGACACTGCGTGCACTCGGATTCAGACGTTCCAGTATACTCATGGCCTTCTTGTCGGAATCGATAGCCCTCGGCCTGATCGGCGGGGCGGTTGGCATGGGGTTCGGCTCGCTCCTGCAGTTAATGACAATCTCCACGCTGAACTGGGAGACCTTTTCCGAGTTGTCTTTCGGATTCATCCTGACGCCGTGGATAGCCTTTTATGCGATAGGATTCTCCGTTGTCATGGGGTTCGTCGGTGGGCTATTGCCGGCTTGGCGGGCTGCCAGATTGGAGATTGTGGATGCTCTCCGGTCCGCTCAGTGAACAGGAAGCATGGCCAAGCGACCACGTTTGTCGTTTCCTCAGATGTGGGGTAGCCTTTCGAAACTGTCTCAAAACTCGGGACACACCCAACATCGTAGCACGATTGAGCGTCGATGCGTGGAAAGGCACCCTCACCCCAACCCTCTCCCAGAGGGAGAGGGAGCCGAAAGAATCCCCTCTCCCCCGCTTCGGGGGAGAGGGTCAG